>Ga0116202_10002071_pt1 | contig 11861 bp, 12 predicted proteins | sample LakKivw325mmetaG_FD_94479 | JGI IMG/M metagenome (GOLD analysis project Ga0116202, IMG submission 94479) | Anoxic lake water microbial communities from Lake Kivu, Rwanda to study Microbial Dark Matter (Phase II) - Lake Kivu water 325m metaG | ecosystem: Environmental > Aquatic > Freshwater >... | reverse complement strand
CCTATGGGGAATTTATTGATGCACTTCAGCCGTTCATTCAGTGGAAAACAGAAAAAGGAATAAAGACGGAGGTCGTTAATGTTTCAGATATTGGAGACTCACAGTCAATAAAAAATTTCGTTAAGAAATATTATGAAGAAAAAGGATTAACCTATCTTCTGCTTGTTGGTGATAATGAATATGTGCCTTCCATCACCACAGAAGCCGGTCTGTCGGATAACTCTTATGGATATGTATCAGGAGATGATCATTACCTCGATGTTTTTGTTGGTCGTCTGTCTGCCATCACACAGGAACAAGTTAGTATACAGGTAGAGCGCATCTTACGTTACGAAAAATGTATATCCTCCACTTATTCATGGCTGGATTACAATATTGGGATCGGATCATCATTAGGACCCGGGGATAACAATGAATACGACTTTGAGCATGTGAGAAACATTCAAAATACCTTACAAAACATTTTTACACAGAAACCTGTTGAACTTTTTGATGGAAGTCAGGGAAATGTGGATGCACCAGGTGATCCTTCATCCAAAATGGTGGCTGATGCTATTAACAAAGGTGCAGGGATCATAATCTACACCGGGATAGGTAATGTTAATTCATGGAGCACATCAGGTTTCTCTACGAATGATGTGTTGCAGTTATCCAATGTCGATATGTACCCTATCATTATTTCAGCCGGTTGTGGCGGTGGAAATTTTAAACTACCGGTATGTTTTGCCGAAGCCTGGCTGAGAGCTTCAATTGATGGTCAACCTACGGGCGCTGTTGCAGTCTTAATGCCGACAGGACGTCTGGGCTGGTCTCCACCTATGTATGCTCAGGATGAAATGATAAGAATTCTTATCAACAATAATAGTGATCCTGTTTGCAGAACTTTTGGCGGTATTACCATGGAAGGTTGTATATCAATGAATTCCAGATACGGACCAGGCGTCTATCCAATGACCGATGTTTGGACTATTTTCGGCGATCCCTCGATGGATGTCTTCACTGCCAGACCTGAGGTTATGAAGGTGTCAATCCAACCGGTGATTTCAGTTGATGTTACCGATATCGCTGTTCAATGTGATATTGAAAATGCATTGGTTTCTCTCACATTTAATGGCCAAATCATTGGTACAGGATGCATTAAAAATGGAACGGCAATCATCACATTTTCAGAAAAATTGACACCTGGAACATTATCGGTCACTATTACATCTTTCAACCACAGACCTTATATAACGGAGATATCGGTGATTAATTATCCGTCCCTCGTGAATTGCATTGATCCCCAAGACTATCAACAAATGGTATTTCCAAATACAAAACTTCAATGGGACAAAGGGATTGGCGGGAAACCGGAGTATTATAAAATTTACCTTGGAACAAATAATCCACCATCAAACTTGCTAAATGGCCAAATCACAAATGATACGGTTTATTTATTAAAGCAGGATCTGCTTTATGATCAGGATTATTTTTGGAGGATTAATGCATATAACGATTTTGGATATTCAATGGGTGATGTCTGGCATTTTAAAATCATACGACCTCCTGATGAGAACTTTGAAGTAAATGATTTTCCGAGGGCTTTCTGGGGCCTGGAAGGCCCAAAGTCATGGTTTATTGACAATAACATCTCATACCGTGGTGTAAAATCATGTCACTCAGGTAAAATAGGAGATGACGAGTATACATCATTACTTTATTATTCGAACAATGCAACAGAAGATTTTGTAAGTTTCTGGATAAAGATATCATCAGAACCTAAAAAAGATAAACTGCAATTTCTACTGGACGATATTTTACAGGATGAATGGAGTGGAGAAATAGACTGGACACGTCATCTTTATAAAATACCGCCAGGATACCATACACTTGAATGGAAATATCAGAAAGATTCAGGTGGTCTTGAGGGCCTGGATGGAGCATGGTTGGATGATGTTTATTTACCTGTTAACTCCTCGTTGGTAGTTGATGCCGGTCAGGATGAGGAAATCTGTGAAGATGAACCTCACCATTTATCAGGATATGCCCGAAATTTTACAAATGTAAAATGGACATCAACCGGTAATGGTACCTTTGATAATCCCTATAGTCTCACTCCTGTCTATTTTCCGGTTCATGATGATTACATAAGACAAAAAATAATTGTAACGTTGACCGGATATAATAAATTTATATTTACATCTGTAAATAACAGTAAATCGTTGACTTTTTCATTACCCCCACAAACCCTCGAACAAATTCATGATACAATTCTTTCTTTAAAAAAAGTGGGAATGATGGTTTATGATGTCTATTCACCACAGATCACTTCATATATCTGGATGCCCTCAGGTGCAACCACATCGTTCTTATATTTGAATCAGGTTGATTTTGTACTCGGTCCGAATCCAATGACATTAAAAGTAACCACCATATCAGGATGCAGCTTTATTAAAAAAGCATGTATTACAATAGCAAATAATGACGATTTAATGGATCATCATAGCTTTGACCTTATCACTTATCCAAACCCCAACCATGGTGTGTTTATGTTAGAAATCCAATCCAATGAGGTTGATTTTATTGAGCTAAGCATCTGTGATATAATTGGTAATCCGGTTTACAAAACTGATCGGTTCATGATGAACTATCACTATTCAAAACAGATTGATCTTTCACAACTGGCAAAAGGTATTTACTTTGTCATTGTGAAAGGTAAACATGATAGTCACAGGAGAAAAGTGATCATACAATAAAAACATATAGATAGAAAACTCAGCGATTTATAGAGCCCCTATCCTGGCATGGGGAATATACATAGGCAAGGGTAAAATAAAAAGCAAGTTCCAGGACTTGCTTTTTTTATAATAAGTTGAACATTTCCAATAATAATCATTTTTTGATCAACTTTTTTATAGCGATTCCCAGATGTGTATCAATCTCGATTTGATAAGGCACATTTGTCAATTCCCGACTTTGACACTTTATTTTTGTAATTGACTTATTTACAACATAGTAATAGCACCTCAATCGGTTTGTGCCACTACATTTTTTATTTTCTATAATATTTTAGGCGGTATTCTCATGTTAAGAGCTTTCAATAGATTTTGAGCATTTTCAGGGATATCTGTTCTCACCCAGATGGTTTTCGATTTAATCCTAACCGGTATGGCAAGGACCGAGTTTAATTCTTCCATTGCCATGATTGCAGTTATAGGTCTTGCTTTGATTATTTTCCTCTGAAGGGCCTTTGATTGCAAGTTTAAGTTTTGTTCTCTAAGTGCTTTTGTCATATGAGATTCACACAGGTAAGCCAGGAAGCATACGACTAAGTGCCCGATAATCCGGTTATCCGTCCAATGAAACACAGGCCGCGATCTGAGACTGCCCTTTAATTCACCAAATGCATCTTCAATTTTCCAGAGTTGCTTGTAGTTATAAACAATCTCTTTAGCAGCCATGTTTTTCACGTTGGTAATTATTTTCCGAAGAAACCATCTTTTTGTGCTTGCTCATCAATTGCCTGCTGGTTGAGGATAGGTTTTACGTCATCCTTTATGATGAGATACTTTTGATAATTTCGATTGGTTACAAAACTTTTTGTTTGTAAGGTTTTCTTGCTTAATTTCTTCCGGATTTTAGCCAAAATATCCTCTCTGGTTTTACGGTCTCTTTCTGCCCTGGATTGTGACCATGTAATAATGCAACGGTCCTCACCGTATTGTGTTTCCCAGATAGCCAGTTCATCACTGATAAATTCAAACCGACTGATATCATAAAATGATTGTTGTAATTCTTTTTGCAGCGTACCTATTTTTAATCCCACGATAAATTCACCCTGATTACTGCGAATGTGGTTAAGGTTTTTAGCAGAAAACAGTCCCCGGTCAGCAATAAAAATAAACCGTCTGACCGAAAACTTTTTCCTTATTTTCTTGACAATATTTTTAAGCCCTTTCCGCGTCGGTTTATAATACTACCATCTGACAGGAGAGGACGATACCACCTCTTTATTATCCGTGCGCAACAGGCAATTGGAGGAGGTTTGTACATGTTTATTCCGATAATGGATTTTGATTTCATTTCAGGATTTCTCACACAAGCAATCACCATCGGACTATATGAACCGGTTAAAGAATGTCCTAAACCGTTTGGGTGACTATTTAAAACAAAAAAGGCGTCCGCGACTATGCCATGGACACCTGTATTTAACCATCGGTATAAAGTTTCACTCCTGACCGTTACCGGCGAAAGCTTGTGACATGGAATTTTGGTCAGGTTGTTCATATTTTTGCTGAAGTAATTTTCCTTCATGTTTCCGGTAGCTTGGCCCTTTTATTTCCACTCTGATGGAGCGATGGAACACACGATCTAATATGGCTTTGGTTGATATGGGATCACCCAGGTAATCGGCTCAATCCTCTTCGTAAACATTGGTGGTAAAAATCAATGATTTTTCTCTGTTATAGCGTTCATTGATCACCTTAAAAAGAAGATGGGCTTCCTTGGTTACTTCCAGCTCTAAACGGTCATGACCCATTTCGTCAATGACCAGTAATTCAGGAGCCACATATCTTTTTAACCGGCTAACCAGGGTTTTTTCATAAACCCCCTGGTTTAAATCATTTAACATGTCGCTACAGGTGGTGTAAAACACCTTGTAACGCTTCTGGCATGCTCTAAAGGTCAGGGCCTGAGCCAGATGGCTCTTGCCTGTTCCCGGATCGCCTATAAACAGAACTGACTCTTTCTGTAGAAAAAATTCCAGGCCGGCCAAATCCATGATCAGTTTTTTCCTCAGACCGGGCTGAAAGGTAAAATCAAAATCTTCCAGTAATTTATAGGGCTGGGGCAAATGGCTTTCTTTTATACGATAGCCTATGCTCCTTTCTTTTTTAGCATTGGCTTCATTTTGGATAATTTGCCTGATAAACTGTGAAAAACCTATGTTCGATGCATTGGCCTGTTGGATGATGTGGGTATACTCGGCCTCCAGGTATTTTAAACCCAGATAACGGCAGTTCTCCATAAAGGTGATTTCTTCTTTGCTCCTATTCATCATGGTAAGAGGTTTTGGATGGAAAAACAATTTTTGATTATTTACAGGCATTCATCTTTAAAAAGGTTTCAATGGCCTGTGAGTCATAAACATGGTATTTTAAGGCCCGCCTGACTGCAATATTAATATCATCGCTCCCGTAATTAACCTTTAAGGAGAGAAGATGACGCCAATGATGTAAGTAAGTGCCTGGTTTATGGTTTTTCAACTCCAGAGTATATTCCTGCATGAAAGGACCAAATGCATTCAACCGCACCGCCACTTCACCGGCATCGAGACTGCATTTAACCTTCCGGCCTTCCCTGCCTATGTAACGGTCTTTTCTGTCTTTTTCAGCTAACCTGTAGCTGACGATCTGCCGGCAATCCGGACTGTAAATGATGATCTCATCTGCCTTCACCCGCACCGGACAGGTCTCATACATGTACCTGGCAGGAACCATATAATAATAATCCTCCCACTGTATGGCCGATTCGTTGTTAACCACACGATAGGCGATGATGGAGGTGTCATATTGCCGGGCAGGTAATGGCTGCAAAAAAGCCACTTCTTCCTGATATAATTCTATCGGCTTTCGACCGGTAGTGCGATGGATACGCTGGTCGTTGTGCCCGGTTAACCACCTTTGCAACTCTGCCTTAAGGTCTGCCTTGTCATGGAAAAGACGCCCGTTTAAAAAGTTGGTCTCCAGGTAATAAAACGGCCTTTCTACCTTCAGGTTCTCCCTGGGCTTTCCTGGATGGATGGCCAACGGCCGGAAACGGTAATGGGTGGCAAAACTCAAAAAGTTACGGTTAAAGATGGGTTGGCCTGACTCCCACCGGTCAACACATGCTTTTTGGTTATCGCTTTTGATTTCTTTGGGTACCCCGTCAAAATAGATAAACCCGTTGATCAGCCCATGCAAAAGTGTCGCCTGGCTCTTATCCTCCACCACTTCGACGTATTGACGCCTGGAATAATTTAATATAAGACTCAGAAAAGTGACTTTTTCTCTCCCCTCACGGGTAAAATCTATCGTATACTCGCTCCAGTCATGTGAAGCCCGTAACCCTGGTGGCGTCTCCACGCATACAATGGGTTCCTGACTCTTTTTACCTCGAACCTTCACCAAATAATCGCGCAAGATGGTTATTTTCCCCTCATACCCTTTTTCTGTCAGCAGTTCAAACACCCGTTGGTTGGTGATAGCCGGACTCCGGTACGTCTTAAGTAATTCGTCGATGCAGCCTTTTCACTTGTCAAGCTTGGATACTCGTTTAGCCCTTGGTTTAAGATTCTCATGCCCTTTTTCGCGACCCAGGTTATTTTGTTCCAAAATACGCCTGACCCGTCCCCGGCTGATGCCAAACTCCCTGGAAAGCCGACGCATCGACCACCCTCGGCCATGAAGGCTCACCACGTTGTTTTTCAATATCTCATCTTCCATCTCTTTCGTATGGTTTTAAAATAGATTGAATGATTTTTATTTTTCCTATGATCGCTGTAAAACCTCCCCTCAGTATTTCTTCATCTCTCTGCCTCAACTCTTTTAATGGTGGGTTAGTTGAGACACCGATGAAAATATGTTGGTAATGGGCCAACTGCCTGGTGGCCTTTAATAACCGGTTGCCCTGCATGCTTAACCGGCTGTCATGAATCTCATCCTCATGTAAACCCCGCTCGATGACTTCCAGAGGATGTTCTAAAAGATAAGTCTGTTCTTCTTTACTCCCGGAAAGTAAATATTCACGGATTAACAGGCTGCTCTGACGGCTGGTCAGATGATGACCGATGATCAGCTTTAAAAATTCAACTTGTTTGCCACGTGGTAACTTAACCAATTCACGGGCATGACTCGCAGAGATCCTGCCCAGTTGCAAATGGGTCCGTACCTCTTCCTCCAGCCGCTCGATAAAGGATAAGCGACGACTGACCCAGGAGTAACTCCGCGAGAGTACACCGGCGATCTCCTCCTGGCTCATCAGATGATCCTTTTTTAAACTGTATACGATTTGCGCTTCCTCATAATCTATCAGACTGTTGCCCTGTTGATTGTAACTTATTATCATGGCTTTAGCCGTGATGTCGTCCACCTGCACGATGTAAGCCTGCAGCCTGTCCCACTTTAATGCCTGACACGCATAATACCGCTTAAACCCATCCAGCAACTCATATTTCGTCGCTTTCCTGCGAACGATCACACTACGCAATTGACCCACCGTTTCCATGGAATGCTGCATCCAGCTGATTTGTTCCGGCCTGGTTAACCGTAAGAAAGATAACCCATCGTCTATGGCCTCCGGTTTTATGGCTTGCTCATTCATAGCAATGGTCTTTTTCGCAAAGGTAAAGCCTCCCTTATCGCTATGCAATCGCGTCCGTCTTTACAATCAACTGCTGTCTTGCAATAAAACATTCCCTATTCCTTGTCTCCTAACCATTTGAACAACTAACGCGTCTGTCTTTACAATCTTTCCCCGCTCGTGTACTTTTTGGTACGGTATAAGCACGTATAAACCACGTGTATCAACACTTTCCAAAGATAACGCGTCTGTCTTTACAATCTTTTCCCCACCTTTGTTATCAGCACGCTTCTGGTTGCGCTCACGTTGCTTCTCACGGTTACTTTCACAGTACATCGGATGTGTGGCTCGATATTCCAACTGGTATCGGTCTCCCGGATACTCTGAATACCACTGCTTCTTATCCGCTCTGCGTTTGGCTTTGTAACCTGAGTCTTTTCTGAGCTTCTCCCGCTCCCATCTGTTCTTACGGGACTGTTGACAGGATTTTGAACGACAATAGCTTTGCGCCCCTTTTAACCGTGGATCTTTTTTATAACGTCGCCCATAATGTTTAAATACAAAGGTCTTTGACATACATATAGCCTGTTTTCTGATAGTATGTCATACCTCTTACCTTTGATGGTGGTTACTGTATATTGAAATTTATCGGATGGTAACATTTTTATTCGATAATTGGTACCGTTTTTATGCGATGCCGAAACGGTACAACGGATTGTTTTTATACCTGGCTCTTTCATTCTCCAGCTTGCGGGAATTTTGGCATTCTTTCTTGCCACAATAGCGCTGAAGATGATGTTTTAACTTTTTATTCGCCGTCACCCGCCTTCCGCAGTGACGGCATACAAGGGTGTGCATAGACAATCTTTTTCTTGTCTACGCTTTTTCACTAATTTAGCGGTATCATTTTTTTTCGGGAAGTGGTAGCAGTTTGGTTCAGGGCGGAAAGTTTACCCATACACTTTCAATCAAAATAGTCTTCAACGCTTTGTTACCACGTTTAGTAATGCTTCCTGTTACGTCTTTATCTCCACTTGAATGAGAAGTAGGGATTAAACCAGCAAAGGAACAGAAATGATCCAGGTTATAGAATCGATGTATGTTTTCAATTTCTGTTAAAAGTGTCATTGCTGCAATTAATCCTATGCCAGGAATCGATACGAGAATATCTACAGATTGCTTATAGTTTAAATCTCTGGATAATATTCGGATTTTCCGTGTTATATCCAATTGAGCTTCCCTTAATTGATTTACCTGATCGATCATTATATCCAAAGCAATCCGAGCACTGGGATTGTGTAAGTTAACTTCTTTAAGCCAGGTAATAAATCGTTTGGACCAATGTGTCTTATTTCTGATAAATAGCTCTGGATATCGTACTCCCCAAAAATTTAACATCCCTTTTATCCTATGTTTATACCTGGATAAATCTCTGACCAGCGTTCTACGTGTACGAACCAGAATTCGGTCACCTAGATTCATCTATCCGGGTATATATAATGCCTGATAGGCCCCTGTACGTAACATTCGTGCCAACTTCCGGCTATCTATCGGATCCCGCTTATATACCTTTTCTTTATTGATTGTGGGAACATCTGCTCCATGAACAACCACACATTTTATTCCCAGGGCCTCCAGTTCTTTCTGAATCCAAAACCCACAAAATCCTGCTTCGTAACCACATAAATAATCAGCTCCCGGAAAATTTCTTCTTAAATATTTTTGTAATACCAGGGGCTCGGGTGGCTGACTAAATGTCCTTAATACCAGATCTTTAGTTTCAATAGTCAACATCCAATTTTATGAACGTCAATGCCGGTATAAATTTTTTCTCCGGTAAAATCTAATTTTGTAACTTGTGTTCTCATAAGCTTCAGGGTTTAAATGGTTTGTTTTTAACTACCTAAATTTAATCATTTAAATTTTCTGAAGCTTATACTTTACAAACATACGATCTGTAAACTGCCGATTGACCAGCTACCCGAGGGAGTATATTGAATTTTCATCTTTTCCAATCAACGGATGATTTTGATGTTGCTTTTATCTGCCAACATTATTTAATATGATTTTTAATGTTTGTTACTAAAAAAGTCGTAAATTTGAGGTCAAAATTCATATTAACATTAAAAATCGGATTAATTAATGCCTGACTTACTATATTCAGTTAATCCTGACCGTACCGTTCCCTGGAATGATCTCCCTTTATTGCCCATTCGTCAGGAGCTTTATAGAACGGTCGAAATCATGGAACGTCTTGGGAATGCAAAAGCGGCTTTAGCCAGGCTTTATGGCCGCAGTGCCGTTATTCCGAACCAGGGGTTGTTGATTAATACTATAAGTCTGCAGGAAGCAAAAGCGTCGAGCGCCATCGAGAATATATTCACAACGGATGATGAATTGTACAAAGCTTACAGTGATCAAAACGTTGAAACTACCGGTCCATCCAAGGAGGTATTGAGATACCGGGAAGCATTATGGTCGGGCCATCATTATTTGCAACAAACCGGGAAATTTGACCTGAACTACTTCATACATATTTTTCAGCAAATAGACCGGACAAATGAAGGGATACGCCCTGATTTTTCCAATACAACGATACGACAGAGAGGCACCGGACCTGATGCCGGCGTGGTCATATACACGCCTCCGCGAGGTAAGGATATCATACAAAATAAGCTGGACAACCTTATTACCTTCCTGAATGATGACGAACAGGACACAACGGATCCTCTCCTGAAAATGGTTATCGCTCATTTTCAGTTTGAAGCAATTCACCCGTTCCGGGACGGAAATGGCAGAACAGGACGTGTGTTTATTGTCAACTATCTGACAACCAGGAATCTTTTGGATTTTCCGATATTATTCCTGAGCAGGTTTATTTTAGATCATAAGGAAGACTATTATTCCGGATTGGCAGGTGTATCGCAAAGAGGAAACTGGAAAGACTGGTTGCTGTTTATGTTGAAAGCGGTTGAAAGGACATCCGATATCACTTTTCATAAGATCAATGACATTGTATCTGCAAAAAATTCGATACTGGAATATATAAGAAAAGACAAGCGAAAATTCCGTAACCCGGAAAGGCTCGTTGAGATGTTATTCACTCAACCGTTCACAAAAGTGAAGCATCTTGTTGAGAATGGGATCTACGCTGAGAATACGGCAAGGGATTATCTGAACAGATTACGTGAGTTACAGGTGCTCGGGAAAAAGGAAATGGAAGGGCATCATTATTATCTAAACCTTGAATTATACAGGATCCTGGCGGAGTAAGATTGGGGGCAGTCGTCAGTCGTCAGTCGTCAGTCGTCAGTCGTCAGTCTTCGGTCGTCAGTTGGATGAGGGTGAGTTGGAGGGAGAGGACTTTGGCCATCGGACAACTTGTCCCGACGAGTTCCGCCGCAGGCGGGACGAAGCCGGGATCGTTTAATCGCGCAATCGTGCAATTTCCTTCCTCTCCCTCTCCCTCTCCCTGACTGACGACTGTCGACTGACCTGCCTCATCCCCTCCTTCCCCACCCATCATTGAACTCGCAACTTTTAACTGATCGGTAAAAAACATAGTCAAATGATTTGATTGAATTATAAACAGAGCTATTTTTACCGAAAAGAAACAAATATTGAAAAAAGTTCACAAAAAGTGAACATTCGAAAAAATAATTGTATCTTTGCATGAAAGTCAGATTGATCAAAGTTCAAACTATTGTTGATTATTGTACCGGTCATGCTCCCGGGAAGAAGGCGTTTGAATGTTGGCTTACGGCGATAAAAAATGCTGATTGGAATACACCCGACGATATCCGGGTTACCTTTGGATCGGCTGACATACTTGGAAGGGGAAGCAACAGGGTGTTATTTAATGTTGGAGGAAATGCTTACAGGATAATTTGCAAGTATCATTTCGGGCGAAACCTGTTGCATTTGTTTATTTGCTGGGTTGGAACCCACACTGAATATGACGATCTGTGCAATCGTGGCAACCAGTATACTGTTAATTTATATTAAAAGCTAAAATGGAATCACTCAAGTATAAAGTCATCAAATCCGCTAAACAGTATGATCAGTATTGCAATATTTTGGAAAATCTGGTCACAGACAATTTAACAAATAAGGAGACTGAGGAAGAAATAGAGCTACTGGCCGTACTGATTGAAAAATGGGATGCCGAACATCCCTTTTTCCTGGATGTCGATCCGGTCGAACTGTTACACTCCCTGATGCAGGAACATCATCTCAAACCGACAGACCTTGCAGGTATGCTAGGAGTGAGCAAGGGGTTGGTTTCAGATATTTTACATTATAGAAAAGGGCTCTCAAAAGAAAGTATCAGGGTGCTTTCGGAAAGGTTCAAAATATCGCAGGAAGCGTTCAACCGGCCTTATGCATTGAAAAATCAGGTTAATTCCTATCGTAAGAATGCAAAGGTGATGAATCCCCCGAAAAAATTAAAGACAGCCGGGGGATAGTCTTCAGTCGGTAGTCGGCAGTCGGGTGAGGGGGAGTTGGAGGGACGGTACTTCGGCCATCGTTCAATCGTT
>Ga0116202_10002070_pt1 | contig 11874 bp, 13 predicted proteins | sample LakKivw325mmetaG_FD_94479 | JGI IMG/M metagenome (GOLD analysis project Ga0116202, IMG submission 94479) | Anoxic lake water microbial communities from Lake Kivu, Rwanda to study Microbial Dark Matter (Phase II) - Lake Kivu water 325m metaG | ecosystem: Environmental > Aquatic > Freshwater >... | reverse complement strand
CCGTCGTTGCGCACCAGCCCCATTCGCACATTGCTGGCACCACGATCAACGCCGACGGCGTGGCGCATCCTCTCGCTGGCCTTGGTGGGCACACATCCCTCCCCGGCCGCCCTCGGCGCAGCCTACTTGCGCTGCGCCTGCGGGCTAGCCTCCACAAAGCGCTGCGTGATCAACCACGGGCGAGTGACCGCCGAACCAATCACCACAGCCCACACTCCGGCTTCAAACGCTCGTCGCACGTGTTCCGTGTCCCAGTACTGTCCCTCGGCGATGACCGGCACGTGCACGGTCTTGCACATCTGGCGCAATAAAGGCAGATTCGGCTCATACGGGCCAAGCCCTGGCGGGAATGCCAAGGTTGTGGCCGTGATGTTGGCACCTGCCTGCTCGGCGCGCACAGCCTGCCCCAGGTCGCAACCGTCAGCCATCACCAGCGCACCTAGCTCGCTGTGGATTCGCTGGACCAACGTCACCGCGTCCACACCGCCCGGACGCGACCGATCGGTGACGTCGATCGCGATGATGTCTGCCCCGGCCTCCTTGACTGCGCGTGCATCCTCGAATGTGGGCGTGATAATGTGCCCTAGCCCATCGCTGCATGGGCGCTTCCAGATTCCGATGATGGGCAGCCCGGTGGCCTTCTTGATCGCGGCGACGTCCTCCGGCCCGTTGCAGCGGATGCCCGCTGCCCCGCCCTGCTTGGCGGCGAGCGCAAAAGCTACCATGAAAGGCGTTCCATACGTGGGGTCCCCGTGCACGGCTTGACACGAAATGATGATCCCGCCGCGAATCGCATCGAGCACCGTGTTGTTCATGTGTCAAAACTCCTTCAGGATGATTCTACGGCTGTGCTCAGTAGCGCGCCGCTACTCCTTGACCGCGCCCGCTGTCATGCCCTTGATCAACTGTCGCTGCGCCAGGAAGATAAAGATCAGCGTTGGGATGGTCGAGACGGTGATGCCCGCCGCCATGTCACCCCATTTGACCGCGTAGGACTGGATGAAGAAAGAGGTGCCCACGGTTGCGGTAATGGCCTTCCTCTGGCTCAGAATCACGGCAAACAGGAACTCGTTCCAACTGGTGATGAAGCTCAGGATTGCCACCGCCGCCAGTCCCGGGCGAATGATCGGAAACAGGATGTGGCGTAGCATCTGCAGCACCGACGCGCCATCAATCGCAGCCGCATCCTCCAACTCGCGCGGAAGTTCCTGCACGTAGCCGATGAGCAGCAACAGCGCTGTTGGCGAGAGGAATAGCGTGTGCATGATGATAATCGCCAACTGGGTATCGACCAGTTTGAGTTTGTAGAAGATCACGAAGATAGGGATCGCCAGGCTGATGGCCGGCATCAATCGCAGCAGTAGCGTTCCTCCCAAGACCCAATTGCCCAAGCCACGGAAGCGCACGATGCTGTAGGCCGCTGGCAGCGTGATGAGAATCGCCAGCGCGGTTGCCCCCAGTCCGATAATCACGCTGTTGGTGAGGTAGCGGTCAAAGGCATAACCTGCGCCTTTGAACACGTTGTAGAAGTGCGTCCAGACAGGCCGGAAGATCCATTTGGGCGGCAAGGAGGAGATATCGCGGTCGGACTTGAAGGCGGTCAGAAAGTTCGTGAACATCCCCAAGTCAAAGAAGATCACCAGGATGGCCACAATAGTCAGGATGGCCACGGATCGAAGCAGGCGTTGCGGGCGGCTCTTCGGGTTCATCGGGCTGGCCTCATCATCCTGCGTACTACCACCAGTGCGGGGCCAAGCAGCAGCATGCCCAGAGTGAAGGAAGCGGCGTTGGCCATGCCAAAGTCGCTGCGCGAGAACGCGCGCCGATAAATGTAGACCGACGCGCTTTGCGTCATGTTGCCGGGCCCACCGCTGGTCAGGGTAAACACCAGCTCGAAGATCAGAAACGCAGCCAGCAGGCGCATCAACCACGTCACGGCTGCGATCGGGAGGATCAGGGGCATCGTGATGTGCCAGAAACGCTGCCAAGCGGAGGCGCCATCCACCATGGCCGCCTCCAGCAGCTCTTGAGAGACCGACTGCAACGCGGCATAGATGTTGATGAAGACGAAAGGAATGCTGTTGATGCAATCCGCCACAATGATGGTCAGATTCACCAGGTTGGGCCCCAGTAGGGCGCCGCCCTTGGTGATGGGGTTGAGCAGGTACTGTATGGGGCCAACGAACTCGTTGAAAAGCAGGCGGAACATGGTACCGATCAGCGCCGCCGAAACGACCATCGGGATGAGCAGAAGTGTAGTCCACAGTCCTTTGCCAGGCATGGCCCGGTTGAAGAACTGCGCAATGGCCACGCCCACCACCATCTGCGCCGTGACGGAGATCACGGCAAAGCGCAGGCTCCAGCCCAAGGAGCGCGCCCAGGCCGGGTCGTTGAAGAGATAGGTATAGTTGGCCAGTCCGGCCCAGGTCGGCTGGCTCAGGTTCTCAATGAAGGCGTTGTGCAGGCTTAGCCAGAGGCCGTAGGCCATGGGAATCAGAGCAAAGCAGAACAGCCAGGCCGCCAAAGGCAGCAGCAGCAAGTTAGGCACCAGTCGCTTGCGGAACGCGCGTGCTCCCAAGGTTGCGGCCCTCCTTCGTTGTGGAGAATCGGCGAGGGATACTGGGAGGCTTGTGCCTGGCACAAGCCTCCCGGATACCAGGTCGTGTCTGGTTATGGGGAGGTGCCGTAGACGGTGCTCTAGGGTACACCCATAACCACCCGACGACTTGCGTCACCGTGTACTCGCCGCCGGTTATAGTCCTCTCTTCTGTTTCTCTGCAACGCAGTCGGCCTGCATCTGCTTGATGGCTGTGTCCACTGCGACCTGCCCTGACCAGGCATTGGACAGGTTCTCGCACACGATGTCCTCGTACACGCCCGTGACGGGGCTGAGCGCCCTGCCGTACTTGGCCGTGGTGGAGGCGATCATGGGGAACTCGGGGTGCGTCGTAGTGGCCACGCTCAGGATCGACTCGACTGGCGGCAGTCCGCCGGCAGCAGCGTACATCTTCATACACTCCTCGGTGGCGCACCACATGAGGAAGCGTGCGGCTTCCTGCTTGTGAGCCGAGTACTTGTTGAGGGCCATGGCCAGGGTGTGCTGATAGGCGAAGCGGCCGGCCGGTCCGCCCGGTGGCACAGCGATGGCAAACTTGCCCGTGACGGGCGAGGATGGGTCATCCAACTGGTGGAAGGCGGCGCTCCACTGCAGGCCAAAGCAGACCTGCCCGCTCATAAAGGCCTCGTTCTGCTCGGGGTATTCGCCCACGGCGCCGCTGGGCGGAGTCAGGCCTTTCTCCCAAAACGTGCGATAGAGCTGGACGGCGGTCCTGGTAGCCGCGTTGTCGAAATTGGGCGTGCCGTCGGCGGTGAACCAGTCGCCGCCAGAGGCCCACAGCGCGTTGGTCCACAGGAAGGCCGTCGGCCCCATCACCTTGCCGTGGGTGAAGTTGCCATACTGCGTGGGCGAATCGGCGTTGTACTTCTTGGTAAAGAAGTAGGAGGCGGCCAGAAAGTCGTCCCACGTCCAGTCCTCGGGACGCTTAGGCTCCATTTCCTTGCCCATCTGGGCCTTGCTGATGGCCTTGTAGTTGGCTTGCCAGGTGGCATCGCTCATCAGCTTGTCAATGAGGTCCTTGCGGTAGTAGGTAAAGTGGATGCCCAGGTCTGTCAGAACCCCGTAGAGCTTGCCGTCCAGCCAGGTCACGCCATCCAAAGTAGTCTGCATGAAGAGCGTGGGCTTGGCCCCATAGATGTTGACCGCGGGGTCCTTGAAATAGTCATCCAGCGGATCGCAGAAGGTGTAGTACTTGCCCAGCCAGCGGCTGGAAATGAAGAACGTGTCTACGTCGGTGGACTTGGCCGCCATGGCCGCTTCCTGCTTGGTCATGAACTGGTCGCGGCCGAAGAGCTCCAGGGTTACCTGGAATCCGGCCTCCTGCGCGCGGTTGGCGTTGAAAAAGTCCACAACCTTCTGGAAAGCATCCGACTCGGGCCCCGGCCAGAACACCACGTGCAATGTGGGGATCTGCTTGGCCGGTGCCGGGGTGGCGACGACGATCTTCTCGACTACCTGCGTCTGTACTTTCTCTACAATCTGCGTTTGTACCTTCTCGATCACCACCGGGGTGGGTGTTGCCGCTGGCGCGCACCCGGCCAGGGCCACGCACACTGCCAACACCAAGAGACCAGTCGCTGCGAAACGATGTGCTTTGCGAACCATCTCTAATTCCTCCTTTGGTATTCAAACATCCGTGTTCGAACTGCGAGCGCGAGACACTCCGGAGCAAGATCAGACTCCATGCGAGTCGCACCTGTGGTGGGCCAGACGACGCACTGCCGCGACGATGCAAGAGCAACAAGCTGCTTTGGGTGCCGCATTACCTCCTTTCATCAACTCACCCTTCAAACGCCGTGTACGGGATAACACAAGCGTGCCGCGTGCTAGCATTGCAGGCGCAAGCCCGTTGGCGTTTGCACCATGGTGCCGATGATTTCGTAGCGGTCGGCGCGATAGCCCGTGTCGCCATACTCGAACACCTGCCCCGACGCGGTGCAGCTACAATACTCGATCCAGAGCAGCGCCGACCCAAGTGGAATCCGCAGTAGTTGGGCCTCGCGCGCCTCCGCGGGTCTGGCGCGGATGCGGTGGCTGGCGCGATCCGGCACGACGTGGTACTCGTCACGCAGCACCTGGTACAAGGAGAGCGTGCTGAAATCATGTCGCAGGATGCCGGGACAGAGCGAGTGGGGCAGGTAGGAGAACTGGACGCACAAAGGCACGGCATCGCCCAGGCGCACGCGCTCCAGGAAAACGGCCTCGGTTCCAGGGGGCACAGCCAACAGTTCGGCTGCCCTGCCCTCGGCCTGCCGGAGCTCGGCCCGCAGCACGATGCTGGACGAAGTTATCCCCTGCCTGCGCATGTCCTCGGAAAAGCCGGCGAACGTTTGCAGTCTCTTGTCAACCGTGCGCTGGGCGACGTAAGTGCCCTTGCCCGGAACGCCGAAGATTAGCCCCTGACGCTGCAGCTCGATCAGGGCCTGGCGCACCACGATGCTGCTCACGCCATAGATGCGCTCGAGCTCGCGGGTGGACGGCAGCTTCTGCCCCGGGCGCAGCTGTCCGGACGAGATCTGCTGCAGCAGAGCAGCCGTCAGGCGGCGATGAAGAGGTTCAGGTTGGTTTCGGTCCAGCACTTCCACTTCCATTGCAGCTTTCGCATTCGCGACTGCATGAACTGTGTATAACTACCTATATCTAAGTATAGCATACTGCCTCGCGGTTGTCAAGGGGCGATCTGCATCGGACCTGCGACTGTGGTATAATGACACAGGGGTGCTCGCATCGAAGACGCTGAATGCGTTCCAGAAAGGGACATGCCATGGATGCACAGGCCGACTTTGGCCGCCTAGTCACCACGTTTCATCACGAAGAGCCTGACAGGGTTCCTCTGGTCGAAGCAGCCATTGACTACGGGATCATGAATCAGTTCCTGGGCAAGCCTGTAACCAGCGATGATCTCGCCGCTCAAGGGGAATTCTGGTGCCAAGCGGGTTATGACTACATCCCCTTGACGGTCGGGATGATGCAGCCAGGTCGGGTGACGGGAGAGTCCGCCATCTCCAAGGTCATCAAGAAGGCCCTTCTGCATGACTACGCAGAGGAGGACGGCACTGAAGCATGGAACCTGGAGCGTCGCTCGTGGATCCAATCAGAGGCGGACTTGGGCCTTGCCGTGGCCGGACGCAGGTCAGCTGGACTGCAGCAATTTCCGCCGGGTCCAGGCCTACTTGCCTGAGGGAATGAAGATCATCGCGCTGTCCGGCAAGATCTTCACCCTGACCTGGATGCTGATGGGGTTCGAGAACCTGTGCGTCCATCTGAAGGTCAATCCCCCGCTTGTGAAGAGGCTGGTTACTCAGGTGGCTCGTATCCAGTTGGCAGGAATGAAAGCGGTTGTGCACATCCCTAACGTTGCAGCCGTCTGGGCAGTGGACGACCTGGCCTTCGGGTCTGGCCCCATGGTCAGGCGCCACGCCTTTAGAGAGCACATCGCCCCTTGGTACGAAGAGTTCGGCAGAATCTGCCGACAGAACCATCTTCACTTCTTGTTTCACTCCGATGGTCTGATGTGGAGCCTCATGGAGGGCCTTGTGTCAATGGGGGTGGATGCACTGCACCCTGTTGACCCTACTTGCGTGGACATTGAGCAGGTCAAGCATCGGTTTGGGGATCGTTTGTGCATCATGGGGAACATACCCAACTCGCTGCTCATGACCGGAACCCCACAGGACCTGTCCCAACTCACCAAGCAGCGACTCAAGATGCTCGCGCCAGGCGGGGGCTACTGTGTGGGCTCCGGCAACTCGGTGCCGAGTTGGGCCAGGATTGAGAACTACCGCGCCATGCTGGAGACGGGGCTTCGATATAGCTGGTATCCGATCCACATCGACTGACCGTCTCTAGTGTGCTAGAAGCGTTTGTTCGGAGCAAGTCGTAGGAGCCAGTGCATGCCGGATACGGATCTGCGCTCGGCGTACGATGAGCGTGCAAAAGAATACGTCTACCCGGGTAGGCCAGCGCCTCCCTCGCGCAAGCAGCGGGGCGTGATCGCCCATCTTCCTGCCTTGGAGGGCCAGCGCTTGCTGGAGGTAGGCTGTGGGGATGGGCCGTACCTGGCTTGGGCGAGTGCGCAGTCACCATCTGGCGCGGTTGGGGTGGACATCTCACTACGCATCTTGGGCGAGGCACGTCGGCGCGTGCAGCACGAAGGCCGGGCGGATCCCCTGCACCTGGCTGCCGCCGATGCGATTGCCCTGCCCTTCCCGGATGCTTGCTTCGACGTGCTGCTGGCCAGTCAGGTGATCGAGCACGTGCCTGACGATGTGCGCGCCCTGCGCGAGATGCGGCGCGTGTTGCGCCCCGGCGGCAGGCTGGTGATCAGCACCGACCATCGCGACAACCGCGTCTCGCAAGCCCTGGCCGCTCCTACTCTTGCCGTGCGTCGCCTACTGGGCCGCACCGAGTACCATCCGCCCTTCCTGCACCGCAGCTACGGCCGCGCCGAGTTCCTGGGCCTGCTGCGGCGGGCCGGGTTCGAAGTGTTGCAGGCTTGCACCTACCGCTTCTCCTGGCCCCCGCGTCTGGGGCGCGTGCGGCTGCTTACGCAGTTGCTGGACATGCTGGAGGAGCAGGCTATCCTCCGTCATCCGTGGAGCGAGTGGGGAGACATCGTGCTGATCGTAGCCCAATGAGGGCACTCGATCTCCCTCTGCAGCCACGCTGGCTATGCAAACTCTGCGCCTCGCAAGTTCGTTGTTCTGACCGGGTAACGGCTCGCTATTCCTCAACGTGGGCGAGCCTTTTGCCAGCCTGGGAGGAAGTGGGGTAAAATATGCCTGCTCCAACCACCATGTACTTCCCGCGGAGGCAGGCATGATCGAGAAGATCCATCACCTCGGACTGGCAGTCAAAAGCATCGACGAAGCCCTCAAAGGCTACCTTGCGTTGGGACTGCATGTGGAGGGCACCGAGACGGTGGCCGAACAGGGCGTCAAGGTGGCCTTCCTGCCGGTCGGAGAGACGCACCTTGAGCTGCTCGAGCCTACGAGCGAGTCGTCCCCGGTGGGCAGATTCCTGGCGAGCCGTGGAGAAGGCATGCACCACATCTGCCTGGAAGTGACGGACATTGAAGCGGCGCTGGCCGAGTTCAAGCGGCAAGGGCTGCGCCTGATTGACGAGAAGCCACGTGTGGGGGCGGGCGGGGCACGCATTGCCTTCATCCATCCGGCCAGCATGCACGGCGTGCTGATCGAGCTGCACGAGGAGAGCCGATGCCCCTCGACAGAGGCCTGATTCAGGTCTATACGGGAGACGGCAAGGGCAAGACTAGCGCCGCGCTGGGGTTGGCGCTGCGCGCCGCCGGGCAGGGGCTGCGCGTCCACATCGTGCAGTTCATGAAGGGCTGGCCGGATTATGGTGAATTGCACAGCGTCAGGCTCTTGCCTAACATAACGTTGCGCCAGTTCGGGCGGACGAGTTTTGTAGACCGCGCCAATCCAGACCCACAAGACGTGGCCCTGGCGCAGGAGGGCTGGCAGCACAGCCTTGAGGCGCTGCGCTGCGGACGATACGACATGTTGATTCTGGATGAGATCAATGTGGCCCTCGACTATGGCCTGGTCTCTCTGCAGCAGGTGCTTGAGCTTTTGGATGCCAGGCCGCCACAGATTGAGCTGGTGCTGACAGGCAGGAATGCGCACGAGCAGGTTCTGCAGCGCGCTGACCTGGTAACCGAGATGCGTTGCGTCAAACACCCCTACCATGCTGGAATTGAGGGACGCCAGGGGATTGAGTATTGACCCAGGAGGGGCCTGATGTTGGATCCAAACCAGATCGAGGCCGTTCGGCAAGGGCAGCAGGACTGGGAGCGCCAGATCCTTCATCCTGCACTGCAGAAGGCACCTGAGCGGTGTGAGCAGTTCATCACTACCTCGAGCGAATCCGTCGAGCGGCTGTACACTCCGCTGGATGTCGCGCAAATGGACTACCTTGGCGATATTGGCTTTCCAGGCCAGTACCCCTTTACGCGCGGTGTGCATCCCACCATGCACCGCGGGCGCCTGTGGACCATGCGCATGTTTGCTGGCTTTGGCAGCGCTGAAGAGACCAACGCGCGCTACAAGTACTTGCTGGCCCATGGCGAGACCGGGTTGTCCGTGGCCTTTGACTTCCCCACGCTCTATGGCTACGACAGTGACGATCCGTTGGCGGAGGGCGAATTCGGCAAGTGTGGCGTGGCCGTCTCTTCCCTGGCTGACATGGAACTGCTTTTCGACGGCATCCCGGTGGACGAGATCACCACCTCAATGACCATCAACGGCCCGGCAGCGGTGATCTGGGCCATGTATATCGCCGCCGCCGAGAAGCGTGGCATCCCCATGGAAAAGCTGGGGGGCACCATCCAGAACGACATCCTCAAGGAATACACGGCGCAAAAGTCCTGGCTCCTGCCGCCGGGACCATCCATGCGCCTGATCGTGGATACCTTCGAGTTCGGTAGCGAGCACCTGCCGCGCTGGAACACTATCTCCATCAGCGGATATCACATCCGCGAAGCGGGCTCTACGGCGGCCCAGGAGCTGGCCTTCACCCTGGCCGACGGCATGGCCTATGTGCAGGCTGCCATCGAGCGTGGCCTGGACGTGGATCGCTTCGCGCCGCGCCTGTCGTTCTTCTTCAATGCACACAACGACTTTTTCGAGGAGATTGCCAAGTATCGCGCGGCGCGGCGCATCTGGGCGCGCGAGATGCGGGAGCGTTTTCAAGCTAAAGACCCGCGTTCCTGGTGGTTGCGTTTCCACACCCAGACTGCCGGCTGTTCGCTCACGGCCCAACAGCCCGAGAACAACATCGTGCGCACGACCATCCAGGCCCTGGCAGCCGTGCTGGGAGGTACGCAGAGCCTGCACACCAATTCCATGGACGAGGCGCTGGCCCTGCCATCGGAGCTGGCGGTGCGCATCGCTCTGCGTACTCAACAGATCATCGCGCACGAGAGCGGTGTGGCCAACAGCGTAGACCCGCTAGGAGGGTCGTATCTGGTGGAAGCGTGGACCAACCGCCTCGAGGCGGAAGCGTACGAGTACTTCCACAAGATCGAAGCGCTGGGAGGCGTGATTCCTGCCATTGAGCAGGGCTTTTTCCAGCGAGAGATTGCGGCCAGTGCCTACCGCTACCAGAACGAGATTGAAGGGCGCAAGCGCATCGTGGTTGGTGTCAACGAGCACGCTTCAGAGGAGCCACTGGCTGTTCCATTGCTGAAGATGGACCCACAAGGGGAACAGCGTCAGAGGGCGCGCCTGGCGAAGCTGCGCCGAGAGCGCGACAACTCGCTCGCACAACAGCGTCTGGCTGCCCTGCGCGGCGCGGCTCGGGGAGAGGACAACTTGATGCCTTATCTCTTGGATGCTGTGCGCGCCTACGCTACGCTAGGTGAGATCTGTGGCGTGTTGCGCGAGGTGTTTGGGGAGTACCGCGAGCCGGTCATCATCTAAGGATGGCGCGAAACTGCCCGCGTGTGTTCCGATTCAGGCGGGCATTGTGGAGAAGGCGTATGATGGACAAGAAGATCCGAGTTCTGATAGCCAAGCCTGGCCTGGACGGACACGATCGTGGCGCCAAAGTGGTGGCGCGCGCCCTGCGAGATGCCGGCATGGAAGTCATCTACACAGGGCTGCGACAGACGCCCGAAATGATCGCAGCGGCGGCGCTGCAGGAAGACGTGGACGCGGTGGGACTCAGCATCCTGTCAGGTGCGCATATGACTCTGGTTCCGCGCGTGATCAAGCTGTTGCAGGAGCAGGGGCAGCCAAACGTGGCCGTGTTCGTGGGGGGCATTGTGCCCAATGAGGATGTACCAGCTTTGCTCCAGACCGGTGTGAAGGCCATCTATGGCCCCGGCACGTCGCTCGACGATATTGCCAAAGGCATTCGCGAGGAGGTAGCACGACGCGAATAGTGTGTACTCACCCCGCGAGGGCAGGGTGATGGGCATAGTGACACAGGCTTTGGCGGGAGAGCGGCCTGCGATTGCTCGTCTCATTACGATGATGGAGCGTGGTGACGAGCAGGCACGACTCGCTCTGGCAGAGCTCTATCCTCATACGGGACGCGCGCATATCGTTGGCATTACCGGCGCGCCGGGGACGGGCAAGAGCACGCTGGTAAGTGAGATGGCCAAAGCCTACCGCAGGCAGGAGCTGGAGGTGGGCATCATTGCTGTCGATCCCACCAGCCCCTTCTCCGGTGGTGCGATCCTGGGCGATCGCATCCGCATGCGCGATGTGGCTACGGACCCGGGCATCTTCATCCGCAGCATGGCAACGCGCGGCAGCCTGGGCGGTCTGGCGAGAGCCACGGCTGATGCCGCGCACGTTCTGGATGCGGCCGGCTACCCCGTGATACTGATCGAGACGGTGGGTGCAGGTCAAAGCGAGGTGGACATTGCGCGCACGGCGCATACCACCTTGGTGGTGGAGATGCCTGCGGCTGGCGATGACATCCAGGCCATCAAGGCGGGCATTCTTGAGATCGCCGACGTGCTTGTGGTGAACAAGGCCGACCTGGCCGGTGCCGACCAGGCCGTGGCGGCGTTGCAGGCCATGCTCGACCTGAATGCGGCACGAGACGAGGTGCACCACGGCCGCCTGGAACGCGTGGAGGCGGTGCTGTCCGGCAGCCAGAGTGGAGCGACAGCTGAGCTGGTGGGCTGGCGCACACCCGTGCTGAAGACCGTGGCTACCAAGGGAGAAGGGGTGGCCGAGTTGGTGGCATGCGTGCAGAGGCATCGGCAGTACTTGCGCGAGAGCGGCATGCAGCAACGCCGCGAGCGCGAACGTGCCGAGGAGGGTTTGAGGCGCATCCTGCGCTATGTGTTGCTGGAGCGCCTTCTCGACCGCATTCCGGCTCGTGTCCTGGATGAGACTGTGCAGGCCATCGCACGTCGTCAGCAGGACCCCTACACTGCAGCCAATTCCCTGATAGCTGAGCTGGGTCTGGCAGAGAGGCAGGGTTAGTCAACATAGGATGCGCATTCTCTTGATCCGCCATGGTGAGTCTGTTGGCAATGCCGAAGGACGTGCCCAAGGGCTCAATGACGCGCCCTTGACAGAGCAGGGGCATGCCCAGGCGATGGTTTTGGCGCACAGACTGCAGCGGGAATTCGATGTCTGCGCCGTCTATGCAAGTCCACTGCAACGTGCCATGCAGACCGCGGCGCACGTTTCTCGCCTTTGCGGGCGGCCGGTATCCGTCTGTCAAGACCTGCGGGAGTACGACTGTGGCGCGATTACCGGCCTAACCCTTGAGGAAGT
>Ga0116202_10002069_pt1 | contig 11875 bp, 5 predicted proteins | sample LakKivw325mmetaG_FD_94479 | JGI IMG/M metagenome (GOLD analysis project Ga0116202, IMG submission 94479) | Anoxic lake water microbial communities from Lake Kivu, Rwanda to study Microbial Dark Matter (Phase II) - Lake Kivu water 325m metaG | ecosystem: Environmental > Aquatic > Freshwater >... | reverse complement strand
GACGTTCTTGTGGACGATCTTCCGGGCGATCTTGAGCTCGTTCTTGAACCGCTCGATGGCCGTCTTGTCGGCCGCGATCTCGGGTTTGATGAGCTTGATGGCGATCTCTTCGCCGACCTTGGCATCGAGGGCCCGATAGACCTTGCCCATGCCGCCGCCGCCAAGCTCCTCGACGATCTGGTAGCGGCCGGCGAAGGTGGTGCCGGTCGCGAGGTCGTCCCGTGCAGCCTCGATGGTTTCGGTGGGAGAGCCGGCCGTGGACGCCGGGCGGGGCAAGGGCGTCGCGCACTCCTTGCAGAACTTCGAGTCCTGAGGATTCTCTGCCTGGCAGCGCGGGCAGGTGACGCCCATCACATTCCTCTTGCCGGAACATATATCACATTGCGCCCCCCGGGGGAAGGCCATGTCCGGCCATGTCCGGGACCGGACACGCGTTGACATCCCTCTCGGGGCGGGCCTATCATGGCCTCAGAGGGTGCCATGAGGACACGTGCTGTTCTGTTCGCGTTGGGGTTCTGCCTGTCGCTCTCGCTCGTGTCCGGCTGCGGCTCGGCGAACAACGAACCGCACCAAAACACCGTGGCCGCGCCGGTCCTGACGCCGGAAGCCGGCACCTATTCCGCGGAGATCGACGTCGTCATGGCGACGACGACGCCCGAGGCGACGATCCACTACACCGCGGACGGATCGACGCCGTCCGCCACGTCAGGGACCCTCTACACGGGGCCGGTCCACGTCGCGGTGACGACGGCCCTCAAGGCCGTGGCCTTCCGCACCGGCTGGACGACCTCGTCAGTGACGACGGCGGCCTACACCGTCGCCCCGCTGGTCGCCGCCCCGTCCTTCAGCCCTTCGGCCGGGACCTATCCGGCCGCTCAGGATGTCACGATCACGACGGCGACGGCCGGGGCCTCGATCCGCTGCACGACCGACGGCACGACGCCCACAGACACGGTTGGCACGCTCTATGCCGGCCCCGTCCACATAGCAACGTCCCTCACGCTCAAGGCGGCGGCCTTCGCGTCCGGCCGCACGACTTCGCCGGTGACCTCCGGCAAATACGAGATCGGCCCCTTGGCCGCGGCCCCTGCCTTCGACCCGGCCCCCGGCGCCACCCTGAATCCTGTGGACGTCACGATCTCGACGGCCACGCCGGGCGCTTCGATCCGCTACACAACCGACGGCACGACCCCCACCGACACGGCCGGGACGCTTTACACCGGCCCCGTCCATATCGCCGATTCCCTGACGCTGCGGGCCGTCGCCTTTGGGTTCGGCATCAGGACCTCGGCCGTGACGACGGGGGCCTACACGATCGGGCTCCACGCCGCCGCGCCCGTGTTCAGCCCGCTGCCGGGGACCTATTCCACGGTCCAGGACGTCGCCATCTCCACGTCGACCCCCGGCGCGTCCCTCCGCTACACGACCGACGGCACAACGCCCACGGACACGTTCGGGACTTTCTATGCCGGCCCTGTCCACATCACCTCGTCCCTGACGCTCAAGGCCGTGGCCTTCTTGACCGGTTGGACGACGTCCGCCGTGACTACGGGCGCCTACCAGATCGGCCTCATCGTGGCCGACCCGGCGTTCAACGTCCCGCCCGGGACCTATGCGGCCGCCAAGAACGTCGTCATCACGACCACGACCGACGGCGCGACCATCCGCTATACGACGGACGGTTCGGCCCCGACGGCGACCCACGGCACGATCTACACGTCGGCCGTGCGCGTGGCCAAGACCCTGACCCTCAAGGCCGTCGCCTACCGGACGGGCTGGACGACCTCGGCCGTAACGACCGGCGACTACAGGAGGGTCGGCATCGCGGCGGGCTCCTTCCATGCGGCCGTGGCCAAGTCCGACGGCACCGTCTGGGCCTGGGGTTGGAACACCGACGGCCAGCTCGGCAACGGGACGACCAATCCCAGCCAGGCCCCGGCGCGGATCACGACCCTTTCGGACGTCGTGGATGTCGCCGCCGGCGATTATCACACCGCGGCGCTCAAAAGCGACGGCACCGTCTGGGCCTGGGGCCGGAACTTCAACGGCCAGCTCGGCGACGGCACTTCGACGATGCAGCTCGCGCCGGTCCAGACCGCGGGCCTTTCCGGCATCACGGGCATCGCCTGCGGCAGCGGCAGCACCTACGCCCTGAAAAGCGACGGCACCGTCTGGGCCTGGGGGCTCAACAGTCAAGGCCAGCTCGGGGACGGCACCGAGACCGACCGCTATACGCCCGTCCGGGTCCTAGGCCTGTCGGGAGTGATCGCCGTCGCCGCCGGGGAGCTTCACGGCCTGGCCCTCGAAAGCGACGGCACGATCTGGGCCTGGGGGAATAATGCCTACGGCCAGCTCGGCGACGGCACCACGAACACCCAGCTCGTCCCGGTCAAGATCCCGTCCCTTTCGGGCATGGCTGCGATCGGCGCCAAGGGCTTTCACTCGGCGGCGGTCAAGAGCGGCGGCTCGCTCTGGGCCTGGGGCAGCGGGCCCTACGGGGAGCTCGGCATCGGAGACCGTGTGTCGGTCCTGCCCTATCCGACGCAGGCGTTCGGCTTCGCCGCGGCGGCGGCGGTCGATGCCGGCGGCTTTCACACCGTGGCCGTGATCGAGGGCGGAACGCTCCGGGCCTGCGGCAACAACGTCTATGGCCAGCTCGGCGACGGGACGAACACGGATTCCTCAGTCGCGGTCACGGTCCAGGTGATCTCCGGCGTCATCGATGCCGGGGCCGGGCTGGACTTCACGGTCGCCATCGCGGGCGACGGCACGGTCTGGACGTGGGGCCACAACGCCAACTACCAGCTCGGCGACGGCGCAACGACCGACCGGTGGCTGCCGGCCGCCATCATCTTTTAGGCCGGCACCCCGGCTCCGCATCGGCGCGTCCGCCGCATTTCCAATAGGCGATGGACCCCGCGAAATCCTTGGACCCGTGACAGCCGTGGACGGGCTGGCCGGCCCGGCCCGGCGCGCCGAAGTGGACGTGGACGTCGATCGCATGGGCCAGGGCTTGGCCCCCTCCCCTGGCCTTCTTGTAAGGCCGCCGCGAGACGCCTGTCAAGCGCCGTGTCGGCTGGTCGGGCAAGGAGCCCTTGTTGACACCGGCAGCGTTCGCGTGGATGATGAGGGCCGATCGGCCCCTGCTTGGCGGAGGGAGGAACACATGGACAAGCACGGCTCGAAGGACGGCCGCTCGGCGGCCACCTTGTCGGTCTGGGGAGGCGAAGAGGAGTCCCTGGTCCAGGGCGCGACGCAGGTCCCGATCGTCTACAGCGCCGCCTACGGATATCCCGACGTGGACAGCTGGATCGAGGTGGCTCTCGGCCGCAGGCCCGGACACATCTACTCGAGGAACACCAATCCCACCGTCGAGGCCTTCGAGACCAAGGTCCGCCTGCTCGAAAGCGCCGAAGCGGCCACAAGCTTCGCGAGCGGCATGGCCGCCATCAGCAACACGCTCTTCACCCTGCTTTCGCCGGGCGACCGGATCGTCTCGGTCAAGGACTCCTACGGCGGCACGAACAAGCTCTTCCTCGAATTCCTGCCCCGCTTCGGCATCCGGGCGGACCTCTGCGACACGACGGATCACGAGCAGATCGAGGCGGCCGTCGCCAAGGGCTGCCAAATCGTCTATCTCGAAACGCCGACCAACCCGACGCTCAAGGTCATGGACATCGCCCGGATCGCGGCGGCCGGGCACCGCGCCGGCGCGGTCGTCGTCGCCGACAACACCTTCGCGACACCGATCAACCAGAACCCGCTCGCCCTCGGCGCGGACCTCGTCATCCACAGCGCCACGAAGTTCCTGGGAGGGCACGCCGACGCCTTGGGCGGCGCCGTCTGCGGCGGGCGCGAGCTCGTCGGCCGCATCTACCACTTCCGCGAGATCACGGGCGCCGCTCTCGACCCGATGGCCGCCTTCCTCCTCGTCCGAGGCATGAAGACGCTCCACCTGCGGATCAAGCAGCAGAACGAGAGCGCCCTCACGATCGCCCGTTGGCTCCAGGCCCATCCGGCCGTCGCTTCGGTCTTTTACCCCGGCCTCGAAACCCATCTGCACCACGACGTCGCCCGCCGCCAGATGCGCGGCTTTGGAGGCGTGCTGAGCTTCATGCTCAAGGGCGGGTTCGCAGCGGTCAAGCGCGTCCTGCCCGAGCTGCGCCTGGCCCGCCGGGCCGCCAACCTGGGTGCGGTCGAGACGATCGCCGGTCCCCCGGCGACGACGAGCCACGTCGAGTGCACGGCCGAGGAGCGCGAGGCCATGGGCATCCCCGAGGGGCTCGTCCGCTATTCCGTCGGCATCGAGGACACGGGCGAGCTCATCGCCGACCTCGAAAGGGCCCTTAAGCTCGCTTAGGGACCGGCGCCGCCGCGGAAGTTTCCTTTTCGCCTCGTTTGGATTATGCTGACAGGCTTATGGCCCGGCCTCAGGGGCCAGAGATGAGAGGTCATCATGCGCAACGCCGCCCTTCGCGCCCTGCTTGCCGGATTCGCCGGCCTGATCATCCTCGGCTCCGTGCCGGGTCCGGCTCGAAGCCAATCGCCCGATCCCAAGTCGCCCACGCTCTATCTCGTCGGCTACGCCCACCTCGACACGCAATGGCGCTGGGACTATCCCACGACCATCCGCGAATACCTGCCGAAGACGATGCGGACGAACTTTGACCTGTTCGAGAAGTATCCGCACTACGTTTTCAATTTCAGCGGCGCCAACCGCTATCGGATGATGAAGGAATACTACCCGGCAGGCTACGAGGAGGTTAAGAAGTATGTCGCCGCGGGCCGCTGGTATCCGGCCGGCTCCTCGATGGAGGAGAACGACGTCAACTCGCCCTCGGCCGAATCGACCATCCGCCAGATCCTCTACGGCACGCAGTGGTTCCGGGCCGAGTTCGGCAAAACGTCGGCCGAGTATATGCTGCCCGACTGCTTCGGCTTCCCGGCCTCGCTGCCGAGCATCCTCGCCCACTGCGGCCTGCTCGGCTTCTCGACCCAGAAGCTCTCATGGGGCTCGTTCGCCCCGGTGGGCGGCCCGGATTCGCCCGAGAAGACCCCCGCGGGCATCCCCTTCAACGTCGGCGTTTGGGAAGGTCTGGACGGCCAGAGCGTCGTCGCCGCCTTCAACCCGGGCTCCTATGGCGGCTCCGTGACCTATGATCTCACCAAAACTCCGCCGCCTCCTCCCCCGCCTCCGGCGAGCGCGGGGCAGGGCCAGCGCCGCGCCCCGGCCATCGACTGGCCGGCCCGGATCGCGCTCGACGGCCAGGCCTCCGGCCTCTTCGCCGACACCATGTACTACGGCACCGGCGATACCGGCGGCTCGCCGGGCGAGAGCTCGGTCAGACTCATGGAGGCGATCGTGACCGGTTCTCCGGCGGTCCTCGAGCCGGGCGCCGCGGCGGTCAAGGTCGGCGACGGCCCGGTCCGCGTCCTCTCGGCGACGTCCGACCGGCTTTTCCGGGACATCACGCCCGAGGCCAAGGCCAAGCTCCCCCGCTATAAGGGCGACCTGGAGCTGACGAACCACTCGGCCGGCTCCATCACGTCGCAGGCCTACATGAAGGGCTGGAACAGGCGCAACGAGGTCCTGGCCGACGACGCCGAGCGGGCCTCGGTCGCGGCCGACTGGCTCGGCGGCCGGGCCTATCCGCGGCGCCGCCTCAACGACGCCTGGACCCTGGTCATGGGCGGCCAGTTCCACGACATCATCCCGGGCACGAGCATCCCCAAGGCCTATGAGTATTCCTGGAACGACGAGGTCCTGGCCCTCAACCAGTTCGGCGGCGTGCTCACGAGCGCGGTCGGGTCCGTGGCCTCGGCCATGGACACGCGGACCCAAGGCGCGGCCGTCATCGTCACGAACGGCCTGTCCGTCCCGCGCGAGGACATCGTCGAGGCCGCGATCGAGTTCGCGGGCGGGACGCTTCAGGCCGTGCGCGTCTTCGGCCCCGACGGCCGGGAAACCCCGGCCCAGCTCTCCGGCGGCAAGGTCATCTTTCTGGCCAAGGCCCCATCGGTAGGCTTCGCGGTCTACGACGTCCGGCCGGCCGACGCTCCGATGGCCTCGACGCTCAAGGCCGGCCCCGCGTCCCTCGAGAACGCCCGCTACCGGGTGAGCCTCAACGAGGCGGGCGATGTGGCCTCCATCTTCGACAAGGCGGTCGGCCGCGAGCTCCTGGCCGCGCCGGCCCGCCTCGAGATCAAGACCGACAAGCCCGCGCAGTGGCCGGCTTGGAACATGGATTGGGCCGATCAGAGCCGCCCGGCCCGCGCCTATGTGGCGGGGCCCGTCAAAGTCCGCGTCGTCGAGAACGGCCCGGCCCGCGTCGCGCTCGAGGTCAGCCGCTCCGCCGAGGGCTCCACGTTCGTCCAGACGATCCGGCTCATGGCGGGCGGCGCTTCGGGACGGGTCGAGTTCGCGACGATCATCGACTGGAAGACCGCGGCGAGCCACGTCAAGGCCGTCTTCCCGCTCGCGGCCAAGAATAAGGTCGCGACCTACAACTGGGACATCGGCACGATCGAGCGGCCGACCGACAGCGAAAAGCAGTTCGAGATGCCTTCGCACCAGTGGGTCGACCTGACCGACGCCTCGGGCGCGTTCGGGGCGACGATCCTAACCGGGGCCAAGTTCGGCTCGGACAAGCCGGACGACCACACCCTCCGGCTGACCCTCGTCCGTACCCCGGGCATCGAGGGCAGCCGCGGCTATACCGACCAGACCTCGCAGGATTGGGGCCGGCACGAGATCGTTTACGGCCTCGCCGGGCACGTCGGCGATTTCCGCAAGGGCAATACCGATTGGGAGGCCCTCCGCCTCGACCAGCCCCCGGCCGCGTTCCTGACGCCGTCTCACAGCGGCGCCCTCGGCAAGACATTCTCCCTGATGACGGTCTCGCACGGCCGCGTCCGCGCCCTGGCCCTCAAGAAGGCCGAGCAGAGCGACGAGGTCGTGGTCCGGCTGGTCGAGATGAGCGGCCGGCCGGCCAAGGGCGTCAAGGTCTCGTTCGCGGCGCCCCTCGCCGCGGCCCGGGAAGTGAACGGCATCGAGGACTCGATCGGTCCCGCCCGGCTCGCGGGCGGCGCTCTCGTCGCCGACTTCGGCCCCTTCGAAGTCCGCTCCTTCACCGTGAAGCTGGGCCCGGCCCCGGCCCGCACCGCCGCGCCGACGTTCGCGACGCTGCCCCTCACCTACGACGTTTATGCGACGACGCGCGACGGCGAGGTCCCGGTCGGCGGGTTCGACGCCGAAGGCCGGTCGATGCCGGCCGAAATGCTCCCGGCCCGCATCGCTTACAATGGGATCGAATTCGCCCTCGGACCGGCCGGCGAACGGAACGCCATGACCGCCCGCGGCCAGGTCCTGGATCTCCCCGGCAACGCGAACGGCCGCGCTTACATTCTCGCCGCGTCGGCCGCAGGCGACCAGAAGGCCGTGTTCAAAGTCGGCGAGAAACCGGCCGAGCTCACGGTCCAGGACTGGGGCGGATACATCGGCCAGTGGGACAACCGCGTCTGGACGAGCCGGCAGGAATACGGGCCCGGCCCCCGCGGCGGCGCTCCCCGCCTTATGACGATCCAGGAATACACGGCTCTTATCCCCGGCTATGTCAAACCGGCTCCTGTGGCCTGGTTCGCCTCGCACCGGCACCTTCAGGACGGGACGAACGATCCCTATGCCTATTCTTATCTTTTCGCCTACGAGATCGAGGTCCCGGCCGGGGCGGCGTCCCTGACGCTCCCGGCGAACGACCGGATCCGCGTCCTGGCCGTCACCGTCTCGGACGAAGGCGCGCCGGTGCGCCCGGCCCGGCCGCTCTTCGACACCCTCGTTCGCTGAGGCCCGTCCAATTATTTTGACAGAACCTTGACAACTTTCGCCGGCCGCGATGCTATTTAAGGAGCGGCAGGCCAAAGAACCGCCAAGGAAAGGACGATCGCCTCATGACGGGAGCGACGCGGTCTCCAAAAGATCGGTTATTCACGGCGTCCGCGAGGATCCTGCTCGCCATCCTCTTTATCGCAGGTCTCAGCGGCGCTCTCCTTCAAGCCGGGGACAAGCGCGGGGCGACGGTCTCGGTCAAGCTGACCGACGGCACCCTGGCCTACGGCGAGCTCGTCCGCGTCGAGCCGACCCGGCTTGTCCTATCCGCCGAGCGCGGCCGGACGAAGCGGACAGTCGCCATCGAAGCGATCGCCACGATCCAGGTCTTCAGGGAGAGACGTTTCGAGCCTCGCCTGCTCAACGGGGCGGCGCTCGGCGTCTTTGCCGGCCTTCTCGCCTCCTCATCCAACCGGGACTATCACGACGATTACGCGCCGACCCTGGCTCCGTCCTTGTTGGGGGTCGCGGGCTTGCTGGCCGGTCTTGGACTTGAAGCCGCCGGCAAGAGGTCGGAAACGATCTCGCTCGAAGGCCTTTCATCGACGCTCCGGTCGAGTCTGCTGAACGACCTCGAGGCCGACAGTCGCGACCACAGAGCCGGACACCGCGATTGGCTGGGCGGCTTTCGTCTCTCGCTGAGGCCCTATTTCCACCCGCCCCTGCCGATCCGCCTGGACGGCGCGGCCTCGCTTCCCGCGCCGTATGGCTCAACCGCGACCGAGGCGACCCACCGGAAGGACCAGAGCTATCCCAACCGGCTGGGGCGCGTTCGCGTCGACTACGGGCTTCGTCCCTGGCTCTTCCTGGGATTCGAGTTCGCATCCCTGGGCGGCCATCAGGTCGGCGCCGTCGACTACCCGAGCGTCGTCCGGGACGGCCAAACATGTGTCTCGGGCTTGTTCACCTCCGGCACCGTCGAGGCGACAGCGGCCGTCCTGGGGGTCAGCCTCGGGGCCGCCTCCGGCCCCAGGGTGGAGCTGGGGGCGGGCCTGGCCTTCTCTTCCCTGAGGGAATTCGGCCCGATCGAGGGCTCGCCATGGATCGGGGACGCCCCGCGCTCGTTCCGGCTCAAGGCAAGCCCCGTCTTCCAGCTCGGGGCGTCGTGGGAATTCTCGCCGGGCGACGCGATATCGGGAGGCGTCTTCGCCGGCTATATGGTCCTCAGACCCATGCTGCCGGCGACAACGTTCAACGGAGGGCTGAGCTTCTATCCGGGGACGGAATTGGGCACCGACAGGCCCGTGGCCTTTCGACTGGACTCGGAGCTGACCTTTCCGGCCCAGCATGTCGGCCTGAGCGGCTTCAATTTCGGGGTCTTCATCCGCATCAAGTAGACTGCTCCGCTCCTGCGCAGGCCCCCCCGACGGGCCTCTACCGTCATTCCCCGCCGATCTGCAGGACCTTGATGCGGAAGGACGGCGCGGCCATGGCCTCGTTCAGGTCGAGGTCGTCGGCGACCAGGTCGAGTCCGTTGAAGATCTCCTCGGCCGTGCCCGCGATCGTCAGTCCCTTCACCGGGAAGGCGATCTGGCCGTTCTCGATCCAGAGCCCGGAGGCGCCGCCGCTGAAATTGCCGTTGACCGGATTGATGCCGTAGCCCGTGACCTCCTTGACCAGGAGACCGGTCTTCGTGGCCTTGATGATGTCCTCGAGCTTGGCCGTCCCCGCGGCCATGAAGAAGTTGTGCGGCCCGATCCCGGGCAGGCTGCCGAAGTCGCCGCGCGAAGCATTGCCCGTGCTCTTGACCCCGGCACGTTTGGCCACGGCGGTATTGTAAAGGAAGCTTTTCAGCACGCCTTTGTCGACGATGACCCGTTTCTGGGTCGGCACGCCTTCGCCGTCGAACGGGGCGCTGGCCATCCCTTTCTCGCGTGTACCATCATCGATGACGGTGATGAGCTCCGAGCCGATCTTCTGACCCAGCTTTTGGGCCAGGAAGCTCGCGCCCTGCAGGACGCGCTCGCCGTCAACGGCGCCCAGGATGCCGCCGAGCAGCATGCTCGAGACGTCGGTGTGGAAGATGACCGCGGTCCGCTGCGTCTTGACCGGCCGCGGATCGAGGGCATCGATGGCGTCCTTGGCCGCCTTGGCGGCGACCTCCTCGGCCGGCTTGAGGTCCCCGTAGAAGCGGCGGCTGCAGGAATCGCCGCCTGACGACTTCTGCTCGCCCTTCTCGGCGACGATCGAAACGCCGAAGCCGCAGCCCGACGAACGATAGCTCTTGCTGAGTCCGTTGGAGTTGGCGACGGCCACCTCGCCCTCGGCTTCCCTGTAGCTCGCACCGTCGCTCTTGGTGACGCCGGGGATCGCCAGGGCCAGCTTTTCGGTCCGCTTGGCCAAGTCGATCTTCTCGTCCATCGACACCTGGGCGATGCGGGGATCATAGAGCCCGGCCACCTCGGTCGTACCTTTGTCGTCCGTCAGGACATTGTTCTCGTCGGGCGTCGTGATCCGGGCGAACTCGATGGCCCGGCCGACCGCGTCGTCCAGGGCCTTGCCGCCCAGGTCGTTGGAGCTGGCGAAGGCCATCCGCCCCTTGACGAAGACGCGGATCCCGGCCCCGGCCGCCGAAGCCTCCTGGACCGTCTCGATTTCGCCCTTGCGCACGTCGAGGCTCAGGTTGCGGGCCGTCTCGATGTAGACCTCGGCCGCGTCGGCGCCCTTCCGCAGGCAGGTCTTGACCAGCTGTTCCGATAGTCCCTTGATGTCCATCGTCGTTGTCCTTTCCGCGCCTCAGCGCGCCCTCGAGCCGCCGACGTTGATGCCCCGGATCCGCACCGTGGGCTGCCCGGCCGTGACCTCGGCCGCCTGGCCCTTGCCGCAGATCCCCGGCCCGAAGTCGAGGTCGTCCCCGACCGCGTCGACACCCTTGATGACGTCGAGGCAGTTGCCGATCAGGGTCGCGCCCTTGACCGGCGTCGTTTTCTTGCCTTTCTCAATGAGATAGGCCTCGCGGCAGGTGAAGTTGAAGACGCCGTCAGTCGGGTTGACGCTGCCGCCGCTCAGGCTCTGGACGTAGATGCCGCTCTCGGTTGAAGCCAGGATGTCGGCCGGCTTGTCCGTCCCCTTCTCGATGAAGGTGTTGGTCATGCGCACGATCGGCATGTAGCGGAACGACTCGCGCCGCCCGTTGCCGGTGCGCCCCATCTTGAGCTGCTTGGCCGAGAGGACGTCGGTCATGAACCGGACCAGGCGCCCCTCCTGGATGAGGACGTTGCGCGTCATCGGCGTGCCCTCGTCGTCGAAGTCGGTCGTGCCGCGGAAGCCCGGGAGCGAACCGTCGTCGATCATCGTGAACTGGGGATCGGCCACGTCCTTCCCGAGCTTGCCGACGAAAACGCCCGTCTCGCGGGAGATGTTGTCGCCCTCGAGCGGGTGCCCGACGGCCTCATGGACGAGGACGCCGCCCCAGCCGTTCTGCATGACGACGTCCATCTTGCCCGCGGGCGCGTCCTCGGCGTCGAGCATCGTCACCGATTCTCGGGCGCAGTTGCGGGCCGCGTCCTCGGGCTTGAGGTCGTCGAACATCTCGATCCCGGCGTGCCGGCTCAGCCGCTCGCGCCCCATGTGGGACGTGCCGTTGCCGACGGCCAGGGCCTGGACGATGAAGAAGATGAGCGGCAGCTCGTCGGTGACGTAGAGGCCCTCGCTGTTGGCGATCGTCCGGCCGCGGACCTCGTCGTAATAATCGATCGAGGCCATCTTGATCCGATTGTCATAGGAAAGGGCTACGTCCTGGGCCCGCTTCATGATCTCGAGCCGCTTCTCTTCGGCCACGGTCCGGAGCGGGACCTTGACGGTGATGAACGACGGCCGTTTCACTTCCTTGATATCGACGGGCGCCACGGCCTTGGACCCCCGCGCGATATACGAAGCGACGTCGGCCGCGCGCAGGAAGGCCTCGAGGGTCAGGTCGTCGGTATAGGCGTAGCCGGTCTTGTCCCCCGAGATGACGCGGACGCCCGCGCCCTGGCTGATGCCGAAGAG
>Ga0116202_10002067_pt1 | contig 11879 bp, 13 predicted proteins | sample LakKivw325mmetaG_FD_94479 | JGI IMG/M metagenome (GOLD analysis project Ga0116202, IMG submission 94479) | Anoxic lake water microbial communities from Lake Kivu, Rwanda to study Microbial Dark Matter (Phase II) - Lake Kivu water 325m metaG | ecosystem: Environmental > Aquatic > Freshwater >... | reverse complement strand
GTACGGCCGCAGCGTTGAGGACCTGACTGGTGTCTTCTTATTGAGAAGTTCATCCAGCTCCAGGGCAACTCCACATGCGGAGCCATCAGCGTTGACTGGCTGCCTGCCTTGTGTGTGAATTCGAGTTAATCCCACCTCTCTTTTTTTGGCACCTTAATCAGATCAGAGTTCGCATCCTGCTCGACCGGGATCCTGCGAGCCATCCTTGCCGCCAAGCCGCATCCTTGGCCCCGTGGCTTCATGGCCATCCCGTCAACTAGATGCAGAAAGAGCGAGCTGTCCAGCCCACCGCTCCCATGTGGATGCCATGGCTGAAGCGTCGAGCACACGGATTTGTTTTTCATCCCAGAGCCAGATCGAGCAGCTGCTTAATAGAATCGCCGACTTCCTTTTGAGTCATCCTGCGGTACATAATGATTGAATCTAAGTCGCTGGGAATCTCCCGCAGCACCTCCGCAAGGAACGGGAAATCATGAAGCCTTTCACCCAAATATTAGATATCAATTTCTGTGCCCTCTGCGTCCGGATCAAGCAGTGCGATAATATCAGCGCGGTCCTTGCGCAGCTTACCCTTCTCCCATTCCATGTCTATCGACGTTCCATTTTGTATCCGGAATGATCGGTCTCATGGAGCCTTGAGCTTGAAAATCATAAGCAGCGTCCTTTCAGGGACAATTACGGAAAACCCTGCGCCGGTATCCCGCGCTTCAGTGCGGCCATCAAGGAGCGAAAGAGGGCATTCCTCAATTCTTCCCTGAAAACTCCTAATATCCTCTACGGATCTAGAAGCGCTGCAGGCTCGGATGGCACTTGAGAGCCCGGATGAGCATCTTGATCCACCTCCTTCTGCATAAGCGCCTGATACATCATCGCTGAAGTGCCGTGCGGCTCCGACAGGCACGTGCAGCGGCGGAGGCGAATGCAGCCCTGCAGCAGCCAAAAGTTTTTTCGCCTGCCGGCCCTTTGGAATGCGATCCTGCTCTACTGGACTCTGCAAACCAGATACATCGCCAAACAATGCCCCTGGCAGTCTGCAGCTTGACCGAAACCCTGCTCCATAGATGCAGCCAGAAGCCTTTTCGCCTGACGGTCTGGAGGGAGAAGGCCGAGCTTAGCGATCCATTCCATAACTCGAAACAAGGAGATGTCCTTACAATCGCATGCAGGCGTAGCAAGAAAGAACTGCTAGCAATAAGACAAATAGCCGTTGTCGGAAGCTAAAAAAATTATCAGCGGGTCCTAGGCCCGACAGCTTTGCAGGGAATCCCTATCGTTACGTCAACTGAGTGAGATTATTATATGTCAGTTCGTAGACCAATCCTGCATCGTTCTTCACGGTTACTGTGCCAGATCTATCATTCAGAGTGAGTCCTGTCGCCCCAATATAAAGGTTTTCTTGGCCGGGCTCACTTAATTTAGCTTTTGGATCAAAAAGCACGTTGACTTCTTCACCAGGGCCAAGGTCATGTGCTGGCAATTTAACCCAAACTCCGCGATCTATGGATACCTGGTAGTCTCCCAGATTAACCTTAGCAGTTCCGGGGTTGGTTAGCGCAAAATGCTCGTTGTCGCCCAAAGGCATGACTTCATTAATAACCAGCGTTGGGGGCGCATTACCTGTCGGCACGTATCTTGCCGTTATTGTCGCTGGAGCAGTTTGGTGTTGTCCTATTGATACACCTGTTATGCACATGGCGACTATAAATGTAAGCGCCACCATCCATCGAAAAGTTAACTTACGCATTATATTCCTCACTGGAAGGCCATAATAATCAATAATGATATATTAACTTTTTTACGAATTTATGGATCTTACTTTTCCAGAGTAATATTGGAATGTCATCAATTGATTCACTTCATCCACATCGAGAATAGAGGGCTTTGCCCACCCGATCTCCGGCAGGCAAAAGCTTTTTTGTCTGACGGCCCTGGCATTGCGCAAGTCGATCCTGCTCAACCTGGACCCTGAAGACCTGATATCCCCTCAGACCGCATCCTTGCAGGACCTGCAACTTGACCGCCATCCTGCCCTTCCGGCCGCAGCCAGAAGCCTTTTCGCCTGACGCTCCCTGGAGAAACTACCTCAAGATATATTCGCCTGGAGCAGTTTTCTGGTTGGCTATCCTAACCCACTGGTCCACGCCCAGTTGAGCGGACCTCCGTGGCAGATGAAAGGACGACCGCTTAACTGCACTGGATTGTTGTATTTCAAGCTGCCCCTTTCAGTATCGTAATCCGATTTATTGCCTGCCTGGAAATTCGAAGCCGTCCAGCCGATGTAAAACGTGTTCGGAAGAACGATGGGATTGATCTTGGTCACACTCGCTGAAGGTGAAACCTTTATTGGATATTTGTACTCAGAGACGATCTTTCCAGTTGCATCCTTCAGAGTTGCAGTATCATCTTTTTTGTTCCAAACCAAAGTGCTATTGAAGAGATCAGCGGCTGTATTATCGCCTTTTTCTGCATGAACCTTGACTGTCGAACCAGCTTTCAGGGTGAAATTTGCTGGGAATGAGAACATTTGATTCTCCATATTCGTGAGCGTCCAGCCTGTGAGATTTATCGAACCAGTTCCCTCGTTGGCTATCTCAACCCACTGGTCGACGCCCTGGTAGCTTACACCTATTATCTTAGTATTTGTCCCAACGTTGACTGGAGTATTTGCAGCGACAGCCGTTCCCAGCGAAAGCGCAAAAAAGATGGATAAAATTACCAGTCCACTTAAGTATCCGCCAGAACTTTTCATTTATACCTCCACTCATCTCATTACCAGCAACAACCCTCTGGCAAGTTGCCTTCGACATTCAACGTATATAAGGATGTGTACATGGCCAGACCATTTAGATGCAGGCCAGAAGTCTTAGCCAAGAAAAGGGAGCTCGGTATATGGATCAATCTCTTGGTCACACAGACCGACCGGATTTCTGTCAGCATCCCGACAATCCGCATCCTCATCAGCTCCATCGCCATCGTGCTCGCCGGACACAGCCCAAAAGCTTTTTCGCCTGATGCATCCCTTGGAGATAACGCCAAGGAAGGGTGGTGGCAGAAGAGTGTTGATCGAGGATATCAGGAAGCACATACTGCTGGAGAATTATATAATAACGTTCCACGCTCACAGAAGAATGGATGAAAGGGGTATTTCTACCGAGGATTTGGTTAATTTGATATTGGATGGAAGCATAATTGAAGATTACCCGAGCAGCAAGCCATGCCCCTCTGTGCTCATAACCGGCATCGTCGGCTGCCGGCATTGCCATGCTGTGGTTGCGCTATGCGAGAATCACTTGCGTGTAATTACGGTCTATTGGCCGGAGGATGAAAAATGGATGAACGGTACGATGAGAAGAAGGAATTGATTCCTGATACCTGCAACTGTGGCCGAGGCAAGCTGCATCATGGCATGACAGAGTACGTTACCAAGGTCAACGACGGGGTAGTGGTGATCAAAAACGTCCCGGCTCTGCTATGTGACCTTTGTGATGAGGCATATCTTACTCCGGAAGTATCCAGGGAGATAGATAAGATTGTGAAGGATTTCCGTGAAGGAAAGCTTTTGGCAAAGCCCATTGCTGCCGGAGAGGTTGAGCTGAAGATAAAGGAAGCCGCCTAATAGGATTGACGGCCATTAAAATAGCCAGTTTGGATGTCGAGTAATATTTTGCCCTGCGGCTGCGATCCTATTCAGCTGGATTCCTGCTGCTACAGTGCCCCCTGCAGGATCTGCCATCCGCCCCAATTGCCCAGCTCGGGAATCATCTTTTGGATTGCCTTGAAGCATTCCAGGAGTTCAATCCCTTTTTGGGTGGTTTTATAAAGGGTGGCTTCCTCATGTCCGGCCTCAAGAAGATCATTCTTGACGAGCAAATCCAGGTATTCCTTAGCGTTTGCGAAATTTAGATTTGAAGCATAGACGATCCTGGTTTTGCCCGCACCCTCGCCATTGCATAGGGAAAGAATTTCATGAATTATCTGGCCTTTGCCTCTCCTTTTTCTAAGCATCATCATATTTTAGATCAGTACTTTTAATACTTATATGCTTTTCTGATTTAATTCATCGATTTATTCGATAGATCATGAGCTGCCTGCAGGAGAGCTCCCGGCCATCCTCGCTCTTCCGGGGGGGGGGCGACGGGCACCCTAGCCACCGGCCAGCCACCCTGGCGAGCAAGCCCTTATCAGACACAACCGAAAATGCAGACCAACGAGTCCAGTCGGTTTATAACAAGTTTACTCTAAATTAGTATCATTTGCTTGCAGAACTCGTCTAGCTGATAGAAAAGGTCCCCACAAGAATCAGTATAACATAAATATAAAAAATTTAATTTTGCTTGGATGTGGTACTTGGAAACTCTATTGATTTAAGGGTCGTGGTCGTGTGCATATATGGATAGTTCAGGATTGAGGAGATTACTAATCCTGATTCTTTCTCGTAATATATTCGATTATCCAATTGCCCTGGCAAATTTAAAGACAGTATTATTGTGTTGTAATTCCTGCCTTCTGCATCCGAATAGGGCGTTTCTCCTAGAATTTTAAATTTTTCCCCATTCATACCGACAACAGAATCTAAAGGATCATTTGGATCCACCCAAAATCTCCAGTCACATGGCAATCCTTCAGTACAGAATGAAGTGCTTTTACTTGGAGGATAACCAAAAGTAGTTTCCAGTTGGACTTTATTCTCTTCCCTTCCGATAACTTGCATCGTGACGATTGTGCTTCCTGGAGAATTATAATTCCCTGATACATCAACATTGGCCGCTTTACTTTCATACGTAACGACTAGACCTGGCTGTACCCAAGAAGGAACATTGGCCGCGCATGCACCAACAAAAAATAGCAGAGCGATATAAACTGCCATCAATCTCATTCAATTCACCATCGCATTTTCTTCATTTTGTACTTGATAAACTTATCTGAATATCTTAGAGATCCTTCTAATCTGAACTACGCGCTTTCCATTAAAGACGATAGCTGCAGGATGGCGAGGATTTTCGTATGAGCCCCCAATTGGACGAATTTTTATCAAGAGCCATAATTCCATAGCTCAGGCAGAACTGCAGTAGAGCCAGTCATTCTGCTTGACCGCCATTCAAGTAACACGCGTCTCGGCCTATCCCCTCTTGCGAGATTTTTCATCCGATTCGCGAAAGGTCGCGCACGTGTGCTACTGAAAAACGCTAATGGGCAACTCAGTAGATGTTTACTGCCAAAATGAATCCTATGCATCGATTCTCGTGATACTTTTCAGTAACATTCACCCACGACTCGATATCCCTTTAAGAAATCCGCCTTCGGCTCTCGTCAACATAGATCTTTACCTTAAGTTCCATCTCGTTTATCCTTCACGGGTAGCTCAAGCTGACAGGCATGCGGTCAGGCTTCCCGGTCGACGCGCACTTGAGCGGAAGCTATTTACCTCTTCCTATATCTTCCTCGAAAAGGAGGGAATTAATCATGAAGAAATTCTGGCTGATGATTTTGATTACCTTGGTATGTTTCGGTATATCGACTCCAGCCCTCGCGAGCAACCTAAACGAGACTGAGAAAGTAATTACCCAACTAGCGATTTCAATGGCCTTGGATAACACGGGGCATTTCAATTATCAAAAAACTGAAGTAAATTCCGATGATAGCGTAACTATATGGTATATCCCGAAAAACACGGACCAGAGTGCAACGCTAACGACGTTGGCAGAAGTGTTGGGGGCCTACGTAGGTGTCGCGAGAATCACGCCGGGGCTCTCAGATCTGTACATCAAAATTGGATCTGACTATCTTGTTACTGGAGAATTATATTGTCTTAGGAGTTGGGTACCTACCGGTGAAATGACAACTGAAGAAAGCGCAGCATTGGTTCTAAAGGTCCTTGGCACTTTTAAACAACGATGATGGGAAAACAATCATGCAATTCTGTGAGTATTGCCAAAGGAATGTTAAGCCCAAAAAAGGGATGGTCCTGGGTAGGCTTCATTTCGGCTTCGGAATCTTCGTTCGCGCGAAACTTCAATGACTGAGAAGTGAATTAAGCCCAAAAAAGCATGATCTTCATAGAGAAATGGCGATCAAAAATGCTTGCTTGGACACCCTGATTCCAAAGAGCAGGCACTCGGCTAAAGGGCTCGCTGGGAGACGCCAGAGCAGGAAGTAGGCTGTAGCCAAGGTCTGTGAGCCTTCCTGCGCGCGAGCACGCTCGAGGGTGAAGTCTCAGGTAACATAATATCTAGTCATGGATAACTGTAGTTGTAGCCAGGTGGGTAATATCCCATCATCGGATAACTGTAGTTGTAGCCGGGTGGGTAATATCCCATCATCGGATAACTGTGGTTGTAGCCGGGTTCGTAATATCCCATCATCGGATAACTGTGGTTGTAGCCGGGTTCGTAATATCCCATCATCGGATGGCTGTAGTTGTAGAAAGGCGCATATCCAGATCCGTAACCCGGTCCATACATCATTCCTGGACCCATTCTCGGACCTATCGGCCAGGAAGAGTAGCCGCCTGGACTGTAGATCGGTCCGTACATCATGGGCCTGAGAGCGAGAAAAGCAAGGGCGATTATTACCACTACTAGAAGTCCAACGATGATGTTCTTGTTCTCCATCAGCTTCACCTTGAATTAAATTTTGACAGATATCACTTGGAGTTCCAAATTCTTTTAACTGACGATTGGCCTTCCTGAACGAGCTGGATTTCTGCAGTTAGTTTTCTCAATGCTTTGAGAAAAGAAAATTTTAAAAACTTTGCAGTATCAGCGCAGCATCTCGATAGGAATCGTCCCGTTGTGAACCGCCGTGGCCACTAGCGCTCCTGAAATGCCAAGATCCTCCAGCGTTTGCAGGTCCTCCACTCCCTTCACTCCGCCGCCCAAAATAAGCGGATGCTCGCTGATGGATACGGCCTTCTCCAGAAACTCTCTGTCCAGCCCAACGGACATGCCCACTCGATCCAGCTCCAGGAGGATGACCGCATCCAGCGAGAGGCAGTTCAAGCGACGCAGCACCTGCAGTGGAGCGCTCGCCGCCAGATCAGGGTCGCGACCCAGAACCTTTTTGTTCTTCATGTCGATGCTAACAATTGTATTTCTTAGCAGGGCCAATTCTTCCATCAGTTTGAGGGGGGCTGTCTCTGTACCCAAAATAAGGCTTACTGTGCTTGACAGATGAACCAGATCGTTTGCATTGGAGATGCCGATATCCGCCATGGTTTTGGTCACGCGAGAGATCTCGTCAATGATCGCCAGGTTCTCGCCTGAGCCTGTCAGCCGGTTCAGGTCTGCGATGTAAACTTCCTTCGGGCAAATCTCCCTCAAAATCCTCGCCGGATCAGAGGTGGAGACGATCTTGCTGTACTTTTCGATTGCCTCATACCGGCTTCGCTCACCTCGCACGGCGTGGACTACCGCACCGTTAAATATATCGAGGACGAAGATGCAACGCACGATGCTCCTTTCGGGATTGATTGAATATGAGACTATTGGTTAGCCCTATGAACATCGAAGAGGCACGCGCTGCCTTGCAGGGCGGCGCAGACATCCTGGACGTGAAGAACCCCAAGGAAGGCTCCCTGGGAGCAAACTTTCCCTGGGCCATCAGTGCGGTCGTCGAACTGGCCAGCGGCAAGGTGCCTGTGAGCGCCACCATCGGAGACCTGGAATTTAAACCTGGAACCGCCAGCCTGGCAGCCCTCGGCGCGGCTGTAGCGGGCGCTGAATTCGTCAAGGCCGGACTTTTGGGCGTGAAGAATTTGGATCAGGCGGAGGAGATGCTGCAGGGCATCGTGCGAGCGGTCAAGGACTTCGACTCTCGCAAGAGAGTGGTGGCGGCAGGCTACTCGGACTGGGTCAGGGCAGGCTCAATATCTCCAAAGCTACTGCCAGAGGCCGCAGCCGCGGCGGGGGCGGATCTGGTAATGGTGGACACGGCCGTGAAGGATGGCAGAGCTACCTTCGACTTCATGACCGAGCAGGATCTCAAGGATTTCATCTCAATGGGCCACGACTTTGGCCTGGAGGTAGCCCTGGCCGGAAGCATTGACTTTTTGCACCTGAAGCTGCTCAAACGCCTGGACCCGGACATCATTGGCGTTCGGGGCATCGTGTGTGGCGGTGATCGCAGGAGCGCTATCCGGGCGGATCTGGTGGAGAAGCTGAAGCGGGAAATATTATAAGGATGATTTTTTTATACCAAATTATATTAATATTATCGGTGAATCAGCAGATAGCGGCCGCGTCTTTTGAAGTTTCAAAAAAATAGCTAAGGCGGGCGCATCCCGCTTTCAACCTACAGCTCTACCATTTTGGCGCTCACCACTCCAGGAACCGACCCAAGCTTCTTCATGATCTCATCCGATGCCAATTGATCGATACTGAGTACCATGAGCTGCGGCTTGCCTTCGGCTATTCGGCCGACGTGCATTGAGCCGATATTGATCTTGCCTTCGCCCAGCACTACGCAGCACGGGCCGATGATATTGGGCTTGTCCTCGATGATGGCTATTACCATGTCGCCCTCGGAGGGGATGTAAGTGTGATATTCGTTCAGCTGAACTATGCGCTTCTCTTTGGTTCCGGTGACAGTCCCCTGGACTGTCGTCGTGGCTCCTTTCTTGTTCAGCTTGAGAGTTATGACGTTGCTGTATCCATTGGCAGACTCCGTCTTGCTCTCCAGCAGCTTGACTCCCATCTCCTTGAGCATCCTCTGGGCGTTTACAAAGTTCACGTTGCCGTCTCCCATCAGGCATACCAGGAGGCCCTTGATGGCAGAGATGGTCACAGGTCGAATGTCTTTTTCTGCAACCGTCCCGCCGTAAATGAGCTCCAGGCTCTCAAAGCCGGTACCCATCAGCTGCCCAGCCAGGGAGCCCATCATCTCGGCCAGCTTCATGTAAGGCTCCATTACCGCCAGCGTCTCAGGGGATATGGCTGGCATGTTGATGGCATTGGTTGGCAGTCCTCCTTTGGCGATGGTGAGGATCTGGTCCGCCACTGCAAGGGCCACGTTGATCTGCGCCTCTGCCGTGGATGCTCCCAGATGAGGCGTGGTTATGATCTTATCCGACTCAAGGAGCGGATTTCCAGTCGGAGGCTCCTTGGTGAAGACGTCCACCGCTGCGCCTGCTACCATTCCTTCGGCTACTGCCTTAGCAAGGGCCGCCTCATTGATGATCCCACCACGCGCACAGTTGACGATACGTACGCCAGGCTTCATGATCTTGAACTCGTCCTCGTCGATCAGGTTGCGAGTTTCATTGGTCAAGGGAGTGTGCACCGTGATGAAGTCGCCCTCTCGCAGAACGGTCTCCAGTGGAGCGAGGACGATGCCTAGCTGCTTGGCCTTCTCCTCGGTGATGAAAGGATCGAAGGCCAGGATATGCATGCCAAAGGACTTCATGCGCGTGGCCACCTCGGCGCCTACGCGACCAAGACCGACGATGCCCAGCGTCTTGTTGAAGAACTCCACACCGGTGTACTTCTTCCGGTTCCATTCGCCCTTGTGCAGGCCGGCGTTGGCCTGGGGAATATTTCTGGCCAGGGCCAGCATCATGGCAATGGTGTGCTCAGCCGCAGATATCGTGTTTCCTCCGGGAGTGTTCAGCACGATGATGCCCTTCTTCGTGGCCGCCTCCACGTCCACGTTGTCTATCCCAACCCCGGCCCTGCCGATCACCTTTAGCCTGTCTGCAGATTTGATGACCTCTGCCGTAACCTTTGTTCCGCTGCGGATGACCAGGCCATCATATTCCTTTATCTTCTTGACAAGCTCCTCAGGAGAGAGGTTGGTTATGACATCAACCTCCGCGCCGGACTCCAGCCTCCTTACACCTTCTTCTGCCAAAGAATCACTGACGAGAACCTTCATGAGAATTCCTTCATTGACGGTCAAAGATGTGCAAGGATTTGACTCTTTCGTCACCAAAACCTATGAGCGATCATCAGAATCGAGCCTAAGAATAAGGCGCAAAGGGACTTCGATGAGCGCCCTCCTTTACCTAGGCGCAGGGCAGCCATTCCAAGTTTGAATCCGTAAGTGTGCTATTTGACCAGAGCTGGATGAACTTCTCGATGTTGAAAACGCCGGTCAGATCATCGGCGGCGCTACTGTAAACGGCATGGCGATCTTTAAAGTCCGGCATAAGATCCCGCGACTGCCAGGCGATGTGAGCATTGCCGATGACACTCGAATCGATATGAGCCTCCAGGGAAGCATTGCCACTGGTGTAGTCCTTCTCGTCTCGAGAAGTGTTGTAAGATCGGCTCACCACTTGAGTGTCCTTCTCCAGGTGTTCGAAATTCGTGTAAGCCTCGGTGACGCTCACGCCTGCATCGTAGTTCTTGACGCAGAGAAGGTCTTGATTATCCATGTTGTTCAAAGCCTGATAAAAAGAGGAGGGGACCTCTGCAGCCGCAAGGCCGATCGTGATAATAATAACCAATATGATTTGAATTCTCCTCAGGACGATCCCCACCCGCTACCCTTGCGCGGAGGGATTGATGTGTTCCTTATTTAAGGTATTGGCGAACAAGTTGAAAAAATGATCCCGCAATCCCGTAATGACTTTTTGGTCAGCGGCTGCGATGCCTGAACTCATATGGCTTGCTGACTTATATGACTGGCTTAATTGCCGAAGAATCGCCCAAACATAAATCAAACCAGAAGGCTATCGTGCAGCCAACATCGAAAATGAATTGGTATCCGATTCAATCACTTCGTCGAAACTATCTTTATCACGTCGCCGTCCTTCAGCTCATACTTCTCGCCCAGGCGCATCTTGGTCTTGGCATCGATAGCAAATAGAAAGCTCTCGCCGATGTCGGAATGCACCCGGAACGCCAGGTCGCGGGCCGTGCTGCCTCGTTTCATCAGATAGGCATCCGGCAAAATGACTCCCTTTCGGTCCGTAAACTTATTTTCATCCTCCACAGGATAAAGCACGATATAGTCGAGAAGATCGAAGACTGCGCGATTGATGCACTGCTGGACGCCCGTGCTGCCGAACTGCTTTAACAGCGCCCTGATCTTCTCCAGGCCAGCAGTTTGAGCTTTGTTGAGCTGGCCCACGATCTGGAAGTCGGGATCGCCTGGACTGTACTTGATCAACCCTGCCTTCTCAGCCAAGCGCAGCGCGATCTCGGCTGCCCCGCTCACGGGTATTACTATCTCGTTCTTCAGAGCCAGAAGCCGCATCACATTATCCGGGGGTGCGATGTCCATCTTGTTGGCTGCCAGGATCATGGGCTTGCTGTAGGCGCGAAGGAGCCCTGCAAACCTTTTCAGATCCTCTTCGCTCCAGGCTCCAGGATCTTTCTTCATCTCCGCCAGAGCGTGCCGGAGATGGTTGTCAGAGACTCCTGCGCCTGCCATCTGGTCAATCAGTACCTGGTCGGGCTTGCCTCCCATAGCCTTGTAATTTCTCATAAGCTTCTCCCAGTTGCGCTTGAGAATGCCCTGCAGCCACATGCTTATCTCGTACTCCAGGAACTTCACATCAGAGACAGGATCATGATTTCCAAGACCCACAGGATTTCCTTCTGCGTCCGTGCCTCCCGAAGCATCAAGGACGTGGATGACCGCCTCCGCCACACGCAGCGCATCCAGAAACTCGTTTCCCAGGCCCTTGCCAAGATGGGCATCGGGAACGAGCCCGGCCACGTCGATCAGCTCAATGGGTATGAAGCGCAGGCCTTCCTTACACTTACCGCAGCCTTCCATGATGCCCAGGTCCCGACAGGGACAGGTCACACGCACATAGGAGACACCATGATTGGCATCGATGGTGGTAAATGGATAATTGGCGATATCGACGTCCACCAAGGTCGCAGCCTTGAAAAAAGTGGATTTGCCAGAGTTGGGCTTTCCAGCCAGCCCGATGG
>Ga0116202_10002066_pt1 | contig 11882 bp, 10 predicted proteins | sample LakKivw325mmetaG_FD_94479 | JGI IMG/M metagenome (GOLD analysis project Ga0116202, IMG submission 94479) | Anoxic lake water microbial communities from Lake Kivu, Rwanda to study Microbial Dark Matter (Phase II) - Lake Kivu water 325m metaG | ecosystem: Environmental > Aquatic > Freshwater >... | reverse complement strand
AGCGCCAGTAGGGCCGGTGGGACCAGCAACAGTGCTGTTAGCGCCAGTAGGGCCGGTGGGACCAGCAACAGTGCTGTTAGCGCCAGTAGGGCCGGTGGGACCAACACTTCCTTCCCAAGTCTCCCCCGTATTTACCCTTATCGACCCTGTAATAGTATCATAATAAAGCAACCCCTGAACGCCAGTAGGCGCGGTATCAAGCGCTTTAAGTTTTATTGGCTTGTCAAAAATAATATAATCATCCGCCGCTGAAACTTTAGAAATAAAAAATAAACCCAGTCCCAATAATATAAAAACAAACCAAAGGGTTTTTTGGAAATTCAAAAAATTTTTTCTTCTTGACATATTATTATAAAATATTGTCAATTAAATTATAAAATCAAAACAAAAACGCTATAAATAAAAACCTTTTACTTATATTCTAAAATAATAAAATTGCAAGTTTATTTTAATTGTTATTTAAGGAATTAAAACCGGATTAAGCCAATCAGTGACATCACCTTGCACTCCGTCGCCGCCATCTTCGGTTATAAGAAAAATCTCTTGAATGCCAGTAACTGAAACCTTGACGCTAACCGCCGCTTGACCCGGTTTCATTGGGTCGCTTCTATATAATTCTTTTTCATCGCCTTTAACTACGAAAACAGCCAAATTCTCACCGGGGATAACCCCATCGTCTAAACCAATACTCGTTTCAAAATAATTATAACCCTCTGGAATGGTGTATTTCCAAGACGATTGTGCATGGGTACCTAGTCCTTTTTCATGTTCAACTCCACCGACCTTCAAACTATTCCCTTGAACGCTCTTATTTATACTCAGTTCTCCCCATCCCTGATAACCTCCATCTGGTGTCATCTCTGTTAAACTAACAGATGGCACTTCTTCTTTAAACGTCCTCTCCTCCGGCACAACCCCTTCCTCTTCCGGCTGTTTCGGCGCCTCCGACTTACTTAAGGCGATAATCAAAACAATAACGACCACGACAATTACCAGAACATAAATCCATGTTTTTTTCATAAGACCTATTATAATTTACTAATTAGATATTTTTTATTCTTTGTTTATATTCTACATCTTATATTCTACATCGAAAAAATAGAATAACAAGGATAAATATCCACAACTACTTAAATTTTCTATAAAACCTAATTAACTCCTTAAATGCCCGATAAATAACTTTAATACTTGCGCCCGATTGCTCCCCGACCGTCCTTGGATAGTGATGCACTCCCACCTGTTTAACCTGATTGCCATTCTTAATAATTTTTAATAGTAATTCCGCGCTAATCATCGCCCCCGATGTCGTTAATTCTATTTTATCAATTAATTCTTTTTTAAGCAACTTAAAAGCGCAATCAATATCCTTAATTCCTTTTAGTTCCGGAAACAAAAAACCCATTAATTTTTTCCAAGCCCAAGTATTTAAGCGACGAAAAAAATTATCCTGACGTTTAATTCGATAACCAACAATTATCTTATGGTCGTTGATATGTGGCAAAAAACTTTTTATTTCCTCAACGTCAAACTGATTATCGCCATCAGTAAAAAAATCCACTCGTATTGCGCCGCCCTTAAACCTGACTTAACTGCCGCGCCATAACCCAAATTCTTTTTATGCTCAACTAATTTAACAAAAGAGTGTCTCTCGCATAATTCTCGAGCGACCCTTCCCGTCCCATCTGCGCTTCCATCATTAACAATAATTATTTCATAATTGTTGGCGACTTCGCTTAAAACCTTAATCAAAGAATCGGTCAACTGCCCAATGTTTTTTTCTTCATTATGGGCCGGAAAAAAGACGGAAATATTAATTTTCTTAGACAACTGCATATTATATTACTATTACCATGGTTAATTCTTCTGCGACAACCCAACCAAAGGAATATTTTTTATCTAAAATTCCCCATGTTCCGCCTCGGGCGGATTATTTTTATTTTTTAATAGCCACGGAATAATACTTATATCTTTGAACAACATAATCAGTATTGCCAAAATAACCCCTTTCTGAATTATGTAAGACATACGTCTCGCCCCGAAAGTCATTGACGTCCTGTTCTCCGAAGAAAAATCTACCGAAAGACCTTACCCACTGGAACTCTCCTCCCGGATTATAGTATGTTACGGTATTATAATAAGAACGGGGGTCTACTTTGCCATAAAATAAAACATAAATGTACGGCATATTTATATTTCGGTCAGTAATAGTAATTGTTTCATTGGGAGGGGTATTATTTATTGCATATTGGATGGCCTTGTCTAAAGACTCAAAAAAAACAGGACCGATTGTTTTTGGATATATAAAGAAGTAATTATAGCTAAAACATATAAAAAGAAATATATATAAAAATAAAACTAACTTAAAGATTTGTGGAGCGAGGTTTTTTAGACGATAAATTCCTATTGATATATAAAATAGAAACGCCGGTATAATAATATTTATTCTATTGATGTTCGGATTGACAACGCACCCAAGCACTACAGAAACGAAAAACCATATTAAAAAAATCATACTCGGTTTAAATTGTTTAGGATTTTTATTCTCTTTAACAATAAAGAAAAACCCAAAAATAAGAAAAGGTAATGAGAGTAAAAATGTTTAGAAAATGTTGTCCCCCTTCTGTAGTATGATATAATTTATATCGTGACTCTCATATATATATTAATATAATAAATGGAAGGGAGTGATTAAAATCTTAAAAAGGGATTACCCTTTGACTCAAACGATAATCTGATTAAACATAATCGTAAACTACGCATTAGAACAACAAAAACTTACAGGGCTAAAACAAACCAAATCAGCTAATTAATATAGTAAACGAAAATAGAATGGCCGATTTTAGTTACCGGTTCATAATCTTTAAGCCAATCATAAGAATTACTAGACCAACCATAGCGTCTGGATGGCTCTGCCGTTCCCCACTGAAGCAAACTAACGGGAATAGCCACCCAGCCCTTAACCGGTGTATCTGATGATAAATATCGAAGTTTAGAGCCAAGATAATATTGGTAGTTTCTATTATAAACAAAATACTCGGCATATTCCCCGCCTTCCTCGTATTTTACAACAAAACGACTGAGAACGCTAATCTGTTCAATACCATTCGCCTTAACCCATTCGCCCAATCTCTTTATACCTTGTCCCCAGTCAACATCTACGTCCGCCAAATAACGATAGCCCTCCGCCGGACCGCCGACTAATTCATTAAAATATGGCAAAAAAAACGGATAAACCGACAACACTGAGACCATTTGCCAAGCCATTAATCCGCCGACAAACGCATGTTTGAAAGAAAAAATATTTTGCCTTTGATTTAACCACCAACCAACGCCTCCGGCAATAAGAAAATAAATAAAAGGTAAAGTAGGAATAAGATATCGGATACCAGAATTAATGGTGCTGAACTTAACTAACATCAACCAATAAAAGATTATCCAGAAAAAGGACGCAACAACAAAAAAATTATTCTTTAAAAATTCAGATTTCTTACGCTTAATTCTCTTTACAACAAACCATAAACCCAAAAAAGTAAGAATATGAAACGCCAAGGGTTCCTTGATAAAATAACCGATTGGAAAATAAAGTGGAAACGCCTCTGATGACCCTTGTCCGTTAAAGTAACTAAAATTCATATTACGAGTATATTGCCAAATCGCTCCAAAAGCGTATTGGGCTAAATTCCGTAAGATGGGAATTAACGCTAATCTAGGCAACCACGAAATTTTCTGGTATAATTCCGGACGCTGAGCTATCAAAACGGCTCTAATATCCGCCCCTTGCTGTTCTTTCGGATAACAAGTCATACATACTTGGTAAACAAAAATAATTATTAAAATAACCAAAATCGCAATAAGCAATAATTTTAGAAAATAACGCTTTATTTGATTGACGAAAAAAATAACATTTTTGTCTCCAGCCGGACGATTAATTATAACCCAAAAGAAAAACAGAATAAAAAAATACGGGATTAAAAGTAAGGCCGAGGCCTTAGTTAATTGGGTAAGACCAAAAACAACAGAAATTATTAATATTCGTTTTAAGTCGGGTTTTTGCAAAAATTTAACAAAATAATAAACACTGGCAAATATCCCCAAAGCAGACGCCACGTCCATATTTACTATTTGGCCATGAGCTAAAATAAGGGGAGATAAACTAAAAAGACCCAATGCCAAAAATCCCGGACCATTTCCCCATACTAAACTGGTCCACTTAAAGACTAAAAATCCGAACGATAAAGTAATAACAACCATTACCAAACGGCTTATAAATAAAATTTCGTCTGGCGAATATATCTGATTAAATAAAAAATCATCGGCGAAATTCCACTGGCTTACCCCCCTCATATTTGATAGCGGGCTTTGAGAAAGAGTGGTAACAAAAAATTCGCTTGCCGGCCTAAGATTTAAACTTAACAAGGGTAAAGCGGCTAAATATCTAACAAGCGGAGGATGTTCAAATCCAAAAAACATTGTCCGTTCAGTAAGAAACATATATCCCGTTGAAAGAAACAATTGTTCATCAACAACACTATTATTATCTTTTAAACTCCCAATCATCACTACTCCCATTAAAATGAGGACCAAAAAAACCAAAATATAAACATATTCTTTTTTTTGAAATAATAATATTTTTAAGTCCTTCATAAAAATTTAATAAAGATTATTTTAATTCTATGAACAAACAACATAAAAACGTTTTGGTGGTCGGGGGAGGAGGATATCTTGGTTCGGTTCTTGTACCGTTATTGCTCGAAAGGGATTATAGGGTGATAGTTTTAGACAGATTCTTTTTTGGAAAAGAAAAACTATGTCCATCTTTAAAAAACAAAAATCTCATTCTAATCAAAAATGACAGTCGATATTTCCCAAAACATATTCTTGCCGATATTGACGTCGTTTTTGATTTAGCCGCTCTTTCCAACGATCCCCTTTCCGAGCTCTACCCGCAAAGAACAATTGAAATAAATTTCTTAGCTCGGGTTAGAACCGCTGAATTAGCTAAAGAGATGGGCGTAAAACGATATATCCTTGCCTCATCTTGCAGCGTCTATGGCTACCAAGGAAACAAAATTATCAATGAAAAAACCCCGCCGCTTCCTCTAACCACTTACGCTAGGGCGAATTTACTCGCCGAAAAAAACATTCTCCCTCTTCATGATAAAAATTTCATCGTCGTTTCTCTCCGCCAGGGAACGCTTTTTGGTCTCTCTCCCCGCATGAGATTTGATGTAGCCATCAATCAAATGACCCTTTCGGCATTTCGAGATAAAACTATTACTCTATACGGAGGGAATCAATGGCGGCCATTCCTTCATGTATACGATTCTGCTAGGGGTTTTATCTCCATTATGGAAGCGTCCCAAAAAAAAGTAAATGGACAAATTTTTAATCTCGGGAATACCGCTCAAAATTTTAAAATTTCCGACTTGGCTCAACTAATTGCCAAAACCGTAAACATCCCAGTCAATATTATTTATCAGAATAATCGTGACGGCCGATCTTATCGAGTTTCATTTGAAAAAATTAAAAAAACTATTGACTACAAAACGATAAAAACACCCGAGATGGGAATTAGAGAAATTTATCAAGCGCTTAAAACCGGCTTCGTTAAGCCATCTTTGAAAACTATTACCACTATGTGGTATAAAAAACTATTAAATGATAACCCTCATCTTTTAGACAAAACATATACCAATCTTCACTGTATCATTTGTCATAACGAAAAAATAATTAAATACTTTTCTCTTGGGAAACAGTCCCCCTCTAACGCTTATCTCGAGAAAAAACAATTAAAAACTAAGGAGTTTAAATTTCCTTTAGGGGTTTCTTTTTGCCCCAAATGTCATCTCGCTCAACTCGATTTCATCCTCGACCGCCCTGCGCTATTCCGCCACTACGCCTATTTTTCTTCTACTTCGCCTCAACTTTTAATTCATTTTGACAAATATGCGGAAGAGGTAAGTCGCCGATTCCCGAAACAAACAAAAAAATTGGTTTTTGAAATCGCCAGCAACGACGGTCTTCTGCTAAAGTCTTTTAAAAAAAGAGGGGCACGGGTTCTTGGTATCGACCCGGCGGAAAACATCGCTCAACAAGCCAATAAACAAGGTATAAAAACTATCGCAAAATTTTTCGGCCGGGCTGTTGTGCCCGAAATCCTAGAAAACTACGGTAAGGTCGGCATTATCACGGCAAATAATATCCTTGCTCATACCGATGAAATCCACGATGTTGTTGCCGGAGTGAAACAACTTCTTGATAAAGATGGAATTTTTATTTTCGAGGTCCAATATCTGGCTGACCTATTAAAAAATAATGAATTTGATAATACCTATCACGAACATGTCTTTTATTTTTCCTTATTTCCCCTTATTAAATTATTAGGGAGATATCGACTAAAGATATTTGATGTTCGGCATGTCGATACTCAAGGAGGGTCCTTACGGATTTACGCCGGACACACCCCTCTTCATTTTCCCGTCAAAAAATCCTTATCTCAATTTCTTGAAAAAGAACGCCAGCAAGGTTTAGGTAAAATAGAAACGTACATTAATTTTGCCGGATATCCGCTAAAGATAAAAAGGGGGATAAAAACAATTCTTACGCAAATAAAATCAAAAAGGAAAAAAATTATTGGTTATGGAGCGGCGGCAAAAGGAAATGTTTTACTCCAATATTGTAAAATCGACTCTAAAATTCTCGACTATATCACTGACGAAGCTCCGTCCAAACAAGGAAAATACACTCCGGGCACTCATATCCCCATTGTCTCGCCTAAATGTCTTACAAAAGAAAAACCCGATTATATTCTCCTTTTGGCCTGGAATTATACCCCTTCTATTTTAGAAAAAGAAAAATGGTTTATCGACCAAGGAGGAAAATTCATTATTCCTATTCCTAGACCCTATATCTTTCCAATAGAAAAATCGCGAAAAAAAATGTCTCTTGACTAAAAAAATACTAACCAATATAATATAAAAAAATATAAATAACTAATAAAACATAAAACACTATTATGGAAAAACAGAAAATAAAACTTTATCTTCCCAAAATTATTCTCCTCATCGTAGCTGTATACATCGGCTTCGCGCTCGGAAAATATTTTACCTCCCCATGTAAAATTTCAACTAATAATGAATTCTCTCAAATAAAATCCTCAGACGTTCTAAGTCTAATAGAAGCAAATCCCAGTGTCGAGAACTATATACTACTTGGATTAGCCTATTATTCTGAAAAAAATCTTGAAAAAGCCGTTGAAGTGACACAACAAGCCATACTTCTTAATCCGAACAACGCTGTTGCCTATAATAACCTTGGTGCATACTATAATGAGCTAGGTGAATATGATAAAGCGATTGAATCTCTTAATAAAGCACTGGCGATTGACTCAAATTTTCAACGAGCTTTTAACAATTTGGAAATTTCTAAAAACCTGCTTAACCCCTCGGAATAATCCCGCGCCTCTCTATCTTCTCTGTATAGTTTTTGGCAAGAGTAATCAAATTTAAAATGTTTTTACTTGGATAAAAAATATTTCCCTTTTCTGATCCTGTCTTAATAATATAATATAATTATAATGTGCGAGAATAAAAAGATTCTTATCACAGGCGGTAGTGGAATGGTCGGAAGTCAGATTGGCTTTGGAATAAAACCGACCCATCGAACCCTTGATTTAACTAGACCAAAAACCATTGAAAAAACGCTTGATAAATATCGACCAGATATAGTCCTTCATTTAGCCGCTTTTACTGACATGCTTAAAGCGGAGAGATATCCAAAAGAAGCTTACAAAATAAACGTTGACGGAACATACAATCTCGCTTTATCTTGTCAAAAGCGAGATATTTATTTTGTTTATCTTTCTACTTGCGCTGTATTCAACGGAAAAAAACAATATCCCTATAACGAAAAAGATGTTCCTCTCCCAGTAAACGTATATGGCAAAACAAAATGGCTTGGGGAAAAAGTGGTTCAAAAAATCATTCCTAAATCCCTTATTATCCGGACTGGTTGGCTTTTTGGCGGCAATTCGATAGATAAAAAATTTGTTAAGACCTGTTTTGAAAAATGCCTGCGAGGAGAATTAATAAAAGCCACATTCGACCGCTTCGGTTCCCCTACCTACATTCCCGATCTTATTACAAAAGTCAAACAATTTATTGACAATAATACCTCCGGTATTATTCACGTAGTCAATTCTGGACAGGTCTCCTATTTTGAAATCGCTAAATTAATCAAGAAACTTACCAATAGCCATACTGTGATTAAGCCAGTTCGAGCCAAGGATGTCGAATCACCTCTATTAAAACGGGGGGTGATGGAGGCTCTTATTTCTGAAAAAATTCATCTTAGGCCATGGCAACAAGCGCTTCAAGAATATATAAAACTGCTTTTATTTGACCGAAATAATTTTGTTTTGAAACCAAAACGAGCTAAAAAATACAAAAAAAGTATATAGAAAGTTTGAAATGAATAAATACTTGCCTTCCACAAGTTTTCGGACGTGTGGACTTTTTTATAATCACAACGAATGGGTATTTCACAAATTTTGAAACCGAAATATCTTGATTGAACGATAATCTCAAAACTAAATAAATAATCATCGCTCCCCGTTTTTAAATTAATCTTTTTAAATAAATCCCTACTATAAACCCGGAAACCTGTATGAAACTCGCTAATATTTAAACCAAGAAACAAACGATCAAAAAAACTCAACCCTCTGTTGGCCAAATAACGAACTAGCGGCATTCCATCCTGAAGTGTTTGTTTTTTATCAATAAAGCGTGAACCAAGGAGAAGTTGGCAACCTTTATCCATTTTTTCTAAAGCCGACGGTATTCCTCCTGGATCATACTGGCCATCGCCGTGAATTTCAATCATGTATTTCCCTCCCATCCCCAATGCCCTTTCTAACCCATACCTTATATTTCCTCCATAGCCACGATGTTCGTGACTAAATACAGAAACACCTAATTGTTTAGCAATTTCAACCGTCTTATCAGTCGAACCATCATCAGAAACAATAATCTCGTCTAAAAAACTTTTAGGTATACGCTGATAAACATCTTCTAGCGTTTTCGCCGAATTATAGGTTAAAATAACACCAATTACTTTTCCCATATTCTTTAGTCGATAGATTGATTAATTCCTAACGGTACAAAACCTTTTAAAAGTAGTATTAAAAGAATCAAAAATCCGAATAACAAGAATATTGTTTTATAAAAAGGCAATCTATAAACAAATAATACCTCATGTGTTCCTGGCTCTATTCCGGTTCCGATAAAACCGGGCGTTAACATCACAGGGACAACTTCTTTAGAATCCACATAAACCCGCCAATTCGGATGATAATTAATCTTTAAAAGAAGATAAGATTTCTCGTTCGTCTTAAACTGTGCCGAGTATTTATTAAACTCCACGCTTTCCTGTAAAATTTCTCCCTTCAGAGGCTGATTTTGAATAAAATTATTTAAAACCCTATCATCAACGTCTTGAAAATTAAAAACCGGCAGGCCAAAAAGTTTATCCGGTTCTTTCCCTAATTCAACAATCGGATATTGTTTTTGGCTTACCAGCGAACTGGAAAGCCAATTTAAATTAGCTTGAAAAAAATCAACTTCTTGACCATAAAAAATCGCGGGGACATCCACTAAATCAAAATAACCGGTGGTCGGAACCTCATATAAAACAAAATTATCAAATTCTTTTATCTTCTTATAAAAAGAAGCGGGTGTCCACGTTTTATGAAGTAAAACGTATCTGATATTAAAAAGATTGTACTGTTCAGGAGAGGAATCCTTGAAATTAAGGCGTATGTCAGTACTTAAAGATTGGGAATGATAAGAAAAACCGAAGACATCAAATCCTAATTGGGTTAAAATAGCGTGGAGGGGGATTGAATTAATTAAATAATAAGGATAATCGCCAAAAGTATTTGACAAGCCAGCGTAAATTCTCGCGGATGGCAAAGTCTTGATTGTCCGCTCTATTTCTGATAACTCCCGACTAAACTGATTCACGGCCTGATTCTGTTGCGCTTGCATTTCCTTGTTCCCCTGATAAAAATTTATTCTCTCTTTAAACACCGGGATAACTAAAATAGCAATCAACGCTGCCGACAAAATAAGAACGCCGGACTTTTTAATTCTTGACAAAACGGAAGACAGTCCGATTCCAACAATAAAAACCGAAAAAATCTGGAAAATTCCAACAAAACGGTACCATTGAAATAATCTGGTAAAAGGCAGCAAATTTAGGAGAAATCCCCAAAATGGACGGCCGAAATATAAAAAGAGAGAAAAAATAGTCAAAAATAACAAATAACGGTAATTCTCTTTCTTATATAATTTTAAAAATAAAATAGATAAAATACCGATGAAAAATAAAATCGTGATCGATGGAAAACGGACAAAGTCAAAAATCTGCCCCTCGAATAAATCGTTTAAAATAACTTTCGCGCCGAAAGAATCCCATTTCCAACTAGGAATATAAATACTTTTAGCAGTATATTTTAAAGTTGAGACAAGGGGAATAAAAAAATAAGAAGTAACCAAAACAACTATCAGACAAATAAAAAATAATTTCTTAGCCCGATTATAAATTTCTTTCTTTTTGGGGGTAATAAAAATAAAAACGACTGAACATAAAAAAAGTGCGTAGCCATAAAAAATTTGAGACAAAGCTACGGCGATAAATAAAAGAACAGACCAAAACAACCGTCCCTTCCCTTTTAAAAAATTATAAATTTCGGCTACGGCTAAGGGAAAAAAGAAAACCGCCCACAACTGAGGGAAAATACCGCCGCCGCGCCAGAGATAATTATTATAGGATAATCCGAGTAAATAATTTTCCGACAACAAAGAACAAAATAAAGCGGAAAAGCCGGCGGCTAAATAATCGAAATAAAGTCTTTTGGCGGCATAAAAGAAAACTACCGGCAATAAAATTAAAAGAAGATAACGAAAGATATTGAAAATTTGGGTTAAAGAAACAAAAGAATGAGTCAAACGATAAAAAAGTCCCATTAAAAAATGCGGTAAATGTTGATAGTCATGAAAAGCGGAAACGCCTAAATCAATATTACCAACCCAAAAATCAATGATATTTTTCTTTTGTTCCAAAGCTGTATTTAAATTTTCGACAATTGAACGATGATAGATTTCGTCGTTGTAAATAAATTTTTGAGCGGTTAATTCCGACCAAAGAAAAATTACATTAAACAGCATAGCTAAAAAAACCAAAGAAAAGGCCAGTCCCTTTTTTGTTTTGAAAAAATCAATAATGGTTTTGGCTTTGTCTTTCATATTATTTCGAGGTTTTGGCCCCCCTCTTCCGAGGTCTGACCTCCTAAATCTTCCGGGGTCAGGCCTCTTTATCTAAAATCCTATAGAGGACTCCTGTGGAGGTCAGGCCTCCATAATCCCCATACCTTTATGGCCTCTCTTTAAGGGGTCGAACCTCGGGGGCGAGTTTAAATTAGTTTCCGGAGCCGCCAGCCGGCGCTAAAATGAACAGCGCCGAAGTCATAGAGATTTTGACTTGACCAGCCATAAGGGTTCAATCGTACGCTAAAATAACTTCAATTGGGGATTTTTATTCTCCAAAAATCCCCTGACTGTCTTATAAAATTCTTCTGCTGTTTTCAAAGAATTCCCCGCCTCTTCTTTGCTTAACGGAATTAATGGCTCATAGGTAAAAATATTTCTCTTCTTTCTCATTTTATCAAATCTTATAATCAGCCCGTTAAAATCTTTCCCTAAAATTCTACCCGCCGCATCAATAGTTGTTTTATGCTGATATCCGTCTACCGGCCTGAAATTATTCAAAAATAAAATTGCCCTGGCTACTTTAATCATCGCGTTATAAGCCATGGTATAACAGGT
>Ga0116202_10002064_pt1 | contig 11886 bp, 12 predicted proteins | sample LakKivw325mmetaG_FD_94479 | JGI IMG/M metagenome (GOLD analysis project Ga0116202, IMG submission 94479) | Anoxic lake water microbial communities from Lake Kivu, Rwanda to study Microbial Dark Matter (Phase II) - Lake Kivu water 325m metaG | ecosystem: Environmental > Aquatic > Freshwater >... | reverse complement strand
TGCCGCCGGTGTTCGCGGCACGCTTGCACCTGCGCAAGTGCAGGCGAACGGTGTCGAAACCTTAACAAATCACTACACCTTAAACTGACCCATTTTCAACTCTAAAAAACCTTTACCACCTCAGTGACATCTATCGTTGAAGCATTGGTAATGGGTAGGCAAGGACTTGGCATTGACATAAACTCACTTGCATGGTTCGTTTCTTCTGTAAAGACGATGCCTCTATCTCAAAGCGACAATAAAATGCTACGGGAATGGGCTTCGAGTCTCGCTGAACACAAAAATATCATACGTGAAAATAATGATTTTGAGGTGGAAGAAATGAAGCATATTCCACCTTCGCTTGCTGATTACATAAGAGGCCTGCTTAGAAGCATTAAGATACTCGATTATCCGAGGCTTGAGCGTTTTGCACGCTGCGCAATTTTAAGACTCTGTCAACGTCTAATTGATGGTCGGAATTCTCTGCCTTTACCACTAAAAGTAGAGGAAGAATTAATCGTTGAAATTGATCACATGCTTACCGGTCTGGAAGAATTTGTTTTTGCATGTCGGAATTCAGGCGTTTTAAAAAACCAAATATCCTCTCGACGAGTTTTATTGCAGAAATCGACAATAGGAGTTGAAACAGACATTACTCTAAGCGATCTTCTAAAGAAACCCCATTTGGTGTTTACTTCACCACCCTACCCAAGTGTTCATGTTCTATACCACAGATGGCAGGTTGCAGGAAGAAGAGAAACCTCTACTTTCTCACTATACCCACTGAATTTTCACCTGGGTTTCGATTGATTTGAATTCACTATCTCCTGTTACCAAGTCCGCCTTTTTCGCTTGCGCCAGCGCCGATGCGTAACAATCCGCGTAGGACATTTTATTTCTCGACTTGAAACGCGCCGCTTCCTGTGTCAGTTCCCAATCCACATCCACAAATTGGATGCGCAGTTCGCGCAATTCTTTGATGCTGCTGTTTGCCTCCTCCTCCGAGATTTCGCGGGCAATGATGTACCATACCTCGCCGACATTGACCACGCACATATAAACGGGTATTCCCTCCTCATGGGCGCTGGCAATCAGATCGGCAATCTGCTGGCCAGATGGTTCATCTCCAAAATAGGCAATGACTGACCAGGAATCCAAGACAAGAGCTTTGGGTTTGCGAGCCATTTACAACTCCTTTTCCCGCTGTTTTTCAGCCATCAAGGCCTTCATCAACCCCCTGCCCTTGTATTTTCCGCGCAGGGAATGGATATATTCCCGTGTGATGGGTGTCATAATAATCTTCTTGGTTTGTTCGTCCACATCAATTTGAAGGTAAGTTCCTTCCCTGACACCCAATTTGCGCCGGATTTTCGAGGGAATAACCACCTGTCCTTTCGATGTAACAATTGTCTCCATTGAATCGCTCCTTCCGAAATATACATGGAATATACCATTACTATAAATGTAAGTCAAGAGTATTATATCTTACTAAATAGTGCTATTCGGAATGATGAAGCCGGGCAAGTCCATCACTCCACTCTCTACAAAGTAGCTGTCACTTGATTCGCCAAGGCATGTTATAATGACCAACAATGTTGGTCAATTGACCAACATTGTTGGTCTCAATCTTTTATGGAGTTACCTGTTGTATGCTGGAACCGCTTCTTGGCTCGATCAATGCAGAGAGGGTGTTGTTTTTCATTCTCGCCCGCGAAGAGGGATATGCAAGGGATATCGCTAGATTCTACAATACTGACCTCTACGCCATCCAAAAACAATTGGATAAACTGGAGGCGGGGGGCATTCTATTTAGCCGGCTGGCGGGACGAACGCGCCTATACACGTTAAATCCGCGCTATCCTTTCCTGAACGAGTTGAAGAACCTATTGGAAAAAGCGCTGTCTTTCTATCCGGATGAGGAACGGGAGAAACTGGTCATGAACAGGCGCAGGCCAAGAGGGCGCGGGAAATCCTTATGAAACCAGTAAAAGAGATGACGCAGATTGAACTAGCGGCATACATCCAATCCCATCTGAGGGAAGTGGGTATCAATGTTGTGCTTTCGGGAGGAGCAGCAGTTGCGTTCTACAGCGGCGGCAGGTACATTTCGAAGGACTTGGATTTGATCAATGTCCAGTTCACGAAAAGGAGTAAGCTCAAGGCTGCAATAGAGAGAATCGGCTTTCAGGAAAAAAGGCGCTATTTCGAAAACCCTGATACTGAGTACTTTGTAGAATTTCCCAACGGTCCTTTATCCGTTGGACAGGAACCCATGAAAGAAATCTCCGAAATCGAACTTGCGACAGGAATTCTCAGGATCATTTCGCCAACCGATTGTGTAAAAGACCGATTGTGTACTTACTATTTCTGGGGTGATAAACAAGGGCTGGCACAGGCCTTGCTGGTCGCTCAGAATCAACGAGTTGATATTCGAGAAATCGAGCGCTGGTCTAAAGAAGAAGGAAAAGGGCGGCAATTCGAGGATTTCCACAGCAGACTTGGATAGTTTTGAACGATTACAGCCTGCAACCCCATTATAAAACGGGGAGTCAGGTGAAAAAGCACGCCTGACTCCCGTAAAATAGTTCACGATCTGTCCTATCGTTGTTCGCCACCGGCCATTGCAATCCCGTGCTTGGGGCATAGCCCGTTGTCGCCAATTTGCTCCAGACACACGCAGGGGATATCTTCCCCGCGCACCTCGAGCAGAGCGATCGCCATCTCGGACTGCCAGCCGACCAACTTCAGTGCCTGCTTGCGCAGCCATTCTTCGTCTGGACTGCACGAGCCTCGCAGCCAATTACCAACCGTGGTGCGACTCACCCCCAATGCTGTGGCCAATTCGCGCCAAGTCTCCAGACCTTCAGCAGACTGATAGGCCTGGATAATTTCGACTTCGGTCTTGGACTGGTTTTCCTCCATCTTTGTTGGTTGAAAACGTCATTTTCAACGTAAAAATTATATACATAGAATTATCTCTTGTCAACCCCCTTTTCCAAATTCAGCAAAAAACGTAAACTGTGATCATGAATTTCTCTAAACTTCTTGAAATAAAGTTCCTTGAATGGCAACAGAAAGAGGGGGGAAGAAAAACGGTTTCGGAATTTGCAAAACATGTTGGTTTTAGCCCATCCGCAGTTTCCCTGTGGTGGAATGGAACTAGGAAGCCAACACGGGAAAATATAAAAAAACTGGCTGAAGTTTTAGGCCCTGAAGTCTATGATTCCCTTGGTCTGGAACGCCCTGACCCATTGCTAACCTACGTCGCCAAAAGCTGGGACGAGCTGAAACCTGAACAGGCCCGTGCCATCGCCGAACAGGTGGAGAGATACGTCACAGAAAACGACGAGAGATCAAAAGGATCCGGCAATCCGGGCGAATAAGCATAGGAGCCGGCTGGCGCTTTGCCAGAAATGCAAGATTGCCCTGCGTGTCTTCTGGCATTGCACGTTCAACTGTCAAGTAATAAAAAGAGCCGAGCAGTGGGTCTGCCCGGCTCCAATTTATTGACCACTGATCACTGACTATTTCTTCCCAAACTTCTCTTTCAAAATATCCTCCAGCGTCGGCTGGCCGATTTCTTGCAGCTCATAGCGCACGCGCTGGGCGGGCTTGTTGATCTTGATGATGCGCTTGAGATCAATCGGCGTGCCGATGATGACCATGTCCACGTCGGAGCGGTTGATGGTAGCCTCGAGGTCCTTCATCTGCGCTTCGCCGTAGCCCATCGCTGGCAGGATGGGACCGGTCTTGGGGTACTTTTCGTAAGTGGCCTTGATCGAGTTGACCGCGAACGGGCGCGGGTCAACGATCTCGGCTGCGCCGAAGCGACGCGCCGCCACGAACCCGGCGCCGTAGGCCATCTCACCGTGCGTCAGCGTCGGGCCGTCCTCGATAACCAGGACGCGCTTGCCACGAATTGCGTCGGGCTTTTCCACGAAAAGCGGTGAGGCGGCCTCGATGACAATTGCCTTGGGGTTCAGCAGACGCAGGCTCTCGCGCACCTTGATGACGTTCTCGGCATCTGCGGTATCCACCTTGTTGATGATGAGCACATCCGCACTGCGGGCATTGGTCTCGCCGGGATAATAGGCCGACTCGTGTCCAGGTCGGTGCGGATCGGCCACTACAATCTTGAGGTCCGAAACGTAGAACGGGAAGTCGTTGTTGCCGCCATCCCACAGCACGATGTCCACTTCCTTTTCGGCCTGGCGCAGGATCTTCTCGTAATCTACACCGGCATACACGATCACGCCGTTGTCAATGTGCGGCTCGTATTCCTCTCGCTCCTCGATAGTGCACTCGTACTCGTCCAGATCATCGTAATCGGCGAAACGCTGCACTTCCTGCCGGATCAGATTGCCGTAGGGCATCGGGTGGCGGATGGCTGCGACCTTGTAGCCCATGCCGCGCAGGATGAGCGAGACGCGGCGGGTGGTCTGACTTTTGCCCGACCCGGTGCGGACGGCGCAGACCGAGACAACCAGCTTGCTGGACCTGACCTGGGTGGCCTTTGGCCCCATCAGGCGGAAGTCCGCGCCGGCTGCCAGCACGATCGAGGCCTTGTGCATAACATACTCGTGCGGCACGTCGGAGTAAGCAAAAACGACCTGATCAACTTTGAGCTCGCCAATCAACTGGACCAGGTCGCTTTCGGGATAAATCGGGATGCCCTGTGGATAGAGTTTCCCTGCCAGCGCAGCGGGATAGAGGCGGCCTTCGATATTGGGGATCTGCGTGGCGGTGAAGGCGACGACTTCGTAATCCCGGTTATCGCGGAAGAAAACGTTGAAGTTGTGGAAGTCGCGCCCTGCGGCGCCCATGATGAGGGTACGGACTGGCATGTATGAATCTCCTTGAAAGATTTTTTGAAGGTGGTCGAGTAGTCCCGAACGAAGTGAGGGACGTATCGAGACCACAAATTACTGCATAACTCGATGGCCTCGATACGGGTTTCGATACGCCTTCGGCTACTCAACCCTACTCGGCCATCAAACTGCTTCTGAGATTACATCACTTCCGGCGCTTCGATGGACAGCAAGCGCAGTGCGTTGGCGAGCACGAACTTCGTCGCCGCGACCAGTCTCAGACGGGCATCCCGCACCTGCGGCTCGGCTTGAATGACAGGGCAGGCATCGTAAAAGCCAGCAAAGGCTTTGGCGATATCGTAGGCGATGGTGGTGATAACGAGCGGACGATACTCCGCCGCGGCGCGCTGAACCTCGGAAGGAAAGCGGGAAATCAGGTCAATCAGCTCGATTTCGGCAGGGTTAAGATCATAGTCAAACGTTGAAGGTCGAAGGTCAGACGTTTGACGTTGAACGTTCGACTTTTTGAGGATCGAATTACACCGCACATGCGCGTATTGGATATACGGCGCGGCCTGGCCGTTGAAATCCAGCGCTGATTTCCAATCGAAAGTGACCAGCTTGGTATTCTCACGCGCCAGGATCGGGTATTTGAGCGCGCCCAACCCGACGGCGCGGGCCACGTCCTGCAACTGCGCCTCGCTCAGCGAGGGATTTTTCTTGCGCGCCTCCTCTCGGGCGCGGGAGGTCGCCTCGCGCAGCAGGTCCTCGAGCAGGACGACGGTCCCTTCGCGCGAAGAGACGACCACGTTGCCGGGCAGCGTCACCAGCTCATAAGGGATGTGCTGGCACCGCCGCGCCCGTTCATCTCCGGTGATCTCCAGGATTTTGAACACCTGCGTGAAATGCAGCGACTGGCGCACGTCAACCACGTAAAGCGACTTCGTCAGGTCGGGATAATCGCCGAACTTGTGTTTGACCAGCGCTAGGTCTTCGGTGGCATACAGGGCGGTCTCGTCCGAACGTAAGATCACCGCGGTGCGATACTTCTCCTTCGCAAGGCCGAGCAGCTCGTCAATCTTGACGATCACCGCCCCACCCTGCGGACGCTCGTCAATGGCAATGCCGCGCCGCACCAATTCCTCCACAATTTCCTTGCCTGGTTTCTCTTCTTGGCTGTTGAAGTAGTACACGTCGAAATGGATGTCCAGGGCAGCGTACATCTGCCGGAAACCTTCCAGCGACCACTCGCGCGTCTTTTCCCACACGGCCACGATCTCAGGCTCGCGCCGATCCCAGCGGGCGTAGGCGGCGCGCACCTCCGCCTCCAGCTCAGGATTCTCCTCCAGCCGCTTCGAGGCCTCGGCGTAGACCTCGCCCATCCACTTGGTGATGTCCGCCGCGGGTTCCTCACCAGGGTGGTACTTCAGGTAGCCCCACAGCCACTTGATGACGTGCAGACCCATGTCGCCGGGGTAGTTGGCGCGCACCACGTCCAGGCCAGAGAACTCCAGGATGCGGCACAGCGCCTCGCCCAGGATGGTGCCGCGCAGGTGGCCGACGTGAAAGGCTTTGTGCGTGTTCGGGTGGGAAAATTCGACCAAGACGCGCGACCCGGCCCGAGGTCCGGCCCCGAAGCGGTCTTTTTGTTCCAGAACAGTATCCACGACACGGCGCGCGTACTCGGCCGTGTCGAAGTAGAGATTGAGATAACCTTTGACCGCCTCGACTCGCCTGATGCCCGGCACGTCACTTGCCGGAGCCTTCGACAAGCTCAGGACGGCGCCTGTAACCTGTTCCGCGATTTCCTGGGCGCGCTGCGCCACGTTGACCTTTTTCCCCGCCCGCGCCTCGTCGGCCGCGGTCTGGAAAAACGAAGTGGAAATGCCCCACTCGCCGCTGAAGGGGATGGGAACCCACTTTAGCTCGGCAAGCGGGATACCGTTCTCCGCACAAAACACCTGGATCTTCGCTTCGATAGCCTGCTGTTCTTTGTCGAACATCGTTCACCTGCGCCGGAAGAGCGAGGGGATTATATCACGGGGAAAATGTAGGTCGAGATAGTATCTCGACCTACGTTAGCGCGCAAAAGCGGGAGCGTGCTTACTCCCGCTTATGGTGCAATGGTTTCGCGAATGGTTATTCCTTCGCTGGCTTCTTGGTGGTTCTGGTTGTTTTACGCGCTGGCTTTCTTGCCCCCGCCTTTTTGGGGTTGACTGGTTCAACTTCAACAGGTGCTTCTTCCACGGGAGCAACCACCTGCGTCATCGTTGGCGCCATGACCGCCAGTCGTTTCATCAGGCGGGACTTTCGCCGCGCGGCGTTGTTCTTATGAAGGACGCCTTTCCGTGCAGCCCTATCCAACAGGCTGATGGCTTCCACCACAGCAGCCTTGGAAGGCTCGAGGTTGTTGGTTTCGAAAGCCGCGCGGGCTTTCTTGACAGCGGTGCGCGCCGCGCCGCGATAGACACGGTTCTTTATGCGCCGTTTCTCGTTCTGACGGTTGCGCTTGATCTGAGACTTGATGTTTGCCAAATTACTTCCTCCAAAATTTATTCCTTAGTCATGGGGCGTTATTTTACATGAGGGGATGGATTCTGTCCAGTTATTTCGATTTCAGATTGTCGGTACCTCACGAATTGCTGGGCCGGATTGCCAAATCCAGCGTTTTTATGGCGGATTTGCCAATCCACCATAGCGTTTCGCGAAGTACTGTTTGTAGATTGCAGAATAACCTCGAACTATGCAATCTTCTCGAACTTCCCGCCGGGCGCGCCGCAGACCGGGCACTTGCCGTCCATCGGCCCTTCATGGGTGTAGCCGCAGAACGGGCAGACGTAGTAATCCACAGTCGGGGTATCCTTGCCCTTTGCCTGAATTTCCGCTGCTTTACGGTAGAGTGCCTCGTGTACCTTCTCCACCTCCAGCGCCCACCCGAACGAACGGGCGGCGCGCTTTTCCCCCTCCGCCTCGGCTTGGGCCAGCATTGGTGGGTACATAGATACAACTTCGTAATGCTCTCCCGCGATAGCTGTCTGCAAATTTTCCGCAGTGGATTTCACGCCATCCATGGCCTTGAAGTGATTATGGGCGTGGACTGTCTCCGCGGCGGCAGCGGCACGAAACAGCTTGGCAACCTGGGGAAAGCCCTCTTCATCGGCTTTCTTGGCAAAAGCCAGGTACTTGCGGTTGGCCTGCGATTCACCCGCGAAGGCGGTTTTCAAGTCATCAAGGGTTTTGGTCATATCATCCTCCTCACGATAAACTAAAGTGGTTGGATCGGTTTGATTTCTTTTCCTGATTATACTCAAAATGCCTGCCGGCAGACGGTTGACGCAGGTGTCAAGAACAGGTATGATGAAAATAACCTCAGGCTGGCTGGACGGTCGCGGTCCTGCATTTCGGGGCAGGGTCGAGGAAAGTCCGCACTCCTTAGAGCACGGCGTCGGGTAATGCCCGGGGCGGGGAAGCCCCACGTGGGCAAACCTGCCGGAGCAGGGCCACAGAAACAGACTGCGACCCCTCCCTGGCCCTCCCCCCAAGGGGGGAGGGAAGGGTGAGGGTCCGCGAGGGTGAAAAGGCGGTGTAAGAGACCACCGGCGTCTGCAGCAATGCAGGCGGCCAGGCAACCCCCACCGGGAGCAAGGCCAAGCAGGGACGAGAGGCTGCTCGTCTCGATTATCCCTTCGGGGATAATAAGTCCCGGGTAGGCCGCTAGAGCGGCGCGGCGACGCGCCGTCCAGAGAGATGACCGCCCAGGCGGAGCGCCGGGACGAAGCCTCCGGGCGTAAACCGGAATCCCCTCCGCTGGACAGAATGCGGCTTACAAGCCGGCCTGAGGCTTTCCATTCATTTTCCCTCGGCCAGAATCCCCTTAAGGGGACGGTGTGCAGCTTATAGGTCAGCCTGATGCTTTCCGTCCATTTCCCCTTGGCCAGAATCCCCATAAGGGGACGGTGTGCAACTTATAGGTCAGCCTGATGCTTTCCGTCCATTTCCCCTTGGCCAGAATCCCCATAAGGGGACGGTGTGCGGCTTATAGGTCAGCCTGAGGCTTTCCATTCATTTTTCCTCGGCCAGAATCCCCTTAAGGGGACGGTGTGCAGCTTATAGGTCAGCCTGATGCTTTCCGTCCATTTCCCCTTGGCCAGAATCCCCATAAGGGGACGATGTGCGGCTTATAGGTCAGCCTGAGGCTCTCATAGATAAAGATAGGGCGAGATCCGAATCCCGCCCTATCTTGTTTTATCGAAGCCACTTTCGACTACGGCTTGACGTACACCGCGTAATCGAAGATTTGATAGCCCGGCACGAAGTCATACTTGCCATCGTTGAGCGGGGCGGTAATCGTTGCGGTGGTGATGGCGTGATTCTCGCCGCCTTTCCAATCCGTCAGGCCAAGCAGGTAAGCAGTGCATTTTTGTCCATCCGACGAGTCGTAATCCAGCTTCAGGAAATTATCAATGGAAATTTCCTGGCCGTTCAGCGTGAATTTGACCGTCATCTTGCCCAGGTTGTCCTCCAGCGTTGCCTGATCCTTCGCGCACCAGCCCCAGACCCAGATCAAGGGCGTGGATTTAGAAAGCGTGATCGTAAAGGGGAAAGTCGTGTCCATCTTGAGCATGTCTTCGGTGGTGTATTGTTCACGCGCTTTCTCATCCAAGAACTTGGTACTGCTTTGCAGAGCCGATTGGGTTTCATCTTTGGACATCAGCTTCGGCGGCGCGGACGGCGTGATCCCCGCGCCGAGCGGCTGCAAGACGGCGCGCTCGCCATACTGCAAAACCACATCCTCAGTGCTGGTGACATTCTCCAGGGTAATGGGCACTTTCAAGGTCGGCTGGATGCCAGTACCTTCCAGAAACAGGCTGCCATCCGGCAGCGTGAAGCGACCCGTGGGAACCTGCATCGAGAAGCCTTCCGGCAAGAGGATCTGGCCGCGCGCAACTTCGGCAAAGGTGCTGGCAGTCGGGTACATGCCAACCACGATCGTGCCGGGCACCTGGCTGAAACCATACGCTTCCTCTTCGCAGGCGCTGTAACAGGCCGGGCCAACCAGCAAAACCATTTTATCGAAGGAGTATTGTTCGATATTCGGTATGATCTTGTCTCGTACACCCTGCGGCTCGAACTTGCCGGTTTTTTCGCTGTAGTACTCCGCCTGGCCCATGGAAATTTCCTGATCGGTCAGGAAGCCGGCCAGACCGAGAGGCGCGCCGCCGCTGTTGTAGCGCAGGTCAATAATGATGCCCGGCACCTCGTTCGCCTGGAAAGTCTCCAAAGCGCGCTGGAACAAGCGAATGATCAGATTCAGGTCATCGTAGTTGGAGTTGATGTTGATGTAACCGACGCCCGAATCCAAGATCTTGAACTCTACCGGCAGCATGGGATTCGTGTCCGCGCCGTAGTAAATTGATGTGTGACGGAAGGAATCGAGTTCAGCGATGGCGGTGAGTGTGACCGTCTGCGACGCGGCGTCAGGATTGGTGAAGGCAACGGTCGCTTCCGTGCCGGGTACAGCGCGCAGCAGATAGCGCGCCTGTTGGTAACGTATAGCCCAATCGGCAGAGGCTGGCAAGGCCCAGGGTTTGACCTCGGCAACGGCCTCCTGGATCGGCTTGCCGTTGAATTGGGTCACTTCCGCGCCGACTTCGATTCCCGCTTGAGCGGCCGGCCCGCCGTCGGTCAGGAACACCACGACGAAACGCCCGTCGTCCAGTTCGCGAATGGCAAACCCGTAACCGCCCGCAGTGTCCGCATTGAAAAGCTGGCTTTGTATATCGCCGCCGCTGAGACCGGTATGGCCATCCTTGAAAGCCCAGGTGAAATCGCGCAGCGCTAGGTAATAGGCGGTTGCATCGCTATTCTGCTCCGCCTGCTGGACGCGCGGCTTGATCTCATTGTAAAGGGCGTCCCAGTCAGGTTGCTTACCCTGGATGCCGTTGAAGGCGTAATTCGTGCGGACGAACTCGAACATCTTATCGAAGGCTTCGGCGTAGGAAAGGTTCGAGAAGTCCTTGATGGCAACATCTTGCGGCTCGTAGAGCGTCAGGTTTGGCTCGGCTTCCTTCGTGAATGTAAATGGATTCTGATCCAGGTCAACGATGCTGTAGCCGGCCCGGATCGGCGCGACCGGATCGTCAGCGGTAAAGAGCTTGCCGTCATCGCCGAAACCGGTCGGGAAGGATTGCTTGTCGTCCGGTGCCCAGACGACGAGCTTGCCGCCGATCACTTCCTCGTTATTCTCCGTGTCCGTCTTGACAGAAGCCAAGTAGTTCGGCCAGCCATGCGAGGGATCATCACCTTCAGAATACGGGCCGCCTGTCAGGTTCGGCCAATAAGCAACCGCGAAAACCTGCACACCGCTGCCGGTCCGCCCATCGTGGGCCACATCCGCAATCGTCCCAGTTGGCTTGGCCGGTAACTGCAGGGTATACTCGCCATGCTTTTTATCCTTGTCAATCGCCAGGAAACCTAACGTCTGCGAAGAGACCGGGACCTCCCACTCCAGGTCTCGGGTCACGAACCCGTACATGTCCACCAGCGCAACGGCATGCTCCACATAGTAATCGGTGATGATGCTGTTGGAGTAATCGAAAGAGCCTTTGATCTGATAAGGCTCATTCGCTGACGGAAGCGCCTGTGGGCTGGCGGTTGCCTGTGGTTCAGTAGTCGCCGTGGGCGTAAGCGTACCCAACCGACAGGCTATCAAGGACAGAACCACAACAGACAGCACTGCGATTAGCTTCGATGACATTTTCATGGTTTCACCTTTTCCTTGCCAAATTTGCACTCAATTATAATGCCTTTCCGATTTTGGACTAAAATCAAGAACGCCAAGCCGATGAACTATCTCGAAGAAATCCGTAAAGAACTGGATCGCGCTGCAGCAGCCCGCAAAATCGGGAACGAGGGGCAGGCGCGCGTCTGTGCGCGGCGAGCCGCAGGATTTGCCATTCGGGAATATTTCGAGCGACATGGACTCCCTATCACGACCACCAGCGCCTACGAGCTTTTGCGCGCCCTGGCAGAACTTCCCGATCTCGCCCCGGACCTGAGGCAGGCTGCGCGTCATTTGACCTTGCGTGTCACTGAT
>Ga0116202_10002062_pt1 | contig 11897 bp, 6 predicted proteins | sample LakKivw325mmetaG_FD_94479 | JGI IMG/M metagenome (GOLD analysis project Ga0116202, IMG submission 94479) | Anoxic lake water microbial communities from Lake Kivu, Rwanda to study Microbial Dark Matter (Phase II) - Lake Kivu water 325m metaG | ecosystem: Environmental > Aquatic > Freshwater >... | reverse complement strand
TGTTACCCACACACCTGTCCACATCAGCCCAGACGTCGCTCGGTTTCGTGGCAATTCATTCATTTGGAATGTGTTAGGGACCGAGACACCAGAGCTGAGCTCGCGGTTGTGCACACAGGGGCGCGACCTACTGTACCTGTAGTAGCTGTACCCCTCTACAGATTTCGTGTACAGCTCCATAGGCAGCGCCGAATGCGGAGACGTTGGTTCTGCATGCTGCAAGTCCTTCTGCGCATACCGAGGGTCAGTACTGCACAGGGAAATGTACCGTCACCTAATATATTGTATTGACAGTAGCGGGCTTAGCGTCTACCTTAGGAACGCGGCAAGCTTACGCAAGGAAGTGGCATTCTCTTGCGCATGCACCCAAGCAGCGATCTCAAAGGAAGGTATGCATGGAAGTATCAGTGTTGCGCGGCGAGCTGTGGACCGGCATTGAGGCAGTCCTTGATGCTGTTCCAACGAGACCAGCTATGCCTATCCTCGCTAACATGGTGCTCTCTGCGGCCGAGGATGGACTTCAGCTAGCTGCGAGCGACCTGGACCTGTCTCTTCGCACGATCGTGCCCGCTCAGGTCCATGAGTTCGGTTCTGTAGCTGTGCCGGCGCGCACTCTGGCAGAGATAGCGCGCGAGTGGCCGGAGGCCGAGCTCACGATTGCCTACTCGGACGATACTGTTCGGCTGGAGGGTAGCCTCGGTGCCCAGGGCACTGGTAGGGCAACGTACACGTTGGCAGGAGTATCGGCGGACGAGTTTCCGCCCTTTCCGGAGGGCCTGTCGGGTACTGCCCTGAAGCTGAACAGCATCGAGGGCCTGAGCGCAGCGACCGTGGGGGACATGATCCAGCGGGTGTCCTTCGCCGTGTCCAGGGAGGAGACACGTCCGGTGCTCGGTGGAGCCCTGTGGCGCATCGACACCAGCGGAGTCCTCCTGGTAGCCACCGACGCCCATCGTTTCGCCCACTACCGGCACCGCGCGGATCTGACTGCTCAGATTGGCACCTCGACGCGCGAGGCGATAGTGCCAGCTCCGGCGCTGGCGCGCATGGCCAGGCTGCTGAGCAACGCGCCGGAAGAGACGACACTCGAGTTTGCGGATACGCATCTCTCCGTGCAGGCCGGACCCACGGAACTCGTAACAAGGCTGATAGAAGGACCATACGTTGACTACGACCAGGTGATCCCCCGCAACAACAGGCGCCGGCTGGAGGTTGCCCTGGACGATCTGCTACCTGCCGTGCGTCGCGTTTCGGTGCTGGCTAGCTCCTACACGCATCAGATTCGCCTAGCGCTCACGCCCGGGACTGTGGAGCTGTCGGCGAACAGCCCCGAGCTAGGCGGCGAGGCACGTGAGGTGATCTCGGCGGCCTACGACGGAGAGCCGATGCAGACTGGCTACAACGCGCAGTACCTCATCGAGATTCTGCGGCGGATCGGCTCGAAGTCTGTGGTCTTTGAGCTGGGCGGGGAGCTGACTGCAGCGCTTCTGCGGCCTGCCGACCAACAGGAGTCCCAGGACTACTTTTGCCTGCTCATGCCCTTGCGTGTCGCAGGCTGACAGAGAGCGTCTCTGGCCAAGCTCCGAGGGACGTGTCGGCGGTGTTCTGTTTGCTCGTCCAGCGGCGCAGCTGTCAGAAGGTCTGATGTCTTCAGCGCGGCTGTCGCTACTCGCTCATAGCCCGGAGTTAACCGATTGGGCCCGAGCGGCAACGCCGCCGCAGCTTACCGGCTGAAGACGATGCCGATTGCCAGGAAGCTGGCCAAGGTGGCGCACCTGCGCCACGCAAGGCCTGGCGAGCCAGTCCTTGCGTGTGGACGACGCGCTGGCCGAGCTCGACCGGCCACGGACAGCGCTGCTACTGGAGGGCGTCGATGGATTCGAGCAGGTCATCCTCGGCGGCCGCGAGCCGCTCACTTCGCCAGCAGCGGCGCGCTTCCTCTGCCCGGGACCTGCGCGATGGGGGGTCGCCGGTATCGGGGCCTGAGGCGCTCGGTGTACTTATCGAGCGCGCCGTTGGAGTCCTGGGAGCAGCTGCCAGGCTGGCTGAGTGTCGCGCAGTGCTGTCGTGGCCCGAAGTAGTGGGGCCGCTGCTGGCGCGCCACAGCCGCGCGGTGCGCGTCGTCGGCCGGCGTCTGGAGGTAGCAGTACCCGCTGCGGTCTGGCGGAATCAGCTAAGCCTCATGCAGCAGGAGCTGGTCGGTCGGGTGAACTCAGTCGCCGGGAGTGCGGTCATCGATGGCCTGGTTCTGGTGAACCGCGAGATCTCTCCGAAGGCACAGGCTGCGCAGCGGGCGCGGTCCAGGACACAGGAGTGAGTGCATGTCAGAAGCCTCAGCACGGCAGATCCATTCGTCCGGCCCGGGCGACACCGGCGCCGAATACACGGCGGACAGCATCCAGGTGCTCAAGGGCCTGGACGGTGTCCGGAAGCGGCCCGCCATGTACATCGGCGACACCGGCGAGAACGGCCTGCACGAGCTCGTCAAGGAGGTGGTCAACAACAGCATCGACGAAGCCATGGCCGGCCGCTGCACGCGCATCGAGGTCGAACTGCTGGGGGACGGCAGCGTGCGGATCACCGACAATGGTCGAGGCATTCCTGTCGACCGCCATCCTGCCGAGAACAAGTCCGGCGTCGAAGTGGTGATGACGATGCTGCACGCGGGTGGCAAGTTCGACAAGAAAGCCTACCAGGTCTCTGGCGGTCTGCATGGCGTCGGCGCTTCGGTCGTCAATGCGCTTTCTGAGTGGTGCGTGTGCGAGGTCTGGCAGCATGGCCGCCTTCACCGGCAGAGATACCGTCGGGGCATTCCGGAGACCGAGCTTGAGGTCGTCGGTCCGGCGGACCGCACGGGAACGCGAGTCACGTTCAAGCCGGATGCCGACATCTTCGAGACCACCGAGTTCCGTTACGAGACGATCGCGCACCGCCTGCGAGAGCTGGCCTTCCTCAACAAGGGACTCGAGATCCGCTGCAGCGACGCGCGAACCGGGCAAAGCGACAGGTTTCGCTTCGAGGGCGGACTGCAGGAGTTCGTGCGCTTCCTCAACCAGGGCCGGAATGTCCTCCACGCCGATCCCATCTATCTGCAGGGGCAGAAGGAGGGGATCTCGATCGAGGTGGCCATCCAGTACAACGACGGCTACCAGGAGAGGATCTTCACCTACGCGAACAACATCAACACGAGCGAAGGGGGCACCCACCTGGTCGGATTCCGTGCCGCGCTCACGCGCACGATCAACAACTACATCGCGCACAACAACCTGCTCAAGAGCAGCAGGCTCTCGTTGGCCGGCGAGGACACTCGCGAGGGGCTGGCGGCTGTCGTCAGCGTGAAGCTGCCCGAGCCGCAGTTCGAGGGTCAGACCAAGAGCAAGCTTGGCAACAGCAACGTCAAGGGGCTGGTGGACTCGCTCACCAGCGAGTCCCTGGCCACATACCTGGAAGAGCATCCGGACGTAGCCCGGCGGATCGCCGAGAAGATCGTCGAGGCAAGTCGGGCGCGGGAGGCAGCGCGGCGGGCGCGGGAGCTGACGCGGCGCAAGGGCGTGCTCGACAGCGCCTCGCTGCCGGGTAAGTTGGTGGACTGCTCTCTCCGCGATCCCGAGGTGACGGAGATCTTCCTCGTCGAGGGCGACTCGGCTGGCGGCTCGGCGGCGCAGGCGCGCGACCAGAGCTTCCAGGCAGTGCTGCCCATGTTCGGCAAGCCGCTGAACGTCGAGAAGGCGCGGCTCGACCGCGTTCTCGGCAACGAGAAGCTCTTGCCCATGATCACGGCGCTGGGGACCGGCATCGGCGACGACTACGACAGCAGCAAGCTCAGGTACGGCAAGGTCATCATCATGGCGGACGCGGATGTGGATGGCAGCCACATCCGCACGCTGCTGATGACGTTCTTCTTCCGCTACATGCGGGGCCTCATCGAGGGTGGCAAGCTCTACCTCGCTCAGTCGCCCCTCTTCCTGGTTAGGAAAGGGAGGCAGGAGATCTATGCCTTCGACGAGGCGGAGCGCGACACGGCGCTACGGGCACTGTCCAGCAACGGCGACACCCGCGGCATCGTCGTCCAGCGCTACAAGGGTCTGGGCGAGATGAACCCCGAGCAGCTGTGGCAGACTACCATGAACCCCGCCACGCGCACCCTGCTGCGCGTCAGCCTGGAGGACGCAGTCGAGGCGGAGCACATGTTCGGTCTGCTGATGGGCGACGACGTCGAGCCCCGGCGCCAGTTCATCGAAGTCCACGCCCTCGACGCCCGCAACATCGATCTGCACGCATGAGAAGACGGACGGCCTTGCGCCGGCCGGCGCCCTATCGCCCCTGACTGGCTGCGGAAATGCCCGAACCAAGAGATACCAAGATAGTCCCGGTGAAGATCGAGGAGGAGCTGAAGGTCTCCTACCTCGACTACGCCATGAGCAGCATCCTGGCCCGCGCGCTTCCGGATGCTCGCGATGGTCTGAAGCCTTCGCAACGCCGCATCCTGGTGGCGATGGACGACCTTGGCCTGGCCCCCACCCGGGCCTTCCGGAAATGCGCCAAGATCGCCGGCGACACTTCGGGCAACTACCACCCGCACGGCGAGGCGATCGTCTATCCGACGCTCGTGCACCTGGCGCAGCCGTTTCGCATGCGCTACCCGCTGATCCAGGGGCAAGGCAACTTCGGCTCCATCGACGGGTACCCCCCCGCAGCCATGCGATACACCGAGGCGCGCCTGAGCTGGCCCAGCACCGCGATGCTGGCGGACCTGGACAAGGACACCGTCGTCTTCGCTCCCAACTACGACGAGACCCGCCAGGAACCAGAAGTCCTGCCGTCGAAGTTTCCCAATCTGCTGTGCAACGGCTCCATGGGCATCGCGGTGGGCATGGCGACCAAGATCCCGCCGCACAATCTGCGCGAGGTCGTGGCGGGCCTGCGGGCGCTCATCGCGGATCCGCAGATCTCCATCGACCGGCTCATGGAACACATCAAGGCGCCGGACTTCCCGACGGGCGGGGTGATCTACGGGGTGAGCGGGGTGCGCCAGGCCTATCGCACCGGCCGCGGCAGCGTGTGTGTGCGCGCCAGGGCGGAGATCGAGACCTCGAGAGGCGACCGCCAGCAGATCGTGGTCACCGAGATCCCCTTCCTGGTGAGCAAGTCGACGCTGCTGGAGGGCATCGCCGAGCTGGTGCGGGACAAGACCATCGATGGCATCGCCAACATACGGGATGAGTCTGGCCGCAGCGGGCTGCGCATCGTCTTCGAGGTGAAGCGTGAGGCGCACGCCGACGTGGTGCTCAACCAGCTGTATCAACACAGCATGCTCCAGAGCACCTTCGGCGTCATGCTGCTGGCCATCGTCCACGGGCGGCCGGAACTGCTCACGCTCAAGGACATGCTGCAGCACTTCCTGGATCACCGCCACCAAGTGGTGTTGCGCCGCACGCGCTTCGAGGTGGACAAGGCGGCGGCCAGAGCGCACATCCTGGAAGGTCTGCGCATCGCCCTGGACCACATCGACGAAGTCATCCGCACCATCCGCGCGTCGGCCAGCCCTGAGGTCGCACACCAGCGCCTGATGGCGCGCTTCGCGCTGAGCGTGGCCCAGAGCCAGGCGATCCTCGGCATGCCGCTGCAGCGCCTCACCGGGCTGGAGCGGGACAGGATCGCTGCCGAGTACCGGGCCCTGGTTGGCCAGATCGCCGACCTCACCGATGTGCTGGCCAGTCGCGCGCGGCAGTTCGCGATCATCCAGCAGGAGCTGGCGGAGATCGAGCGGCAGTTCGGCGATGAGCGCCGGACGTCGCTGGTGTATGCGGCCGAGGAATTCGACATCGAGAGCCTGATCGCCGACGAGGACATGGTCGTCGCCGTCTCGCGGGCCGGCTACATCAAGCGGATGCCTCCGGATGCCTACCGGGTGCAGCGGCGTGGCGGCCGGGGGGTTACCGGGATGAGGCCCCGCGAGGAGGACTTCGTCGAACATCTGTTCGTCGCCTCCAGCCACTCGTACGTGTTGTTTCTCACAGCCACCGGGCGGTGCTACTGGCTCAAGGTCTACCAGATACCGACGGGAGACCGCTCCGCGCGTGGGCGACCGGTCGTCAATCTGCTGCGCCTGGGGGAGAACGAGAGCATAGCGGCCGTGGTGCCGGTGCGGGAGTTCGCGCCAACGAGGTACCTGTTCACCTGCACCCGGGAGGGAATCGTCAAGCGCACCTTGCTGTCGGCCTACCAGAACGTCCGCCGTGACGGCATCATCGCCTTGAACGTCCTGGAAGGAGACGAGCTCGTCGGTGCCGCCGTCACGGACGGGGGGCAGGATATCGTGTTGGTGACGCAGAACGGCATCGCCATGCGCTTCGCAGAGAGCGAGGTGCGACCGATGGGGCGAGTCGCCACGGGCGTCAAGGGCATAGACCTGCGGTCCGGCGACCGGGTCGTGGACATGGTAGTGGTCGACCGGGACGTCGACCTTCTGACCATCTGCGCATCTGGCTACGGCAAGCGGACAGCCCAGCAGGACTACCCGCGGAAGCATCGCGGCGGCCTGGGAGTCATCGACATCAAGACGAGCGGCCGCAACGGTTCGGTCGTCGCCTGCAAGGCGGTCCGCGAGGGCGACCAGGTGATGATCATCACCCAGAACGGAGTCCTGATCCGACTTCCCGTGGCCGGGGTCAGCCGCGTCGGGCGCAACACGCTGGGTGTTCGGCTGATCAGCCTGGCTGAGGGCGATCGGGTGATCGCCATGACGCGGGTGCGCACCGAGCCGGAGAGTGAGGGGGGGGACGACGGGGCGACCGCCGCACTGCGGTCCAGCGAGCAGGACCTTGCTGGCGACACCCCATCTGGGACGACATGAGCTCCTGGCATGCTCGTCGGTTGGCGTACCGCGCTGGGCGTGAGGACAACAGCCCATTTCTTGACGCTGCGTCGGGTGGCCGCTATATTGCCGCGTCATCTGTGGTCCCGTCATCCGTGGAGGGTTAGACCTAATCGGTAAGGCAGCGGTCTTGAAAACCGCCGGGCTCAGGCCCTTGAGGGTTCGAGTCCCTCACCCTCCGCCACTGCGCATGTGGCCTTGGCGCGAGACGCCCGAACCGGTCGGAGAGGTGACCGAGTGGCCGAAGGTGGCAGCCTGCTAAGCTGTTGTATGGGGTAACCCATACCGAGGGTTCGAATCCCTCCCTCTCCGCCATCCTCCAGTTGTTGCTGCGCCCTCGTTCAATGGTAGGACACGTGACTCTGGATCACGCTATCGGGGTTCGAATCCCTGGGGCGCAGCCACCAAACCGGCGCGCGTGAGCCGGGTGTGCTCACGCGCGGCCTCTTTCCAGGCCTGTCAGTCGTTCTGTCGCCTGCTGGTCTTCCCCGCCTGCTTGGCTCGTCCCCGGGGGGGCTTCCCGCGTCCGCCATCCGGGTTGACAGCGTTCGGGTGCCCGCCTAGTGTAGCCTGACGCTCGCCAGCGCAAAGTGGCTGCGGGTGCCCAATGGTCGCTCGCCTGGGACGCCTTGCCGCTGTTCGCGGCCGTCCGCAGGCAGGCAAGTCGCTACTGCCAGCAATGAGACAGAGCACTTCGGAGTCGCTGACGGCCTGGCTCTTCCTGGCCCCGGCGCTGTGCGTTTTGGGCGCCTTCGGGCTGTTCCCGATCGGGTATGCGCTGTTCGTCAGCCTGCACGACTGGCGGATCCGTCGCGGGGCACTCCTCGGCCTGCGGCACTACCGGCGAGCTCTGGGGGAGCCCGAAGCGCTGCTGTGGTTCGTGCTGGGCTGCCTGCTGATCGTGGTGGTGGCGCGGCTGCGCGGCTCGCGCCTGCTGCACCGGCTGTCGCTGGGTCGCTGCCAGCGGCGTGCAGCTCTGGCGCTGCTGCTCGGCCTGGGTCTATGGCTGGCCCTGGTGCCAGGTCTGCGCGGGCTGTGCGCTACCGGCGACCCGCGCCTGTACAACGGACTCCGCGTCACGGCGCTGTACGCTCTCGCGACGATCCCGGTACAGCTCAGCCTCTCGATGCTGCTGGCCTACCTGCTGCTGATGAGCCTGCGGGCGAAGGGGTTCTTCCGCGTCGTGCTGTTCCTGCCCTACGTGACCCCGGTGATCGCCTCGGCCGTGGTGTTCCGGTCGATCTTCAGCCCGGATCCGGCCTCCTTGGCCAACCGCCTGTGGACGTGGTGCGGTTTCGGCCAGCTGCGGTGGCTGTACGAGAGCCGCTCGGTAGTGGCCTTGCTGCTGCGCGCGGCTGGTATGCAGGCCTGGCCAGTCTGGATCGACACCTTCTTCCCCAGCCTGGCGCTGACCAGCATCGTCGTGTACAACATCTGGGTGTACATAGGCTACGACACCGTCATCCTCCTGGCCGGCCTGAGTGCCATTCCGCGCCATTACTACGAGGCCGCGCAGATCGACGGCGCGAGCGCATGGCAGTCGTTCCGTCACATCACGCTGCCGCTGGTCTCGCCCACGCTGTTCTTCCTGTCGATGGTGGCGGTGATCGGCACCTTCCGAGCCTTCAACCACATCTACATCATGCGGACCGCAGGCGCTCGCGACAGCGTCGATGTGCTCAGCGTTACCATCTTCGACGTGCTCTTCGAGAACCACAATGCCGGCTACGCCGCGGCCCTTGCGTTCGTGCTGTTCGCGGTCATCCTCGCGCTGACCGCGCTCCAGAATCGCGTCGTGGGAAAGCGGGTGTTCTATGGCGACTAGGCCGGCTGGTCGCCGGTGGCGCCGGGCAGCCGTCTATGCCGGCCTGAGCTTGTGGGCGGCGGTGTCGAGCTTCCCCTTCCTGTGGATGCTGCTCTCTTCGTTCATGACGCGCGGCGAGACGCTGCGGCGGGCGCTGTGGCCCGAGCGTGTCCAGTGGGGCAACTACGCCGAAGCGTGGCGCGAGGCCAGCTTCGGCCTGTACTTCCGCAACTCCCTGGTGATTGCCGCAGTGCAGGTGGGCGGCACCCTGCTGTTCTCGCTGCTGGCAGCCTACCCGCTGGCACGCCTGCGCTTTCGCGGTCGCGAGCTGGTCTTCGGCTGTGTCCTCGCCACGCTGATGATCCCCGAGAGCGTGACGATGGTTCCGAATTTCCTCACTGTCACCTGGCTGCACCGCGCCACCCCCATAGCCTGGCTGAACAGCTGGCCGGCGCTCACCGTGCCGTTCATGGTCAGCGCCTTCAGCATCTTTCTGCTGCGGCAGTTCATGCGCAGTCAGCCCAGCGAGCTGTGGGACGCGGCCCGCATCGACGGCGCGGGGCACCTCCGCTTCCTCTTCCAGATCCAGTTGCCCCTGTGCCGCGCGCCGCTGCTCACCGTCGGCATGTTCAGCTTCATCGGCTCGTGGAACGCCTTGGCGTGGCCTCTGCTGGTCACCAATACCCCCGACTGGCGTCCGATCTCGGTGGGGCTCCAGCAGTTCGTCAGCGAGGCGGGAGCAGAGGTCCATCTGCAGACGGCTGGCGCCTGTATCGCCACCGTGCCGGTGTTGGTGGCCTACTTCCTGCTGCAGCGCGAGTTCACCGAGGGGATCTCAATGGCGGGGCTCAAGGGTTAGCGATGGGAGCAGCGATCTCCGCGCTCTGGAGCCGCCTCGCCCTGGGCATCCTCACGGCTGCCCTGGCCGCCGCGTGCAGCGAGGGCAGGCAGCCAGCCGCCACGGCGGACGAAGTCGAGCGAGCGGATCCCTCGGGCCAGAGCCTCGTGTTCTGGTACCAGCACACCCGCGAGCGCGAAACCGCGCTGCTGGAGATGATCCGCGACTTCAACCGGGCCAACGAGTACGGGATCCAGGTGCGCGGCGAATACGCCGGCGACTACGATGCGGTCTACAACAAGATGATCGTCGGCCTGCAGGGCGGCACGGTGCCCGACGTGCTGGTCGCCTACCAGAATCAGGCGCGCGCCTACTATGCCGCGGACGGCATCGTCGCCCTGGATCCGTACATCGACTCGCCGCGTTGGGGGTTGAGCGACAGCGCCCGGGCCGACTTCTTCCCCGCCTTCCTGCAGCAGGATCGGGTTGACGGGGTGCAGATCTGTTTCCCCCCGAATCGGTCCATGGAGGTGCTGTACTACAACCGAGACTGGCTGCGGGAGCTGGGCTACGACCACCCACCGCAGACGTGGGAGGAATTCCGCCAGATGTGCCGGGCCGCCCATCGCCAGCCCTTCAGCCGGGCGCAGCCCGGGTGCCGCAGTCTCGGCCTGCTGCTGGAGATCGACGCCAGCCGGCTGGCGTCGCTGGTCTTTGCGCACGGCGGCGACCTGTTGTCGGCCAGCGGGGATGCCTATACCCTGGACACGCCGCAGATGCGGGCGGCGCTGGGCCTGCTGGTCGAGCTGGCGCGGGACGGCTGCCTGGAGCAGCTGGGCGAGCCCTACGGCGATCAGCGGGAATTCAGCGTGGGGCGCGTGCTGTTCGTCCTGCGCTCCTCTTCCAGCCTGCCGTTCGTCGCCATCGCCGTGCGCGAGGGCGGGCTCGACTTCCAGTGGGATGTGGCCCCCCTGCCCTCGGTCAGCGGCACCCCGGTGGTCAACGTGTACGGCGCGAGTCTGGCGGTGGCCCGCACGACTCCCGAGCGCCAGCTCGCCTCCTGGTTGTTCATCAAGTGGTTCACCGAGCCGGAACAGCAGGCGCGCTGGGTCCGGGCCAGCAAGTACTTCCCCGTGCGGCGCAGCACGGCAGCGTCGTTGGCGGACTACTTCGCCGGGGATCCCCAGTACCACTCCGCGTATCGCCTGCTCGAGTACGGCCGCAGCGAGCCCTCGGTGGCGGGCTATCAGCAGGTGCGGCGCATGATGCAGGAGGCCATGGTCGGCGTCCTCGAAGGAGATGACGTGGACCGGACGCTGGCGCAACTCGAGCGACGGGCCAACGCCACCCTCGTCGACGGCAGCTGATGTCCCGCTGCCCTGGCCGGTGAGCCGCGGTCGCCGCTCGGACGGTTCGGTCCGCCCCATGGGGAGTGGCGCAGCCGCGCGGAGAGCGCCGCCAGGGCGCTGCTGTGCCGGTTGCCACGGCTTGGCGGCTGGACGCCACCCCCGGCCATGCGGCCGGCGAACCCAGCCAGGAGGAGTGCCGTGAGGATGCGCACCGAGACCGACAGCATGGGGCAAGTCCAGGTGCCGGCAGACCGCTACTACGGGGCCCAGACGCAGCGCTCCCTGGAGAACTTCCGCATCGGCGCCGACCGCTTCCCCCGGCTGTTCATCAAGGCCTTGGGCATCGTCAAGCGAGCCGCCGCGCAGGCCAACGCGGAGCTGGGCGTGCTGGACGGACGCCTGGCCGAGCTGATCGTGGCGGCTGCGGACGAGGTGGTGGCGGGGCGGTGGGACGAGCACTTCCCGCTGGTCGTGTGGCAGACCGGCAGCGGCACCCAGACGAACATGAACGCCAACGAGGTGATCGCCAACCGGGCGATCGAGTTGGCGGGCGGCGTGCCGGGCAGCAGGACGCCGGTCCACCCCAATGACCACGTGAACCGCTCGCAGTCCTCCAACGATGTCTTCCCGACAGCCATGCACGTGGCAGCGGTGGACGCGCTCCAGCACGGGCTGCTGCCCTGCTTGGCCGGGCTGGCGGCGACCTTCGAGCGCAAGGCGGCGGCGTACGCCTCGCTGGTCAAGCTGGGGCGGACGCATCTGCAGGATGCCACGCCAGTGACCTTGGGCCAGGAGTTCTCGGGGCACGCAGCGCAGCTGCGGGAGGCCGAACGCCGCGTGCGGAGTGCGCTGCCGGCGCTGTACCGGCTGGCGCTGGGCGGCACGGCGGTGGGCACCGGCCTCAATGCGCCGGCGGGTTTCGCGGAGCGAGCCGTGGCGATCATCGCATCGTTGACGGGCGAGCCGTTCGCGCCGGCGCCGAACAAGTTCGAGGCGCTCAGCGCTCACGATGCCCTGGTCGAGCTGCAC
>Ga0116202_10002061_pt1 | contig 11898 bp, 10 predicted proteins | sample LakKivw325mmetaG_FD_94479 | JGI IMG/M metagenome (GOLD analysis project Ga0116202, IMG submission 94479) | Anoxic lake water microbial communities from Lake Kivu, Rwanda to study Microbial Dark Matter (Phase II) - Lake Kivu water 325m metaG | ecosystem: Environmental > Aquatic > Freshwater >... | reverse complement strand
CTCTTAATCAAAGGTAGATTACGTCATGGGGATAATAGAGGGAGACAAAAAGTAGCAGGTAATCCTTCAGATGACGGGTTATTAAGAAATTCTGTCTCACATGCTCCAGTCCATTTTTACCAAGCCATCGGGCATACTCAGGGTTACTAAGAAGTAGCTTTATGGCATACGCAGCCCCTTCTATGCTGTGGCAGAGCAGTCCAGTAAATTTATTTTTTATCTGTAGCTGAATTCCTCCGACAGCAGAAGCCACCACAGGCTTCCCTTTCCACAGCGCTTCTGTAACTGTAAGTCCGAAACCCTCCTTTATTGATTTTTGCATTATAACGGTGGCTGCCCGCTGCAGAGCATTGATCTCAATATCGCTTTCAGGAGGGATGAGCAATATATGGGTGTCAGGATTACTGAATGCCCTCTCCTTTACCTCTTGTAGAACCTTATCTGATTCGGGGTCGTCGGTTGCTGTTCCACCGGCCAGAACAAGCTGACATTCTATGTTCTTTCTTACCATTTCAAAGGCGTCTATCACGCCAAGAGGATCCTTCAAATAATCAAAACGTGAAATCTGGACAACCATAGGTTTTTCTTTATCCAAGCCATATTTATGTAATACTGAATCGATAATCTCCGATGAAAGGTCTCTGTTTTTGTCACTTAAAGGATCTATGGATGGATGAATCAAAAACTGGCGGTTGGGTAATCTTCTTGTAAAATTAGGAGCTGAAAAAACAGTGGCATCATATTCTACAACATAATTCTGTAAGAATTCCCAGACCTTCTCATCTGGATTGGAAACATCAATATGGCATCGCCATACCCACTTTTCGCCTATTTCTTCCTTCTTTGATATGAGAGCTACAGGTTGAGGGTCATGGACAAAAATAATATCTCCATTGAATTTTAACTCCTCAATATTTTTTCTGCTTACTTCCAGGAATATGGAGAAATCTTCGGATGAAACATGCTCCTTTTTACCATGAAGTGCATTATGAAACTTTTTTGTTACACCAAAAAATTTATCGTCGCCTTTAATGGTTGTCCATCGAGCGTCAACACCGAGCTGATTCAGTAAGGGAATCATGCGTGTAAGTATCTCCGCTACACCTCCACCTGTGTATGTTGAATTTATATTCTGTATAACCTTCCCCGATAACCTTCCGGCAAGGGCATTGAGTGCCTCGATGGTGCTTCTACCCACCAAGGGTACATAATCCTGCAATTTAGCCTTTGGATGGTGATAGATTTCTTTATCCAATAGAATCCTCCTTTTCAAGGTGTCCTTCAACTAATTGGATTATCATGGATCGTAAACCTTCAAGGGTATAGGTATAAGGGTCAAGCACCGCAATCTTATCAGCCAACTCTTTTTCGTCAAGACAATCATTGAGCCAGATGGAAAAATCATTAACCCCCTTGTGGAGTCTTAGCTTTGCTTCAAAAATATGAAAATACAGGGTATCGATACTGACCATCCGTAAGACCTCAACAAATTCTCTTAAATCATGAGCTACATGGAAGGTAGGGATAATTACACTTAAAGATTTTATAAAATAAAACTCCCTTCCCTGAGGGGCCACCCTGCCATCAGGTCTTATTGATAGCTCTTCATTGATAACATCCACTAACCTTTCTCTTAATGCCCCGATTGTTGAAAACTCAAAGGTATCTATATTTGCAAGTTTCTCTCCTAATACTTCATCCCCCAAGGCATCACTCACCCATAATGCAAAGTCGTTCGCGGGCTGAGGGGTTAGATATTGAAACTCTTCTATGAAATTGTGAGTATGATAATAGACAACAGAATCATCAACATCCTTCAATATGGTAGCAAGCTCGGATAGATTTCTTGCCTTAAGCCCTGTCAATTCTTTCAAGTGGAGCCGTGTATAGAACCTGAATGGCTGCGATGCTTGTTTTAGCGGTCTTCCTAAAATTGTAACTGTCATTCCGACAAATTTACTATTTGGTATAAGAAAGGTCTTTTCATCAGGGGTTTTAATCTGAATATTATTCCATGTTATCTTTGATACATAACCCTCCTCATCCGATTCAAGTTTCACATAATCGCCTGTTTTGACTAAATTATTGCGGGCTATTTCAATACCTGCAAAGATATTTAGTATTTCGTCACGAGATGCAAAAATGGCTATTAATAATCCTATCGTGAGCATCAACATCAGTGGGGTGGTTGGCATTTCCCAGAGATCAAGCAATATTAAGATACTTGCAACAACAAAGCCAATCTTCACGCCATTGATAATCAATGCCGTTGTAGTTGCAGGCAGCGCCTTTACCCTTTTGAGGTACAAATGAAGTAATCGTTCAATAAGGGTAATGATGGTCCATGTTAAGGAAACAATAAAGATACTTCCAAAAAGTCTTCCGAATAGTGATTTTAAATAAGGGGATAGTTGCGATATCTGAATGGCTGTATAACCACCAAGAATGAGGCCCCATTGAAAAAAGGGGGTCTTCGTTGTATTGAGGAATATACTACTGCCTTCCCATTTTGTCTGGCTGAAGACCTTTTCGAGATAGTTATAAAGCTTTCTTCTTGTCCAGATGGAAACTACGATGAAGGCAAGAAAAACAATAAAAGGAACTGTAATTACAAGCCAATTTTTGGAAATCCATTCAATTACTGTATGGCCCATCTTTGAATAATATCATATATTGTTTTAAGAAACTGCAAAATCTCCCAGTGGCCCTTGAGATAATACTGTGCCTCTGTTTTTTGAGACCTCCCGATCCTGATTGTGATGCCATTTTCCTTTAACGCCCTAAAGGCTGTTTCATCAGTTAAATCATCGCCCACATAAACAGGCAGATAATCCATATTGAGTCTTTGTAAGATAAATAACGCTGCTCTTCCTTTATCCCAAAGGACATCCGGAGCTAATTCGAGTACCTTTTTACCCTTTATCACCTTAAAGGCATGTCCGGCAAATTCTTCAGATATGATCTTGTGGAAGATATGACGAACCAATGCCTTATTTTCTTTGTTTGCCATACGATAATGGAGTGTGAAGGACAGGTTCTTCTTTTCAATGAATACACCTTGAAAATTTCTGGTTGCTTTTGCAATGCTTTTATAAACCCTATCAATGGTATGCTTAAAAGATTTAGCTTCAGGGTGAATAAACCTGATCCGGGGACCAGAGATTTCCAACCCGTGATTACCTCCATAGTAAATGCCTTTTATCTGTACTCTTTTTCTTATATCAGGCAGGGATCTGCCGCTCAGTACGGCAATAGAAGCGGACCCTGAAAGGGCAATCTTTTTTAGTTGATCTCTGACCTTTGGTGAGAGTGAACACTCTGCTGGATTATTTTGAATGGGAACAAGGGTTCCATCAAAGTCAAAAAAAAGAAAAAGACGCCTGTAATCCTTTTTAAATATCTGGTTATCCTTTTTTAAACAATATTTAGGAGGCATTTTTCAATACTCAACGGATACGGGTGAGTTCTGTAACAAGATTTCCTGCCCACCGATAGATATTGTACTCTTTAATGGTAGTACGCATCCGCCTCATCCTTTCCGATCTCTCACTGGGATCCATCTTGAGTGATAAATAGATGGTATCAGCCATTGCCTCTATATCATATGGGTTCACAATCATGGCATCTTTCAGCTCACGGGAGGCACCTGTGAACTGGCTTAAGATCAATACACCATCTTCATCATCACGGGAGGCAACAAATTCCTTTGCAACAAGGTTCATCCCATCATGAAGGGATGTAACCATACAGATATCTGCTGCTTTGTAAAATGGTTGTATCTTATCGTGCGGGTGGTTTCCTTTAAGAAAGACAATGGGTTTCCAGTTTTTGGTTCTAAAGCGCCAGTTTATACTGTCAACCATCTCCTCAACCTCTGTTAAAAGCTCCCTGTATCGTTTGATATGGGTTCTGCTTGGTGCACCAAGCTCAACAAATATAAGTGCTCCTATAAATTCAGGATATTTTTCAAAAAATCTCTCAATGGCTCTAAAGCGTTCAAGAATACCCTTTGTATAATCGATTCTGTCTACACCAACACCCAGATATTTTGCTTCAACATCCATCTCCTTAAACAGGCTCTCTTTTAATAAAACCTTTTCTGAAAGGGGTATCCCGCTAGAAAAAGAATCAAAACTGACACTTATAGGGAAAGATTTAACGAAAGTATTATGGCCCCTTCGACTTACTGAAAACTGTTCCCAATCAATTTTGGACTCTAAAAAGCGGTCCATAGTGTCTAAAAAATTATTGCAGTAAAGCTGTATATGGAATCCAATAATATCTGCCCCGAGCATGCCCAGAAGGATTTCCCGTACCCATGGACATATACCGTAGGTTTCAGGATTTGGCCATGGAATGTGCCAGAATATTGCCAATCTCACATCGGAGCGTCTTTCTTTGATAAGAAGGGGAAGAAGGGCAAAGTGGTAATCCTGTACTAAAACAAGAGGGGATGCCTCATCTTTTATTTCATCCAAAAGGGAAGCAGCAAACTTTTCATTTACCTTCTGATAATGGGTCCAGTCATCGAGACGGAAAACAGGACGTTCATGGGTAATATGACAGAGCGGCCAGATACCTTCGTTTGCAAATCCGTAATAGTAACCATTTTCCTCTTCTTTTGTAAGCCATATCCTCTTTAATGTGTAGCAAGGTTCTTCAGGGGGGACACGAAGGGTGTCATTTTTATCAACGACTTCTCGGTCCCCATCACCACTTCCGTGGGCAATCCAGACACCATTGCATACACGCATTACAGGATCGAGAGCAGTAACCAGCCCACCAGCAGGTATAATATATTTTATGGAGCGACCATCTTTTACATGCATATATGGTTCTCTATTAGACACAATAAAAAGCTTTTTATCGCCGAGTTCAGCATGTATGTGTTCTTTCAGCCTATCGGCAGTCCATAAAGACTCTGTCTTAATACTCAATCTTGCTTCCTCTTCTGCTTTTTTTCGTGCCATGGATAGGCTCTTCGCTAAATAGCTCACTTCAGAAACAAGCGGAGTAAGTATATCTCCTCTTAGAAATTCAGCTGGATTCTCGGTTTTATCATTTCCCAATCGAAGTTCTCTCATCCATTTTGCTATCTGGGCAATAGGACCTGTAATGCTCCATCTCACAACAAGAAGCGTAATCCCGACTATTACGAGTGAAAGTATTAAAAAACGGATAAGATTATGCTTCCATATATCTTTGAGTCGAATATTGATATAAGAGGCATCCTGAAAAAGTGTCAAAGCCCCCATCACCTTCTCTTCTTCTCCAGAGAAAGGGATTGTATAAGCAGATATCTCCCTGCCATCAATATTTATAAAACTCTGTGTGGGTCTATTTTCTGATATAGAGTTCAAGACCTGCGAATGCATCTTAGAAGCGTTTGGTGCGAGAGCAGGGGTTGATGCTATAATGTTACCCTGGATATTGCATATTGCTATACCCTTGAGCCTTTCACGATTTCCGAATCGCTCTACAAAGCGGTTTAATCTGGTAAAAGAGTTTGACTGCACAAGAGGTTTTACTGATTCCTGCAGGCTCTCAGCCAGTATGATAGTTCTTCTTTCTAAATCACTTACAAGCCTGGCCTTTTCTATCCTAACCTGATGAAATGAAAAGATAACGGCTACCAGTGCAACCACAAAGACAAGAGAGACGATGAGACGGATGGTGATCTTCATATTTAACCTGTTGAACCCCTTTTGTCTTTTATCTTACTATACTATTTTGTATTTACTCAAGGATTAAGCGGGGTGGGGGATATCCTAATATTGCATTAACACAGTTTTTTTCACTTTTCTTGTCAACTATTTATCACTTGACAAGTGTACGAACAACATGTAATCAAATACTACAATGCTGGGATTTGCTGATATATGGGTGTTTCTTGGTTTTATCATGACAATCTGTTCCTTCCTCTTTTGCCTCATTTACGGCATTGCCAACTGGCATAAGGGTATCGGTGAGAAAGATGGGGATTACCGGGAAGAGATACGCTGGGAAAAAGAAGAGATTGAGTTGATAGAGAAGCTTCCTTAAGCGCCATGTTTTATCTCATCACATTTACCCTCGTATACCTTATCATCACAATATATCTTAGCTATATCGGGTATAAAAAAACCACAACCGTATCGGATTACCTCCTTGCCGGAAGACAGGTACATCCGATTACTATGGCCTTGGGTTATGGCTCCACATACATAAGCACATCGGCAATCATAGGATTCGGTGGGATTAGTGCCCTTTATGGTTTCAGTTTAACATGGCTTGCATTTCTAAACATAATGATAGGCGTATGGGTTGCCTTTGTGGTTTTTGGGAAGCGGACGAGAAAGATGGGCAAGGCCCTTGATGCCCATACCTTTCCAGAGCTTCTGGGAAGAAGATACGAATCGCGATTCATCCAGGGTTTTTCAGGCCTCGTCATACTCCTGTTTATGCCCATATACACCGCTGCAATCCTGATAGGGATTTCAAGATTCATAGAGGTCTATATGAATATACCCTTTGCCACAGCGCTTCTTGTATTTCTACTGGTTACTGCCTGCTATGTCATATGGGGTGGACTGAAGGGTGTATTATATACGTCTGCTTTTCAGGGTATTATTATGGTAGGAGTCATGATAGGGATAGGCATTTCCACCTATATTGCATCAGGTGGCATTGTAAATGCACATCATGCCCTCACCGAACTCACACCGCTTATCCCGGCGTATTTGAAGGAGATGGGCCATAAAGGGTTTACCTCAATGCCCGGGGCCGCTTCGCCCCTCTGGTGGTATATTATAACCACAATGATTATGGGGGTAGGTATAGGTGTGATTGGTCAGCCGCAACTCAACGTGAGGTTTATGACGCTCAAATCCGACAGAGAGTTAAACAGGTCGATACCCTTTATAGCGCTTTTTATTCTCCTGACAACGGGTATAGCATTTACAGTGGGAGCGCTTACAAACGTGATGTTTTACAACACCTATACAGAACTCTCAATAAAGGCTGTCCAGGGGAATGTTGATAAGATAATACCCCTCTATATAGACAGGTTTTATCCACAATGGTTTGTCGCTCTATTCCTGGTTGCCCTGATGGCGGCTGCCATGAGCACAAACAGCAGCCAATTCCATACCCTCGGTTCATCCTTAAGCAGAGATATATTTGAACAGGCTCTCCTCAGGGGAAAAACAGTGGCAGAAACAATCATAGTGACAAGGATCGGTATAGTATTCAGCATTTTTGCAACACTGATTTTCGGGCTTATATTGCCGGAAAGCATTGTCGCTATAGCAACAGCGTTTTTCTTCGGTCTCTGTGGCGCAACCTTCATCCCTGCATACCTTTTCGCCCTCTACTGGAGAAGGGGTACAAAGGTAGCAGCCAAGACAAGCATACTCTGCGGTTTCTTTTCTTCTCTTCTGTGGATGCTCTTTTTTCACGAACAGGAATCAAAGGCAATAGGATTATGTAATCTTTTCTTTCAATGTGACACCCTTACCGGCATTCCCTGGAATATGATAGACCCGCAGATTATTGGACTTCCCATATCTTTTCTGGTATTTATTATCGTTTCCTTTTTAACTCAACCGGTAAGGGAAGAAATAATAAGAAAAGCGTTCAGGCACATATAAGGACCAGGAAAAAACTTTGACTTTCTGATTTTAAAGTGCTACAAATTTAAAATGCGTATCACTAAGGAACAGGCATGTCGGAATTAGTGAGATTCGGGGTTTCGTTAAGCAAAGAATTACTGGAAAAGTTCGACAAGCTAATAAAAGATAGAAATTATACTAACAGGTCTGAGGCCTTTCGTGATCTGATACGTCAGGAATTTATTAAAAAAGAGTGGCAAGAAGGTGAGGATATTGCAGGGGCAATAACACTTATTTACGATCACCATAGAAAAGACCTGTTAAATAAGATTACCGATATACAACATAATTTTCAAAAGGTAATAATTTCTACCCAGCATATACATTTAGACCGTGATAATTGCCTTGAGATTATCGCTGTTAGAGGAAATCCCGTTGAGGTACAAAAATTAGCTGATACCTTAAAATCTATAAAAGGGGTAAAACACGGAACATTAAGCATGTCGAGTACAGGGAAAGACATTGATTAAACAGTATTATTTTTTTGCTTAGTAGTAACACGATAATAATATTCGTGGCACATAGGAGGGTTATATGGTTAAGCCTTATATTTGGATTACAGCAATAATTGTCCCATTTTTTTCTGCTATTGGGATTGTGTATGCACAGGGTAGCGATCCAGTGGTATTAAGCAATATTGTTGTTACTGCCACAAGAACCGAAAAGGAGGTGGGTGAGGTGCCTGCTTCCACGAGTGTTGTCATAAAAAAGAATATAGAAAACAGTAATGTTCAGGCCGTAGATCAGGCAGTGAATGAACTTCCTGGGGTTTTTGACAGGCGTGGCAAGGGTCTCATGGACACACAGGCATCCATTACGTTAAGAGGTATGCCGGGACAACAGAGAACCCTTATCATGCTGGACGGTATAGCGCTCAATAAGGCGTATGATGGTACTGTGTCTTTTGGCGGTCTTTCTGTTGATGACGTTGAAAGGATTGAGGTTGTTAGAGGTCCATTTTCAAGCCTTTATGGTGGTTATGCCATGGGCGGTGTTGTGAACATATTAACCAAAATGCCGGAAAAGAGAGAAATAACCATAAAAGGTGGCTACGGCACAGACAATACATGGGGCACCTATATCTCCTATGGAGATAAATTTCAAGATAAATTCAGGGTTTTTATGAGTTACGGCTATAAGTCTACTGATGGTTATGTAACCGATTACAATGTACAGAGCACAAAACCACCCGCAGGGATTAATGGTTGGCTCCCTGTAATGAGTAATCTGGGTGCTGCCCGCTATCTTATCGGTGATAAAGGTAAAAATGGGTGGTATAACGATAATCTGACCCTTAAAACAGGCTATGATTTCACAAAAACTTCTAAACTGAGGGTTTCTTTTATGAGAAATCAAAGTGAATATAAGTATGGTGACCCAAATACGTATTTGTTAAACGCTGCCGGAGTACCTGTTTACAACTACGCTGCCGTGAGGCAATCTACCTTTCTCGGTGGGCCAGGCGGAGAAACACAAAACATATATAATGCAAGCTATGAAACAGAATTTTCATCTGTCAAGGCAAAGGCGTCTATTGCTCTCAACGAATATGAAAAAAAATGGTATGTAACCCCTGGCACAACTGCCGCAACTACACGTTTTGGAGGGCCCGGTACAGTTTCTTCCAGTCCGTCCCGTGCATACAATGCTGATTTACAGTTAACCATACCGGTTTATCAAAAACATGCCCTCACTGTCGGGGGGTCATATAGATACAGCTGGTCGGATACTGGAGAGCGTAGTCTCACATACTGGCAAGATGAAGATTCCACAACAAATCTTACCTATGAATCAGGAGGGAAAGACAGGACGTTTGCCTTTTTTATGCAGGATGAGATAGCGCTTCGTGATAATCTTACAGCGTATCTGGGACTCAGGCAGGACTGGTGGAAGGCCTTTGGTGGGTATGCAAATGATGTTGGCAAGGCGGGCTATCCAAAACGCTATGGGTCTACAGATTACTCTTCAATAAGCCCCAAAGCAGCTCTCGTGTATACACCATTTAAGGAGACAACCCTCAGGACATCCGTTGGAAAGGCATTCAGGCCCCCCACCCTTTATGAGCTTTACAGGACATGGACTTCAACATCCGGCACTACATACGTCGGCAATCCTGATTTGAAACCTGAAAAGTCCCTTTCCTGGGATATAGGCATAGAACAAAAGCTGTGGCATGGGTTTCAGTTCAAGGCAGCCTATTTTGAAAGCTATATTGAAGACCTTGTATACAGCAGGACCCTTACTTCAACCCTTCAGGATAAAATTAATGTAGGCAAGGCGGACGTAAAGGGTTTCGAGATTGAGGGGGTACAGAAATTCGATGTCGGCATAACGTTGTTTGCCAACTATACCTTTAATAACGCAAAAGTTAGAGAGAATGATGCGAAACCAACAACAGAAGGAAAACGATTGACCTATGTGCCGATGGAGATGTTGAACATTGGTTTTGACGTAGAACGAGGTCCTTTTAAAGCACATTGTGCCGGGAAATATGTGAGTAAGCGGTATAGCAATGATGAAAACGGGGATAAAACAAACGGCGTATATCTCTCATATGACCCTTATTTTGTAACCGATGCGAAGGTTTCTTATGCAATTACAAAATTTGCTACGGTGTCCCTTGCTGTGGACAATGTTTTCGACAGAGAGTACTTCTCCTCTTATCAGGCACCTGGTCGGAAGTGGTACGGAGAAATGACGTTGAAATTCTGATATACGAAGAGGCCAAGATTGGCATGAATGTTAAACGATTCGTCACATATCTTTTCCGCTGGCAGCTCAGCACACCGATCCTCGCTCCTGTTGTATCATTTTTCAAGTTCGGGTGCTTTACCTTTGGCACCCTGCAAGACTGGCTCGGGGCTGGGGTAGCAAACCTCATAGGGGGTGCTATTTTCTACTGGGTTGACAGGTTTATATTCACCTCGAAGTCCCTTGATATACAGTGGGAAGTCAAATCTAACGTGGAGTGTGCCGACTGCCACAAGATGGGTACTGGATACAGGATAGCCATTGTTAAAAGCAAGGACTATGACAAGAGCAAGGACAAGAATCCCGAGTTCAGGTGCACAAACTGTTGCAGGGTAAAAGCCGGAGAATTAGGGGTGGTTTTTTGACTACTTCAACTCCCTTACAGACAAAGGTGCTCAAATGAATATCCATCGTATAACCTATAACCCCGAGGTAAATTCATGCAGTCTTTATTTTATAGGATGTAATTTCCGCTGCCTTGGATGTTACTGGAAGAAAATATACCCGAAGTTTAATCTCAAAGAGTTAAAACTATTGAACCTGAAAGAGGTAATGGAGGTACTCAGACCAGTGTCACCTGAAAAGGTTACCATTATCAGCGGTGATCCCATTAAAAATCACGAATTTTCAATCCTGCCGAAGACACTCTATGAAGAATTAGGATGTGAGGTACGTCTTATGACTAATGGCTACATACTGCCGTCTCTTGAAGGGTTGAAACATGTATTACTCTCAATCAAAGCCTTAAGCGACGATCTGCACAAACGCTACACGGGAAAATCCAATGCGACATCTCTAAAAAATTTCAGGTTTCTTTACGAAAACGGCGTAGAGGTCTCATTATCCAGTGTGCTTATCCCGGACCTGATAGAAGCTGAGGAAATAAAAAAGATCGCGCAATTTATAGGCAGCATAGACATGGATATCCCCTATCGGATAATCGGGTATATGCCAATAGACGGGTTGCCTTACCGGAGCCCGGCTTATGAAGAACTGAAAGAGGCAGCGGGATCGATCAATGGCAGCCTTAATAATGTTGTTTTTTCAGACCCGAAAGAACAGGATTATAAAGGTATAATTAACCTTTTTACCAACAACCTGAGAAGATGATAATAGTTAAGGACCTCACTTATTCTTATCCTGAAGCGGATTACCCGACTCTTGAGGGTATCAATCTCGATATCAGGGAAGGCGAATTTGTTTTACTCATTGGTCCGACCGGTTCTGGCAAATCAACATTTCTATATTGTCTTAATGGACTGATACCCCATGTTTTTGCAGGTGATATTCGCGGCGATATCAGGATAAATGGTATATCCCCCCAAGAAATAACCGTCGCAGAGATATCGAGGATTGTTGGAACCGTATTTCAGAGCCCTGAAACACAGATATTTATGCTTAAGGTTGAGGATGACGTTGCCTTTGGCTGTGAGAATCTGTCTTTGCCAAAAGAAGAGGTGATAAAAAGAAGGGATATGGCGCTAAAAGAAATGGGGCT
>Ga0116202_10002059_pt1 | contig 11902 bp, 14 predicted proteins | sample LakKivw325mmetaG_FD_94479 | JGI IMG/M metagenome (GOLD analysis project Ga0116202, IMG submission 94479) | Anoxic lake water microbial communities from Lake Kivu, Rwanda to study Microbial Dark Matter (Phase II) - Lake Kivu water 325m metaG | ecosystem: Environmental > Aquatic > Freshwater >... | reverse complement strand
GCCTTTGCCCTGATGGCCGGCTCGGCACTGGTGCGCTCTGGGGGACGCCCTGACTGCCTTCGAGCAGCAGTTCCGGCGGGCGGTCAAGCTGCCCGGCAGCCCGAGCGGGGGCCCCTGCCGCCCTATCCCAGTCACCGACCCAGGGGGACACCGCCAACCCCTTCCGGCGCAAGACACCTGACACAACAGCCCTGTTCTTCCTGCCGTGTCGCGTCATTCCTCGAGCGTTGCCACTCCCCGCAGGGCATGCCGTCGGTGAGTCCACGTGCCCTCCACCCCGCTCAGAACTTGCCCCGTTGCTTCGACAGGCCTACGAAGAGCCCTCTCGATGCTCTGCAGGCTCGTCGCCGTCACCGGCACTGCTATCCCAGCTCGGCCAGGGCCTGCTCAACCTGGCGGACGAGTTCAAGAAGCTCCCTCTGGACGTACAACGGCGTCCCTGATCCCCATGCCGCCGCGCGTCTCCATGCCGGGAGCGCCTCTCGGAACGCCTGTAAGGCTGGGGTTGCCTCGGCGCCAGGTATCGGCCGCAGCAAAGGCAGAATGCTACCCAAGACAGCGATCGCTCGCCGACACGCATCATCACGGTCCACGCCCGGAGCTATCCAGGCCGACCCGCGCCCAGTCCGGACCTGCAGCGCCGTGCTCAATGCCGCCACGAGGGACGGGACGGCAGTTGAGCCCAAGGCCTCCAGCGCATCCATGGCCTTGGACAAGAGACGGGCGTCCCGAGCGGCGAGCCAGCCGACCAGTGCCCCAGCAGCCCGCTGGTCGCCTTGTCTAGCGAGAGCCGTCAGCCGCTTGATCTCCTCCTCGGCCCCCCGCGCCCCTGTTATCGCCTTCCCTAGCTGTTCCTCGCCTAGTCGCAGCAGTGCCTCGCCGGCCGCGCGCCGGACATCCCCATCGCAGTCGCCAAGCCTCTCGATCAGCGGCTCGATGGCTCGAGGGTCGCCAATGCGCCCCAGCGCCTTGGCCGCCGCCTCGCGCTCGTACGGCCAGTAACTGCGCAGCGTGGCGATCAGCGGCTCGACCGCCTGAGTAGCGCGTGTCGCTCCCAGCGCCTCAACCACGGCTCGGGTTGCGCCTGCGCCCTTGGCTAACGCGTCCACCAGGAGGTCAACGGCCCAGGCATCACTCACCTGGGCCAGCGTCTGCGCAGCTGCCTCGCCTGCGGCACCGCCTCGCGTCAGCCAAGCGGTCACGATCCGCGTGACCTGATCATCACCTGCGCGGACCATAGCCGCAAGCCTGCTGCATCCTTCCCCGCCTGCCAGCGCACTCAGGAATAACCCGGCACGGCGCGGCTCACCTATCGTACGCAGTGCCTCGACTGCTGCTGCCCGAATGCCCTCGTCCTCATCAGCCAACGCCACCAGGAGTGGCTCGACAGCCCGGCTGTCGCCAGCCTGCCCGAGCGCCGCGGCTGCCGCCTCTCGTTTGCTCGCTGGTCCTTGCTGCAGAGCAGCGAGGAGGGCCGGCACTGCTCGCCGGTTCCCCTCGCGTGCCAGGGCCACCAGCTCGCGCTGTCCGCGCTCACGGTCATCCGAGCGAGACTCCAGGGCCAGCAATATGGCGTGACACAGCGCGGCCGCGCCCAGCTTCTCCAGCGCGTTGGCAGCAGCTTGCCTCACGTCCGGATGCTCATCCGTGAGAGCTGTGAGAAGCGGGGCCACCGCCCGCTTGTCGCCGAGCTTCCCCAGCGCCTCCGCGGCTGCGCGGCGAAGGGCAGGGCCGCGATCCCGAAAGGGGGGCCCTGGGTACGACCCGAGAATCGCGTTGTCGACCGCGTCGCGCCTCCATTGGTCCTCCTCTTCGCTGGTGCTCTCCGAGGCCGTGAACGATAGGCAGGCTACGAGCGCCTCGACGGCGCGCGGGTCACCCATGTCGCCCAGCGCCGCGGCTGCTGCCACGCGAACGACAAGCGCATCCGTCCGCAGTGCATTGAGCAGCCTTGGCAGTGCTCGTCGGTCGCCGATATGCCCCAGGCGCCGACACGCCTCAAGTCTACCCGCTCCCTTGACGTCGGTGAGTTGGGCTATCAGCTCTGCGACTTCGTCTGGCATTCGTGATCCCCCCGCTCTGTCCGCCTGCTCCTGTGTGTTGGCTCTTGCCGTCGCCCCAAGCTACAGAGGCCCAATACACATCTGCTCAGCGGCCTGCTGCAGCAGCTCGCGCGTGTTGCCTCCAAAGAGCCGACCCGAACGCCCACATCGCCGCCGCGTCGTTCCGCCTCTGCGCACCGCCTGCAGCAGGGCTGCCCTCTGCTGCTAGCCGCCTTCGGCCTTCGATAGCACCCACTCGGTTATCTCGACGAGACTCCGCAGTTCGCGCTTGGTGTCTTTTGGTGTGCCGGAGAAGAGCCGTAGGGCACGTTGCCACGTTGGGAGGGCCTCCCTCAAGGCTCGCACCGATTCCTCTCGCGCTTCACCGGAGAGAGAAGGCACCGATTCCACGATCTCCCCCAGCAAGCATATCGCCTCTCGGCAGCCGTACTCGCGCCGCTCGCGACTCAGTGCCCCCCAGGGCCCTTGTTGTCCAACGCGCATCTCCAGTGTCTCCGCAATCGCTTGCGCCAGGGCCGGAACGGCCGGCGGCCCGATCTTCCTGAGGAGCGCCCGAACCAAGGGCTCATACTGGTCCCGCGACCGACGCACGTGCATCTCGGTATGAACAGGCAGGGCACTCACCAGGGCACTGATACCCGCGGGCCCGCCTATCGCGCCCAGCGCAACGACCGCCTCCCCGAAGACCTGGCCACTGGGGTCCGCAAGCGCCTGGGCCAGCATCGGTACGGCGAGGGGGGCACGCAGCCGACCCAGTTCCTTCGCCGCCTGGGCGCGCACGTCCTCGTGTCGGTGTGAGAGCGCGCCGATCAGTGACTCGACCACATCCTCACCGCCTACGCCTGCCAAGGCACTGGTTGCATCACGGCAGACCAGCGGGTTCGGGTCCGCAAGGCATCTGGTGAGCAGCTCAACCGCACGCGCCTGCTCTACCAGTCCTCCCGCTTGCGCGAAGCCCAGCGCCCACACCGCGCCCCGCCGCGCCCCTGCCTCCTCGGCACTCAGCATCCGCGTCAGCAACGGCACACATGCGGGGCTCCCTATCTTGGCCAGCGCTTCCGCTGCGGCTGCGCGCAAGCCATCGTCCCGGTCGAAGGTCGTAAGCCGGCTCAGAAGGGCAATCAGGGGCTCCACCGCGCTGGCGTCACCTATCTCCCCCAGGCGGCGACAGGCTTGTTCCTGCTGTTCGGGGTCGTCTCCACTGAGGTTGCTTAGCAGCCTCTGCGTTTCGTCAGACATTCGCTACCTCGCCTCCATGCTGCACAGCTTGGGTTCCGACAGGGCACTGCTATCTCCACAGGTGCACCCAAGTATCCTCTCTCGGCAATCCCCGCGACCACTCTGTCGCGGTAAGGCAGTCTCGACGACCGGCAGCATCTCCCCCAGCCAAGCAGCTTGTCCTCCAGCGAGACACTGTAGCGCATAAGTCCTCTCCCCCACCTCCCGCGTGCCTATCCCCTATCGGCAACTCTCTGCCCTCGGTCGTCGCCCATTATCAGTTGGTCGGTTGAGCCCTGGGCGCGCGAGGGGCTTAGCTTCCCCCTTCCTCGACGCATCCTACGAAGTGCCCCGCCGCTCGACCACTTGCAGGGCTATCTCATGCACCTGCCCGGCCGTGTCTAGTGCTGCCTGCGCTTCAGCGGTCTCCGGGGCAAAAGCCTCGTCATAGCGGGCCGCCACACTGTACGGCGCCAGCGAGATTATCCCGTCCTCCATCGTCCCAATCTCCGGCACGCGCAGCTTCACCAGCGCCACAAGCTCCCCCAGGTCGTGGCGGCGGGGATATTCCACGTCGTCAAGCGCCAGCAGGGCCTTCAGGCTCTTCTCCACGGCCTGCTGCGCATGGAAGCACACTGTGTCCAGGGCTCTTCCTGTGGCAAGAGTGGCCTCGGCGGCGATCAGATCGTTGGCTGCCTTACTCAGCAAGGCCCGGGCATGGTCAAGCGGCCCTTTCATATAGCACCACTCCCTGCCGCAGCGCCGTGTTGATGAAGTGTGCGCTCACGCCCTCCCACTCCGCTATCTCCTCCGGCGTTACCCACACCAGGTCCTTGCCTACGCCCATCCCAGCCAGCAACCCGTACAACTGCGCTGCCCGCCGCCACCGCGGTAGATCCGACGGTGCCACGATCAGGAGGTCAAAGTCGCTCTCAGGTTCTGCCTCCTCGCGGGCGCGGCTGCCGAAGAGGACGATGCGTTCCGGCTGTACTGTCCCCACTATCCGCCTCACCATCTCCCCTAGCAGCATCTCCTCGACTTCCTGCCGTGCCGTCTTCTCCATCAGCCCCTGCAGGTCCTCGAACACAGGCGACAGCCGATTGGCCTGGTACAGCACGCGGTTACCATCGCGCACGCGGGTCACCAAGCCCGCCTTCACCAGGTTCTCTAGCTCGCGCTGCACTGCGCCTCGGCCCGTCCTGACGAGACGTATCAGCTCCCGCAGGTGGTAGCGTCTGTCGGGATTCGCGAACAGCAATCCCAAGACTCGCCGCCTGGTTCTGGCGAATAGCTGTGACCCAATGGTTGGGACCTTGATACTCATATTAGGTACTATAATACCCCGTCTGCGGACGGCTGGCAAGAGCTACTCGTTGCGCGGTCATCTGCCGATCCCAGAGGGAAGCGCTGCACTGTGCCCGATTCTGGTGAGGCACGAAGAGGTTGGCTTGGGTTTGGTCTCCAGGCCATGACATGTCCTACGCAACGCAGGCCAAGAAAGCCGCAGTCATCCTCAGCCCGAGCCCTGGGGGCCCTTCACCCGTGTACACCTGCAGCGACAGGCTGTTCTCCCGTGGTGGGGGTCGTCTCCACTGAGATCGCTTGGCAGCCTCTGCACTTCGCCTGACATTGCCCACCTCACTTCTATGCTGCACCGATCCGCATCCGCAGAGCATTCCCCTATTCCCCGGTCTACCGAACTGCCGAGACTCGGCAATCTGGGCGACCAGTCTGTCGCCGCAGGGCGGCCTCAACGACTGGCAGCATCTCTCCCAGACGGGCAGTCTGCCCCCCAATGAGACACTGCACGGCGTATTCCCTCTCCCCTATCGGACGCAGGTACGCTGCCGCGAGGATCGGCTTCCAGTGGCCCTGTGCCTTCAGGTGCTCGACCACTCGCTGCCACAGGTCCTCAACCTCCGGCGTGATCCCACGGCGAGCCAGGGCTTCGCGTCGTCTCTGCCGGACCTCCTCTGCCTGCGCGCGGGCCAAGGCCTGCTCGTGTTGCCCAGCACGTCTGGCCTCATCTGGCGGTGGACTCTCGCCTCCAGGTGAGCGGCCCTGTGGCTGGGGCTCGACGTCCCGCGGGGTGAGGTACCCGTGTGTTATCGCGCTATGGAGCCAACCGCCGGGGTTGCGGATGTCGGCCCCGTTGGCACGATAGTTGTGGAGAAGCTCGATGGCTTGCCGGCAGAGAGGCGCTCCATGCTTTGCGAGCAGCCGCCGGGCTGTAGGAAGCGACACGCCGCAAGCTACAAGACAGGAAAGTGTGGGGTCCTCTGGGTCCGGAGAAGGTATAATGGCTTCACCAACACATGATGTTGATTCTTGATTCCGACTCTCTCTGATTCCTTGCCCCTCATTCGTGTGGGGTGTTGGGCCCAGTTGGGGCTCAGGAATCTGGGGCGACGGTTCCTCACCGCTCTGCGGAGCAGGCCCGCCGCGATGCTCCACAGATCCCGGGCTTGAGACAGCGGCGGCCTCTCCCCTATCGGCTGGCTCATACTCCTCCGCGAAGTGGTACACGTTGCGCCGGCCGCGCTTGGAGATGGTGATAAGGCCGGCGTCAACAAGTTCGCGGAGGTGGCGCCGGATCGTTTCCTCGGTGCATCCCTGCTCCGCGGCCAGGGTCCGGATGCTTGGCCAGCAGTAGCTTCTCCGCCCAAAGCAGTAACGTTTGAGGATGCAGAAGGTCCTGAAGGCGCCGTCGGTGAGGTCCGTATCGCAAGCCACGTAGACCGGCATCAGCACAAACCCGGACCTGCGAACCTGCTGGGTTCCCTGCTGCTTAGAGACCGCGGCTACAGCCATTTCCAGCTCCTCCCTCTGTAGCCGCCCAGGGACAACGGTCCCCAGCACCGGGGGGCTTGACAAACAAACCCCCCTCAGCCTATGCTGTACCCGCAACACAGGCACTAAGGCCCAAGGCGGACCTCGGCAAGGAAGCAGCCCTGGGCGGCTAGGATTAGCGACCTACGAGATCTCACCTCGTAGGTCGTTTCACTTGTGGGTTCTTCCCCTGACGATCCCTCCGCATGGAATCGTACTCATCGGCTCGCGCAGCACTGCAGACGCCTCCTCCGCGCAGCAGCCGGCTACCCCTGGACTCAACTGGCTTGAAGGCATCTTCTGGCACCCGGATGATTCACCACAGGCATTCCGTGTCCCCGATCTGAATCGTCCTCCGCGTCTCCATCCGCGAGCGCCCTCCCCTGCCGGGACTACCCGCCCCACTCGCTCGTCCGACGCCTCCTCCCATGGACCGCGGGGCCCTTGCTCTCCCCTACCCCGGCGCGAGGCATCGTCCCCTGCCGAAGACGCGGGATTCACTCCGAATCACGCTCGCTCGTATCCCACCGGGCTCACGAATCCTACCATAGGTCTTTATGACAGTACAGCCTTCTTTCCATCCCTATATACATCCATCCTTCCGGCCCCTCCGTCCAGTCGCGGCCGGCCCTAAGCCCGTGCAACACGAGCAGTCTCAAAGCCGGCCTGAAGCGATGGGCCGCTGGCGCAAGTGTGGCGCGATAGTGACTCGTGCCATCAGAGATCCCTAGAGCCCCAGGAAGAGGAGAGGGCCTGTGGAGAGATAGCACAGGGCCTGTCTTCCTAGGGCCATAAGGCATGATAGAGGGAAGTACTTATAGCCTTACAGAGGGAAAGAGGGAAGTACGTATCATGGTGCGGATGGCATGGGAGCGGCCGGTAGCGCGGACGGGCAGGTGAAGACGGACCGGGACGGCGGAGGCGCGAAGGCTTGTGGCGGCTGGGATGAGGGCCTGACGAGAGGCGAGATGCGGTGGGGGAAGGGGGGAGAGACGGTTGGCGGGAAAAGTGGATTGCATTAAGGGTGGAAATAGGTAAGAATGGCATGCTGGAAGGAGGGCGTATATGATCCTGGCGCTAGTCAACAACAAGGGCGGCGTGGGGAAGACGACGACCGCCGTGAATCTGTCTGCGGGGATCGCGGCAAAGGGACGGCGAGTGCTGCTTGTGGACCTGGACAGCCAGGGATCGGCCTCCCTGTCGCTGGGTGTGGGACGGGGAGAGCGGAGTCCCTCGTGCGCGGATGTGCTGCTGAACGGGATGCCTGCGGCGGAGGCGGTACACGGCACGCCGGTGGAGGGCGTGGAACTGCTCACAGGGGCGATGCCGCTGGCGAACGCGGATCTCGCGCTGGCCGACGTTCGAGGTAGGGAAAGGCGGCTTGCGGAAGCGTTGGCGCCGGTCCGGGACGAGTACCCCTTCATCCTGGTTGACTGCCCGCCTTCGCTGTCCCTGCTGCCGATCAACGCGCTGGTGGCCGCGGACGCCTTCATCGTCCCGGTGACGCCGCAGTACCTGGCCCTGGAGGGGCTGGTGAATCTCATGGATGCGGTGGAGCGGGTACGGCAGGGCATGGGGGCCTGCGCGGAGCTTCTGGGACTGCTGCTGACGGTGGTGGACTATCGAACCAGGGCGACGACCGAGATAGCGGAGATCATCAGAGGCCACTACGGGGACAAGGTCTTCAAGACGGAGATCCGGATCAACATCCGGCTCGCGGAAGCCCCGAGCTTCGGCCAGACGATCTTCGCGTACGATGCCGCTTCCACCGGGGCCGATGCGTACCGCAGGCTGGTGGACGAAGTACTTCAACGCTGCAAGGAGATGGAATCATGAGGAAGGTAGGGAAGACCGCGGACGACATCTTCGCCCCCACGGCGCAGGAGACCACGCGCAGGGGCCCAGGCCGTCCTCCGGTGCACGACGAGGAATGGACCAAGGTCACGGTGGTTCTCTTCAACCGGCAGATCGTGTTCCTGGACCGCCTCGCCGCCGACATCCGAGCGACGACGGGAGCGGCAATCAGCCGGGCGGAGATCATTCGAGCGCTCATAGACGCCCTGATGGACAGCGACCTTGACCTCACGACGGTCACTTCCCAAGCCGACGTGAAGGCGCTCCTGAGCGACAGGCTGGGGGAGTGAACCTGCCCGTCATGTCAGTGGGGGAGAGCCCGGGGCTCTGCCTGCCAGATTTACAGACGTTAGGCAATAAGTATTGCCGTATATCCCCAACAACCGCTGCGTCCGCAGCGGCAGGTGAGGCGGTAGTCCAGGAGGACAGGCTGCGATCACTGAGAGGGCACTCATCCCGGGAGAGAGCCACAGTCAGGTTCCTGGATGCCATGCCTTGCGATCCCTCTGCGCAATCCCTGTGCGCTCTTCATGCCTTCCTGCGTGGGGTAGGGGAGAGGCGATCGGCTCCATCGGCGTGGGCCGACACCAATCTCTCACCCGAGGTGCTACCCGCGGCCCCTACCAGCCGCCCCCCAAAACGCCGCTTTACAGCCAGGTCGCCAAGGCCGCATGATTTCCGCCAAGGAGGGACCGTCTGGCTGACCGGCAAGACAGATTGGGAGCTTAGCAGCCTCATCATGTTGTCCCACGTGAGCGAGGTGGGCGCCTGTTGGTGCCAGTTCCTCCGCGCACCCTCTCGCTCCTCGACGCGACGGTGTAGCTGGCGGAGGGGGGATAGCCGATGCTTGGGCCAAAGGTGCTAACCGCGATTGTCGCCGTGCCGATCCTCATCGTCCTGATGTACCTCGGCGGCTGGCCCTTCTTCGTCGCGGTGACTGTGACGATGCTGGTGGGTCTGCAGGAGTTCTACACCAGCGTCCGCCGCGAGGACATCGTGGCCTGTGAGGTAGGTGGCTGGGTCTGTGCGCTTGGCCTTTGCTGCGCCACCCAGTTCGTCAACTGGGACGCGGCCTTTCGCTCCGGCATCATCACCGCGTGCATTGCCGGGGCGGTACTCATGGCTCTGATCGCCCAGTTCTGGCGGCCCACGGGCACGTCGGTTGTTGCCAACGCCGGGGCCACCGTCCTCGGGGTCGTCTGGGTCGCCCTCCTGTTCTCCTTCATGTTGCGACTGCGGATGCTCTCGCTGAGCGCGATCGCGCCCGTCCCCGAGGGTGGTTTCCGCGATCGGACCGGCATTCTGTTCCTCGTGATCCTCATCGTCTGGCTCCAGGACAATGCCGCTCAGCTCTCCGGCATGGCCTTCGGCACTCGCAAGCCCTGGCCCCACATCAGCCCCAACAAGACCTGGGAGGGCTGCATTGGTGGGTTCACGGCGGCCGTGCTGGCCGCCACGGTCGTCGGGACGGCCTTCGGGCTACCCGTACTCGAGATGGTCGGGCTCGGCGCCGTGTTGGGGGTGTTCGGCCAGCTCGGGGATTTCTGCAAGTCCCTTATCAAGCGCGAACTCGGCATCAAGGACTTCGGGAGAATCATCCCAGGCCACGGCGGCGTGCTCGACCGGTTCGACAGCCTCCTGTTCACGATGCCCATCGCCTACGTCTACTTCAGGCTCTTCCTGGTCCTGCACGGAGCCTCCCTGGGCTGACGGGCCTGTCCGGTCCGGCTGTCTGCGGGCCGTGGCGCGACGCCGAGGCCCTGCGGGCCGTGCGAGCAGGAAGGCGAGCCGTGGACGTCCAATACAGGAATCGGCAGGCAGACGGGGCCGCTGCGGGAGAGAGGCACAATGGCAAGGCTGCTGCACGTCCTCGTCTTCGCGGTGGCGTACGGTTTCCCGTACTGGTCTCCGCTTGTCTGGGCAGCTCTCGGAGCGGCCGTCGGTGGTCTTGTTGACGGCACATCGGGATGGGTGGCGAGGCAGTCGAGACGCAGGCTGGCCCGGCGGCTGGCGCGAGGTGCCTTGTGCGGAGCGGTTTTGGGGGCCATGACCGGGTTTGTGGTTCTTCTGGCCTACGTGATCATGGGGTACATCGGGTGGGGACGGGAGCTTCGCTAGCCGCTCCGTCTCGTCCGCAGGGCCTGGGAGCCCTGCCTCGGCACTGGAGATCGCAGAGACGGTGACGTCCCGACGGCCTGCGACCCAGCCCCAGAGCTGAGAAGGGCATGTCTCGGGGAGGCGAGGCAGTGGACACACTGCGTGCGATGGATCAGCAGTTGCTGTTCTTGCTCAACCACCTCGGACCCGAGGGGCTGCTTCGGGAGTGGACGATTCGTGTCACGGCGACGGGCCTGATGTACGTGCTCGTCGGCATCGTCCTGTACCTGTATCTGCGCAAGCCGGACGGCCGAGAGGTATTGCTCGGGGCGCTGGGCAGCGCGATCGCTGCGGTCATCGTGGGCAAGGTCCTCAACCAGATCCTCCCGAGGGAGCGGCCCTTCGTCGCGCTCCCAGACCAGGTGCGCCACATCGCACTCATCGTGAGACCCGATTCCTTCCCCAGCATCCACGCCGTCGCCGCCTTCGGGCTCAGTGGAGGAGTCCTGTTTGGCACGTACCGCCACTGGGGATTGGCAATGATCGGCTTAGCCCTGTTGATGACCGCGGCCCGCGTCGCGTCCGGGGTCCACTGGCCTTCGGACGTTCTGGGCGGGGCGGTCATCGGCTTGGCCGCGGGGGCCGCCGTTCACGCCCTTGGGCGGCGTTGGCGTCACCGGCAGGTCGTGCCGGAGCAGGCCGGCCGGGAGGAACCGGGCGCGCAGCCCGAGCAGGAGGCGTCGTGAGCAAGCACGCAGCCTCAGACGCGGAGACGAACACCACGCCGGCGGGCCCTGTCCGCCGAGCAGGCGGGTCGGCCTTCCGTGAGGCCCTCGTCTTGTGGTGGCGTGTGCTGCGTGTCGCCTATCTGCGTTTCGGCTTCGGCGCGGGCTACATCTTCGCGGCGGCGATCGCGCTGTATTCTGTCGTGTGTCTCGCCCCTCTAGGCATACTCCTGGCGGCGGGTCTTCAGGCGGTCCTCGGGTCCGGCGGGGCCGGCTACCGTTGGCTTCAGCAGACCGTCGAGCAGGTCGGGGGCGAGGCTGCCCACCAGATCATGCAGCAGGTGGATCACCTCATCGCGAATCCCGACACCCATGTGGCGGGCGTGACCAGCCTGGTGATCCTGGTGTGGGCCGGACTGCGGCTCTTCGAGACCGTCGAGCGCAGCCTCACGGATGTATGGCCCGGCCGCGTGCTGCGGGGTTACCTCAAGCGCAAGCTTGTGTCCCTGCTGATGATGTTCGTCGCCGGGGTGCTACTGGCGAGCTTTGTGCTTGTGAATGCCTTGCTCGGGAGCCTTCGTGGCTGGCTGCAGCAGCTACCTCAGGTGGACCCGGCGGTACTGAACACCTTACGCCCCAGATTCCTCTTCGTAGTCCAACTCGGCCTGTCTTTCCTTGCCTTCGCGCTTGTCTACAAGTTCATTCCCCTACAGGCAGTAACGTGGCGGGTCGCTGTGGTGGGCGCGCTCTGCGCCACTGGGCTCTGGCATGTCGGCGCGCCCATCTTTGTCTACCTCCTATCGCGGTCCGTGGCGCACAGCTCCATCTACGGTGGGCTGGCTGGAGTTGTGCTGTTCTCGCTGTGGTCGCTGATGGGCGCATGGGTGTTGCTGCTGGGAGCGCATTTCGCCGCGGCCTATGACCATGTGTTCGTGAGACGAAGGCCGCGGTCGGAAGACGAGGCCGTGATAGGCTGGCCCGGCAGAGATCCAGCGGCGGCGGATTCCACGCCTCACCGGGGGTGAATCGCGAATGGCGAAGGAAGACGCGGCAGTGGGGAAGACGGTCACCGTGGCGAACGGTCTGACCTTCTCGCGCCTGGTCCTGCTTCCCTTT
>Ga0116202_10002057_pt1 | contig 11905 bp, 10 predicted proteins | sample LakKivw325mmetaG_FD_94479 | JGI IMG/M metagenome (GOLD analysis project Ga0116202, IMG submission 94479) | Anoxic lake water microbial communities from Lake Kivu, Rwanda to study Microbial Dark Matter (Phase II) - Lake Kivu water 325m metaG | ecosystem: Environmental > Aquatic > Freshwater >... | reverse complement strand
TGTCGACCAGCGCCTGCCGGCTCGCCGGCGCCACCACCTCGGCAGAATCCAGTTGCACGGATCCCAGGCGCCAGACGATTTCCTCGGGGGCGATCACGGTCAGCGCCGGCCGGGCCGCCACCTGCTCCCTGACCGCGTGTCCCAGCCGCGCCAGCACCCGCTCGATGTCCAGCGCCGCCATCGGCTGCACGTCGGTGGCGGAGAGCACGCCGATCCGTTCCACGCCGGCCAGCAACGGCTGGACGCGGGCATCCGGCACCGACGGCGCGGAGAACTCCACGGAGCGCATGGCAGCGCGGCTCGCGGCACAGCCGGACACCGCCAGAGCTGCCCCCACCGCCCCGAGGCAGGCCAAGCGCAGGCGACGCATCCGGGCTAGCGCGATCACGGCTGCTCAGAACGTCCGGCCGAAGCTGAAGTGAAACTCGTACCCCGAGCGGCTGCCCCGGAAATCGGTCTGCCAGGCCCACTCGAAATTCAGGGGCAGGAGGAAATACACCAGAGCCCCGCACCCGATGCTGCCGTACAGGCTCCTTCTGCCCTCCGGGTCGGGGCCAGCGAGCGGGTCGTGGATGGGCCACAGGTCCAACTTGTCGCCTTCGTTCCAGGCGGTTCCCAGGTCGGCGAACGCGCTGCCGTCGACGGCCGGTATGGAAAACGTCGCAGGCCAGCCGAACACGATCTGGCGAACCAGGGGAACCCGCACTTCGGTGTTCAGCAAGACGACCCGACTGCCGGTGAACTCCGAGTACCGGTAGCCCCGCAGCGGCCCGACGTTGAGGTCGAAGCCGGTGTAGAACGGCAGCCACCAGGCCGGCCCGCCGAGCTTGTACTCCAGGGCATCGGCGCCGATCGAGGCGACTCCCGTGCCGCGCACGCCGAGCACCGACCAGCGCCCCAGGCGAGTGTATCGGCGGTAATCGGCCTCTGCGTGGGTGAACGACCGGTGCGCGCTGGAGAAACCCAGCGTATGCCCGACGGCGACGTAGAAGCCGCAGCCAGTGGTCGGGCCGAGCAGGCCGTAGGCGATCGAGTCGTGCACGTACGCGGTCTTCACCAGGTGCGTGGTGCTCGTGGGTCCGCGCTGCTCCTCGGGCCAGACCAGCGCCTCCTGTTCGCCCACGTACGTGTAGTTCAGCTCCACGCGGCGATACAGGTCGATCGGGTAGCTGGCGCTGGCGATCGCGCCCGTCTGTTGCGTCTTGGCAACGCCGCTCAGGTACCCTGCCTGGCTGGCGACCCAGGTGTTGTAGTAGGTGTTCCAGTTGAACACCGCCAACCCGAAGTCGGGACGGCGGCCGTAGTAGGAGTAGGCCAGCGCGAAGTTGAAGTCGCTGCTGATCTCCTGGGACGCCACGTAGTCGGTGGCCAGCGACAGGGAGTGGTCGCCCAGCAGATCGCTCATGCTCAGCTGCGCGATCGAGGCCAGGAACCCGTCGTAGTAGCCCATCTGCACCGCCACCCCCTCGAACTCGAGCTTGGGGGTGTAGCGCCGCCGCGGCAGTTCCGCGACCGCCGCGCGGCGCGACTCACCGGCCAGCGTGTCCACCACCGCCGCCTCGCTGGCGGGCCGCGCCGCACTCGCCGCCGCTGCCGTCCAGGGCGCCGCCGCGGACGCCGACGCGCCGGCGAGCAGCCGCGGCGCCACCACCGACCGGTCGTCCGCCGCAGGAGGACCGCTCGGAGGCGTCTCGACGGCCGGCTGCGCCGCCCCTGCGGAGTCCGCGGCGACAGGCGTCCGGCGCGCCCTGTCCAGCAGCTCGGCGTGGCGACGGCGGACCTGACTCCAGTCGGGCATGTCGAGGACGTACAGCTCCGAGTGCCCGCGGTTGTAGGTGCTGACCACTACCCGACGCCCGTCCGGCGACAGGGCCGGATCCATGACCCCATTGAGGGTGCGGGTCAGCCGGTACTCCTCGTTCCGGTCCAGATGGTAGAGGAACAGGTCGTTGATCTGCTCGCGCGTCGACACGAACAGCAGCTTGTTGCCCTCGGGCAGCCACTTCGGCCACATGTCGTCGGTGGGGCTGGCGATGACGGTGCGCGTCTCGCCGGTGTCCATGTCGCGGATGCGGATGTCGAACTGACCGCCTCGCTTGCTGCTGAAGGCGAGTTGCCTGCCGTCAGGCGACCACGCTGGATAGTCGTCGCGCTGGGGCGTCCCGGTGATCTGCTGGACCTGCCCCGTCTCGGTATCCAGCACGTAGACATCGCTCTGGCCGTCCCCCGTACCCACCAGCGCCAGACGCCGGCTGTCGGGCGCCCAGGCCAGGGACTCGATCAGCTCCACGCCCTGCACCCGCAGCGTCCCGGAGAGGCGCTTGTCGTACAGATCCCACAGGAGGATCCGGTCGCGCGCCCCGTCCTTGGCCACGAAGGCGATGGTGCGCCCGTCGGGCGCCCAGTCCACCGTGCCCGCACCGAATGTCAGATAGTCGAACCGGCCCACCCGCATGCCGCGCGTGATGCGCTCCACCAGCGAGCCGTCGCTCAAGCGAACGATGTCGACGTGCTCCTCGACGCCATCCGTGGACAGCACGGCCAGCATGTCGCCGCTCAACGACCAGCGCGCGTTGTAGTAGGCCCGGCTCTCGTCGTCGTCGGCGGCAGCTTCCAGACGGCGCCCCAGATCGCTCAGGTAGTCGCGACTCTGCAGCAGGGGCCAGTATTGCCTGCGCAGGGACGACGACCAGCGCTCGTCCAGGGTCGCCATGTCCAGATCGAGCAAGCGCTCCAGCAGCTTGTCGGTGTCCGCCTGGACATCCCACATGCGCAGGATCCTGCTGACCTTCTCCAGGCCGTACTGCGCCGCGATGTACTCCATGAGGCTCTGGCTCTGCTTGTACATCAGGAACGTATTGCCGTACCCCCAGTCCGCGTCCATCTGCTTGAGCGGAATCAGGGTACCGGACAGCACCGCGTCCCGCAGCACCATCTCGTCGACGGTGTTGCGGCCGCCCACCGCATACTCGGCCAGGCCCTCCATCACCCACGTCGGCGGCGAGCGCAGCGGGCTGGAAAGGCGCTTGATGGGCCCGCGGTACAGGATGTCGTACTCGAAGATGTGCATGAGCTCGTGCGTCAGCGTGCGCCGGAACTCGTCGTGATCGCCGGCGAACGGGGTGACGACGCGGTAGCGCAGCGGTTCGGCGAAGCCGGCCACCCCCGGCGGCAGGAACTCGCGGATGATGTTGGTCTGCTCGAACTCGTAGTGCGACTGGTAGATGACGATCGGGGGCCGGTGCGACAGCTCGTGGCGCAGCAGGGCGCTGATGCGCCCATAGGCCTCCTCGAGGTAGGTCACCGCCATCTCGGCGAGCTGCTCGAACGCGGGCTCGTACAGCAACTCGACGTGCTCGCTCTCGATCACGTGCCAGTCGAAGTCCTTGTAGCGAACCTTGTTCTTGCCGAAGCCCTGCTGGAGCTGCATGGTGACGATGTCCTGGGCGGCGGCGGCGAGCGCGCCGGTGCCCACCAGCATCAGGGCCATCGCCAGCCCGGCCCGCAGACCACGGCAGCAGTCAGCGCACACTGTCTTCCTCGCCGATCAACCGGGGGGGTAGCGGCCCTGGCGGGACCGGCCTGCCCGGCTCCGCTGGCTCGATCACGGTCGTGTCGCGCGCGGCGCTCTGCTGGCGCTGCAGGCGCTCCAGGTTGCGCTGGTACCAGTGGGGCTCCGCCGCGAGCTCCATCGCGCGGCGGTAGTGGGCCGCGGCGCTGTCGATCGCCCCGAAGCGCTCGTAGATGATGGCCAGGTTGTTGTGCAGACTGGCGGCCAGCGAGTCCTCGACCAGCGCCCGCAGCATGTGCGAACGCGCTTCATTCCACAGCGACTGCTGGATGCACCAGTAGGCGTACTCGTTGACGCGGCGCACCCGTTCGCGCCGCGCCGCCGGCGTCTCGGGCTCGCCGCCCGGGCGGGCTGCGCTGGGGCCGGACCGCTCGCCGGCAGTCGTGCGGCCGGCGGTGTCCGCAGCGGCCGCGCCAGCCGCCGCCTGCCCCCCGCCGCCAGCACCGGCCGTTGGTAGACCGCCGTGATCCCACAGGCCAGGGCCGGCCGGCTGTTCGGCGCGCCGCACATGCTCCAGGCAGCCGGCGGCCATCGCCGCCGCCAGACTCATCGCGACCAGCCGTCCACCCAGACTCGCCCGCACCTCCACACGCTCCTCGCTGGCGCTGACCCGCTGCGCGCGGCTTGTCCGACGCCACGGCGGGCCTCCGGGCAGGCCTGCGACCCTGACCCGACGACGCCCCACCGGTCGCGGCGTTCCGCGCGCCAGCGGACCGCCAGGGCCGAGGCGCCGCGCCATGGCGGCGCGACGCGCTCCTCACCCGTGCGGGCCTCGCCGGGCCGCGCCAGCGGCGCGCGCCGCGCCCTGCGCCCCGCGCAGGCCCTGCTCACGCCGGTGCAGACGATAGCCACCGGCCCGAGGCCCGGCAAGCAGGCTGCTGCGGCCCCGGCTGGACCGGCGGCCGCCCCGCGGCCCGCACCGCCGTTGGCGCCGGCGCAACCCGGTCGTCTCAGCGACGGATCCGCCTGCCGCCGGCGAACCGGCAGGCGAAATACGCGTCGCTCAGCGGCGTCAGGGTGCCGCCGAGGGTGGCACTGGCGTGCGCGAACACGCCGTCGCCCAGGTACACGCCGACGTGTGAGACGCCTGGTCCCGAGAAGGTGTCGCGGAAGAAGACCAGGTCGCCGGCTCGCAGCGCCTTGTCCGACTGGATCGATTGGCCCAGGGCGTACATCTGTCTGACGGTGCGCGGGAGCTCGATCCCGTAGGTCTCCCGGAAGATGGCCCGAGCCAGAGCCGAGCAGTCCATGCCGGCGCGCGTGGTCCCCCCCCACAGATAGGGCACACCCCGGTAGCTGTTGGCCACCCGCAGCAGGCGTTTCCTGTCCGCCCAGCGGCGGGCGGCCAGTTCGCGGACCACCTCGGCCTGCGGCGCATCGGTGTACCGCGGCGCTGATACCAGGCCGGCGCACGCCGACATCAGCATGGAGCAGAGGCACGCAACCGCGGCCAGGAAAGCGGGCTGCGGGTTGCGGGGCAGTGGCCGTTTTGTCACTTTCTCGGCGGTCGCCTCCGGCGTCGGTGACGCCCACAACGCCAAGCGACGGACGGCAGCTCGGCGGAGCGCGCCAGGGAGCCCTGCGGACGAGTCCCTCGGCGCCGCGCCCGGTGCGTCCCTAACATAAGGGCACGCATGGTGACTGGCAAGCAAGTCATCTTGCCTAACACATTGACTCTACTTGGTTTGGCACAGGGAACCGGGTTCGCCGTGCGCCGGCGGGTTCGTCGCGTCCGGATGCCTTGGCAGAGGCTGGACCGGGCCCTGGACCCGGACTGCGGGCCAGGGTGGTTGGCGCCAGTCACCCGCACACCGATTTGGTTGTGAGCATGAAGATCGAGCGCATCGAGCAGTTCTTCCCCCGCCCGCGCATGCGGCTGATCCGCATCACCACGGACACCGGTCTGGCAGGCTGGGGCGAGACCACGCTGGAGGGCAAGCCACGCAGCACGCTCGCGGCAGTCGAGGAGCTGTCCGCCTATCTGCTGGGCCGCGATCCATTGCGCATCGAGCATCACTGGCAGCATGTCTACCGTTCGGCGTTCTTCCGCGGCGGCAGCGTGCTCATGTCCGCGCTGTCCGGGATCGACCAGGCGCTGTGGGATATCGCCGGCCAGCACTTCGGCGTGCCCGTGTACCAGCTCCTGGGCGGCGCCGTGCGCGATCGCATCCGGGTGTACGCGCACTGGGGCATCGCAGACCTCTCCGAGCAAGGCCTGGAGACCGCGCGGGCGCGGCTGGAACGACTCCGCCGGGCCGGGTACACGGCGTTCAAGTCCGGACCGGGCGGACGCTGGCGGGGGCACGAGCCGCCGGCTGTGATCGACGCCTTCGTCCGGCGAGCCTATACCATGCGCGAGTGGGTGGGACCGGACGTCGAGCTGTGTTTCGACTTCCACGGCAAGTTCACTCCCGCGCTGGCCGCGGAGATATGCCACGAGCTGCGGGGCATGCGGCCCATGTTCGTGGAGGAGCCTGTGCCCCAGGAGAACGTCGACGCGCTGCGGCGTGTCTCGGAACAGGTTCCCTTCCCCATCGCGACCGGCGAGAGGCTGCTGTCCCGCTGGGAGTTCCGCCAGGTTCTGGAGAAGCAGGCCGCCGCCTACCTCCAGCCCGACTGCTCCCATGCAGGCGGCATCTCGGAGGTGCGGCGCATCGCTGCCATGGCCGAGGCGTACTACGTGCACCTGGCCCCGCACTGCGCCATCGGCCCGGTGGCCCTGGCCGCCTGCCTGCAGATCGACGCCTGCATCCCCAACTTCCTTATCCAGGAGCAGATCGATCAGAGCCTGGGCGAGGGCATCCTCCAGCGGCCCTGGGAGGTCGAGGACGGCTACATCGCGCTGCCCGCTGCTCCGGGGTTGGGCCTCGCTCTCGCGGAGGAGGCCGTGCAGCGCCAGGTGCCCTACGCAGAGGAACTCGGCGGCGTGTACCTGCACGCCGACGACGGCAGCGTCGCGGACTGGTGACCGGTGCGCGCCCGAACCTTCGACCGCCTGGTGCGCAACGCCATCGCGCGGATCCCGGCACCGTTTCGCGCCGTGCTCGATCAGGTCGCGGTGGTGGTGGAGGACTGGCCGGATCCGGAACTCATGCGCGAGGTCACCGGCGATCCGGATGCGGTCCTGTACGGGCTGTTCGACGGCGTTCCTCTCCCCGAGCGCAGCGTGGACGACCCCGCGGGCCTGCCGGCGACGATCCGCATCTACCGCGGGCCGCTGCTGGCGGACTACCCGCGCCTCGCCGAGCTCGAGCGCGAGATCGAGGTGACGCTGGTGCACGAGATCGCCCACCTGATGGGCCTGGACGACGAAACCATCAATGCCTACGGATACGAGTGAGGCCAGACGACCGTGCCTGCACGCCCGAATGTCCTGATCCTGTTCACCGACATGCAGCGCGCCGACACCCTTGGCGCGCTCGGCAATCCGATCATCCGGACCCCCAACCTCGACCGCCTGGCAGCCGAGGGCACCGCCTTCACGAACTGCTTCACGCCCTCGCCGGTGTGCGTGGCCGCGCGCTGCAGCCTGCACTACGGGATGTACCCGCAGGCAACCCGCGTGTACGACAACGGCCCCATGATCGACGACAACGGCGCCTCGTATGCCGCTGTGCTGGGGGCCTCCGGCTACCTGACCCAGGCGATCGGCAAGTGCCATTTCACCCCGGATCCCGCTGCGCCCCGCGGGTTCGAGCGCCGGCTCACGCAGGAGGAGAACGTCTCCGATCCGGAGCGCGACGACTACTGCCGCTTCCTGCGCGACCGCGGCTACGACTATGTGGAGCCACAGGGGACGCGCAGCGAGATGTACTACATTCCGCAGGTCTCGCATCTGCCCGCCGCGGTGCATCCCACGCAATGGGTCGGCGACCGCTGCCTCGAGTTCCTTGCCGAGGCGTGCGCCGGCAGCCGGCCGTGGCTGCTGTTCGCCAGCTTCATCCATCCGCATCCCCCCTTCGCGCCGCCCAGGCCCTGGCACAAGCTCTACCGCGCGCCGCTGATGCCCCTGCCGCACGTGCCGCCGGACGCCGAGGCCCTGCACACCTGGGTGAACCGGCACCAGAATCGCTACAAGTACCGCGATCAGGGCATCGACGGGCATCTCGTGCGGCTGATCAAGGCCTATTACTACGCGACGATCTCGTTCGTGGACTACCAGATCGGGCGGGTGCTGCGCTTCCTGGAGAGCCAGGGCCAACTCGATCGCACCCTGATCCTGTTCACCTCGGACCATGGCGAGTACCTGGGCGACTACAACTGCTTCGGCAAACGGGGCATGCACGATGCAGCCGCGCGCGTCCCGCTGCTGGTGCGCTACCCGGAGCGCTTTGCCGCGTCGGTCCGCTGTGGCGCGGCTGCCAGTCTCGTCGATGTGTACCCGACGATCATCCGCGCCGCCGGCCTCGAGCCACCGCGCAGCGTCGAACTAGGGGGAGAGGACCTTGCCGAGCTGGCGCGAACGCCCGCCAGCGGGCGCCGCGTGTACTCCCAGTTCAGCAGCGGCCCGTGGGGCATCTACATGGTCGCCGACCAGTGGTGGAAGTACTTCTACTCGGCAGCGGACCAGCAGGAGTACCTGTTCGATCGGCGGAGCGACCCGGCCGAAAGCCGGAACCGCGCCGGAGTCCTGTTCTGCCAGGCCGTGAAGGCCGAGATGCGCGCGGACCTGCTGGCGTTTCTCCGACGGCACGGCGAGGACGCCGCCTGGGCGGAAGACGCCGGCAGGCTGACGTGGCGCCGCTACCCGAGCCAGCGTGGCGTGCCTGCGGATCCGGACGCCGGCCTTCTCGTCCAGGACGCGCCGGGCTCGCTGGCCGCGATCCCCGGCTACAGCTCGCAGTGACAGGCAGCCGGGGCAGGCAGCCGGGGCACTGCCCGCAGACAGCCGGGGCCCGCGACCGCTGGCCGGCCGCGGGCCCCGTTGTCATGTCCGGGAGCCGCTGGGGTCGATGGCGTCCCCGCGGCTCTACTTGATCTGCTCCAGCTCCGTCCGGCGGTTCTTGCTCCGGCCTTCAGGCGTCGCGTTGGTCGCCGCCGGCTGCGTGTCGCCATGCGCCTTGGCGGTCAGACGCCAGGTCTCCACGCCCTTCCCCGCCAGGTACTCCTTGACCGCGTAAGCACGGCGCCAGGAGAGCTGCAGGTTGCTGTCGGCATTCCCGCTGGCATCGGCATGGCCGCGAACGTAGAGGCGCACCCCAGGATTGTCGGCCAGCACGCGGGCCGCGGCATCCAGCTTGGCCGTCTCGGCGGCGCTCAACTGATGGCCCCCGGTCGGGAAGTAGATGGTCGGGAACTCGTACTCCACGACGCGGATGATGGGCTTCTCGGGCGCCACGGCGGGCTTCTCCACGTCGTCGGCCGGATCGAGTGGATTGGTGCCACGTCCGACCTCGACGCCATCCGCCACTCCACCGCCGTCCGTATCGGCCTTGTTCGGGTCGGTGCGGTACACGTGGACTTCCTCGCCGTCACTCAGCCCGTCGCCGTCGCTGTCGGCCAACAGCGGGTTCGTGAAGTACTTCGTCCTTTCCTCCTGATCGGTAAGCCCGTCCCCATCGGCATCCACCACTTCCTCGGGCACCACGACAGGCGGCGGCGGCATGACCCGCTCGCCGTAGGCGCCCAGCCACAGGTCGTAGGTGAGGCCCAGCATCATGTCGACGTACACGTCCTTGCTGTCGCCGGCCTTCTTCTCGTCGAGCCGATCGCTGAAGGTGTAGGTGTACCCGACCGATCCCTCGAGCCCTGTCCTCTCGCTCAGCTCGTACCGCAGGCCCACCCCCACCGGCAGTCCGAGCGTGCGCCCGATGCCGTCGAAGGTGCCGCGCCGCGGCGTGAGCTGGTCGATATTGAAGTAGGTATAGCCGGCGCCGCCGTAGAGGTAGGGGGCCCACCGCTCATAGGTCACCGGAGCCACGAGGAACCTGAGCTGCACGAAGCTGAGGTCGGTACCGTAGTTCCTGGTCCGCGTGGGATCCAGGATCGCCAGCGCGGGCGAAGGGGTGGCCGGGTCGTCGACCCAGGCGAGGTCCTCGGTGGTGTACCGGCCGTACCCGGCTCCCAACTCCATCTGCAGCCTCGGCACGATGCCGTACCGCAGGAACGCGCCTCCGTGCACGCCCGGAACGCCGTCGGCATCGGCAATGGGCACGATGCCGCCGCCGCGGATGCCGATGGCGAGGCCTCCTCTCTCGTCGAAGTTGGTGCGCGCCTCGGCGGCAGCAGCCAGCAACACGAGCCCGACCAGGCCGATCCCCAACAGACCCATCGATCGTCTGACTGACATCATCGTCTGCTTCCCTCCTGAAGTGTGCTCGCAGCTGGACCGCTCGCCCCGGGCGCACTCTCGCACCTCATCGCTCCGAGCGGCGACACTGGAGTGTGAAAACTACGCTCCCCGACCGCCGCAGGCAAGGAGAAATCCCCGCCGGAACGCCGCGGCGCGCATCCTGCCGCGCAACCCCTGTCCACGGCCGGCAGCACGCGCGCACCGGCGTCGCCGGCCGCCGCCCGGGCCCGAGTCGGCCGCCCCTCGCCGCACCTGCGGCAGCGCCGCACGGTTGCACCGCGACGGTTTTCTCGGCATCTTGTGGACGCCCTCGCCAGCCGCCGCAACGTCGGCGCTCGTCGCGTCGGGCGCGCCCCCCATTGACCGGAGGAGCCCTGAGATGCCGTATGCCTACACGAACTCGCGCGGCTGCACCTATTACCTGCACCAGCGACTGACGACGCTGAAGAACGGCGCCACGCAGACGATCTACTTCTTCGCCCGTGAGGCCAAGGACGGCTATCTCGAGACGATCCCCTCCGGGTACATGGTGGCCGAAAGCAAGAACGGGCTCCCGGTCCTGAAGCGGGTGCAGTGACTGGCTGCCAGTGAGGCCCGCTGGCCTCGCAACTCACTCGCAACGCCAGCGGTACGCTGGCCGCTGGTCGCAGCGTGCGGGCGTCGGGGCGACGAGCACGCGCGGGCGGTCTTGCCGTCGGCCCCTGGGTCGCGGCCGGAGCAGTCCAGCGGCGGCGTGGCTCGCTGACGTGAGCCCCATGCGCCACGCCGACGCAGCGCTTCGCTCGCGGCGGGACGCGGTGCGCCCGGCGGGCCGACACCGAGCGAACGGATCGGCGGGCCCGCGCTGTCGTCTGGATGCACGGCCCGAGGAAGGTGCCGCAGCACAGCGTCCACGTGCTGCGGCAGACCGCTGTCGCCCGCTGGCCAGCGCGGCCGCAAGGAGGGTTTCGCCGCATGACACAGCAGACCGCACGAGAGAATCTGGCCAGCCGGCTGGCGGGCAACTCCTATCCCGGCCGGGGCCTGATCGTCGGCCAGAACGACCGGGGCAGATGGGTGCAGGTGTACTGGATCATGGGCCGCAGCGCCAACAGCCGCAACCGGCTGTTCGTGCTGGAAGGGGACACGCTGCGCACGGAGGCGGCCGACCCCTCCAGGGTCGAGGATCCCTCCCTGATCATCTACAACGCGATGCGGCGTCTGGACCAGTGGTTCATCGTCACCAACGGAGCGCAGACGGACGCGCTCTACGCCGCGCTGGCCCGGGGCGGCTCGTTCGTGGACGCGCTGGGCGACTGGTCCTACGAACCGGACGCACCCAACTACACGCCCCGGATCTCCGCCATGCTCGACTACCGGACCGGAGAGACATGGATGGCCGTCATCAGGTCTGGTCCGCAACCCGGCGGCGCCGCGGAGCAGCACTTCTTCCGCTACCGGCAGATGCCGGCCGGCGCGGGCTATGCGGTGACCACCTACAAGCACGACGGGACGCCTCTGCCCGCCTTCGAGGGTGCGCCCTATCTGCTGCCGCTCGAGGGAGACGCCGCGCGGATCGCCACCCGCTACTGGGAGGTGCTCGATGCCGGCAACCGCATCTCGCTCGCCGTGCGCGAGATCGATCCGGCCACCGGCGCCAGCCGCACCGAGATGCGCAACCGGAATGCGCCTCATGCGGCTTGAGGCGACGCGCCCCATCCGGGCGTGCCCGGTGTGTGGCTTGGCCTGCCTGGCAGCGCTCTGCCTGACCGGATGCATGCCCGGCGACGGCGCCGCCACGGCCGCCGATCCGGCGGGGTTCTGGTCAGGCATCTGGCATGGCTGGATCGCGCCGATCTCGCTGATCTGGGGGCTCTTCGAGCCATCCGTGCGCATCTACGAGACTCATAACAGCGGCTGGTGGTACGACTTCGGCTACTACATCGCCGTCATCAGCGGGTTCGGCGGCCTGTCCCTGCTGCGCAAGTGAGGTCCCGCAACCGGGCGCAATGGATGGCGCGCCTGCTGCGCCTGCCGGACTGCGGGGTCATCGGGCCGCGCCG
>Ga0116202_10002054_pt1 | contig 11912 bp, 10 predicted proteins | sample LakKivw325mmetaG_FD_94479 | JGI IMG/M metagenome (GOLD analysis project Ga0116202, IMG submission 94479) | Anoxic lake water microbial communities from Lake Kivu, Rwanda to study Microbial Dark Matter (Phase II) - Lake Kivu water 325m metaG | ecosystem: Environmental > Aquatic > Freshwater >... | reverse complement strand
GTCGGCAGCGTGCGCGGCGATGCGCGTGACGTAGGTTCCCTCGATCACGTCCTCCTTGGTTGGCAGATCCAGGTGCTCCGAGGGCGTGGTGGCGCAGAGGAAGTCGGCCCCAGCCATGCCCGCTATCACCCCGCCCATGGCTGCCGTGATGTGATCGTAGCCGGGCGCAATGTCGGTCACCAGCGGGCCCAGCAGGTAGAGCGGCGCGCCGTCGCAAAGGTGCTTCATGGCCTGCACCGATGTCTGGATCTCGTCTGCCGGCACGTGCCCCGGCCCCTCCACCATGGCCTGCACTCCTGCGGCGCGGGCGCGCTTGACCAGCTCACCGAGCATGATGAACTCCATGTACTTGGCCCGGTCCGAGGCATCCTGAATGCAGCCGGGCCGCAGCCCATCTCCCAAGGAGAGCGTCAGCTCGTGCTCCCTGGCAATCTCCAAAAGATAATCGTACTCAGAGTAGTAGGGGTTATCCTCGCCCGTCTCGGCGATGTACTTCATGGTCAAGGAACCGCCCCGGCTGACCACGCCCATGATGCGCGGGTCCTGGCGCAGCCGCTCCAGGGAGTTCTTGTTGACGCCCACGTGCACCGTCACGAAGTCCACGCCATCCTTGGCGTGCTTCTCGAGAGCGTTGAACATTCCCTGCGATGTGAGTTCTTTCTTAACCGCGGCTTGATAGATCGGCACCGTACCCACGGGCACGCAGACAGCATCCAGAACCTTACGTCTCACCAGGTCCAGGTCTCCGCCCGTGGATAGATCCATCACCGCGTCCGCTCCAGCGGCCACCGCGGCCAGGGCCTTCTCCACTTCCGTCTCAGGAGAGTCCAGGCTTTGCGAGGTTCCCACGTTTACATTGACCTTGGTGCTGAGTTGCTCTCCCACGCCCATGGGCTCTTGCGACTCACGTCTGAGGTTTCTGGGTATGGCTACCCGGCCTTTGGCTACGAGCCTGGCCAGCTTCCCCGGCTCTATTCCCTCTCGCTCTGCAACGACATCGATCTCTCGGGGCACGCGCCCCCTGCTCGCCTCTTCCATCAGGGTCATTGGTACCAACAGATATATTGTAAGAGCTACATCCGTCCTGAAGGTGTTTCTGATGGTCGAAGTGCATAAGGTTAGCGGTTCCGCCTTCGATGGCAATGTCTACCTGGTCCTGGATGAGAGGCCCATTCTGGTGGACGCAGGCATGATGGCCGGGCCAACCTTAAAAAATATCAAAAAATACATCGATCCCAAAAAGATCGAGATGATCGTTCTCACTCACTGCCACCACGACCACTCTGGTGCAGCGCCCGCGCTAAAAGAAGCCACTGGAGCGCAGCTTTTGTTGAGCGAAAAGGAAGTGGGCTGCGTGGGCGACGACCTCACCACCGTATCCTATCTCTTCGGCCAGGAAGCTCCGGAGTACAAAGTGGACGGCACCCTCAAGGAGGGCATGGTATTGGACCTTGGAAAATGGAAGCTGGAGGTGCTGGAGACACCCGGCCACTCCCTTGGCTGCATCTGTCTCTACGAGAAGATCGAGAAGGTCCTCTTCTCTGGCGACACTGTCTTTCCGGACGGGAACATCGGCAGGACTGACATGTACGGAGGCGACACGGCAGAGCTCGTCAGATCCATTGAGCGCCTGACCAAGCTGGATGTGAAGACCATGTATCCCGGACACATGGAGATCACCGACCGGGATGTCAACCGCCAGATTCAAATGAGCCTCCGCTTTGCGAAGAGTGTTCTGTGATTAGTATATCATTAGCAATATCAGTAGCATATCATTAGTATATCATTAAGCATTGTGTTATGAGGAACAAGGAGAATCTGCAGCGATGCAACTGGAATTCATGTCTCTGATAGACAAAAATGAAATGAAAAAAAGGGATGCTGAAGCCATATTCCAGACCTATGCCCGCCAGGATGTAGTCCTGGTGCGAGGGGCGGGTGCGAAGGTCTGGGACTCGGAGGGCAAGGAGTACCTGGACTTCGTGGCGGGGATAGCCGTAAACAATGTGGGCCACTGCCATCCAGACGTAGTCGAGGCTATAGCGCGTCAGGCTGAAACGCTCATTCACACCTCCAACCTCTACTACACGGAAAACCAGGTGCTTCTGGCAGAAGAGCTGAAAAGGCTCACGGGCATGAACAGGGCATACTTTTGCAACTCCGGTGCGGAGAGCGTGGAGGCTGCCCTGAAGCTGACCCGCCGGGCCACGGGAAAGGCAATGATCGTGGCTGCTGAGCGCGCCTTCCACGGAAGAACGCTCGGCGCACTGGGCGCGACCTATAAAGCCGCCTACCGCGAGCCCTTCCGGCCCCTGAACGAGGCCGTTTTCGTTCCCTATAATGACCCCGAGGCATTGAAAGCCGCGGTGACGAAAGACACTGGTGCGGTCATCTTAGAGCCCATACAGGGTGAAGCAGGAGTCTATGTGCCCGATCCCGGCTACCTGAAGGCCGCTCGCCAGATCTGCGACGACGCCGGGGCGCTGCTCATCTTCGACGAGGTGCAGACCGGTTTTGGGCGGACCGGAAGGTGGTTTGCCAAGGATTACTCTGGCGTCCAGCCGGATATCATCACCCTTGCCAAGGCCCTTGCAGGCGGTCTGCCCATGGGAGCCATGCTTGCCCAAGAGAGAGTCTCGGAGGCCTTCCAGCGCGGCGACCACGGTTCCACCTTTGCCGGCGGCGCCCTGGTCAGCGCTGCGGCCCTGGCAACGATTGAGGTCATAAAGAAAGAGAGACTGGTGCAAAGGTCGGAGGAGATGGGCGCATATCTGTGCACTGAGCTGAAGAAGCTTGGTCCGCGCGAGATCCGCGGCCAGGGATTGATGGTTGGGCTGGATCTGGACGCCGACTGCAAAATCCTGGTGGAGAAGGCTTTGCAAAAAGGGGTGCTGATCAACAGCACCGGCGATCATACCATCCGCCTGATTCCACCTTTGGTGGTCACCAGGGATCAGATCGACAGAGTGGTGAAGGTCATTGGAGAGTCGCTCTAAGAAGCTCCGGCCCTGTCTCGGCCAGCTCAGGCCCTACGTGGCTGGCAAGGGCTTCACGGAGATTTCAAGAAGGTTTGGTCTCTCGCCCGAGAATATCGTGAAGCTGGGAAGCAACGAAAACCCCTACGGTCCGAGCCCAAAGGTAGCAGAAGCTCTCAGAACCATCTCTCCCGAGAGGTACCCTGAGCCCGAAGATCTGCTATCAGGTCTCTCAGGCTACACCGGCTGCCCTGAGGAGATGATAGTAATAGGAGCTGGCATGGATGGGGTGATGGATACCCTGACACGTCTCTTCCTAGAGCCGGGCGACCAGACCTTTATCCCCATCCCTACCTTCAGCTACTACGAGATCCTGACCACCATGGCAGGAGGAACTCCCGTATTCGTTCCGCGAGGTTGTGAATTCGAGGTAATAACAGAGATCCCCATAAGTGCGAAGATGGCCTTCCTCTGCTCCCCCAACAATCCCACCGGCAACGTCACCTCCGAGGACGATGTAAGGGCAATGGTGGAGAGCACAGAAGCCATTGTATTTTTGGACGAGGCCTACGTGGAGTTCGCCGACCGCTCCCTTCTGGAACTGGTGGAGGATTACGAGAACCTGGTCGTAGGCCGCACCATGTCCAAGGCCTTCGGACTGGCGGGCATGCGCCTTGGCTATGCTGTAGCACCGGAGTGGATCGCAGATCAGTACCGAAGAGCAGCTCCGCCCTTCTTCGGCATTAGCTGCGCCTCGGTGGCGGCAGGAGTCGCGGCGCTTTCTGACCTGGACTTCATGCATATCTCCGTGGAGAAGATCCGGGCCGAGAGAAAAAGGCTGCAAACGGAGATCAGGTCGCACCCCACTCAGGCCAACTTCCTTTACATCGAGACTGCCGAACCCTCGAACCTGTTTGTGGAAAAATTCCTGCGAAAGGGCGTCATCATCAGGGACTGCCGCTCCTTCCGGGGAGCTGGCGAGCATCACGTTCGAGTAACCGTGGGGACGACTGCAGAGAACGACCGCTTCCTTTCCACCTTCCGGGAGATATGCGCATAGCTCTGACGGGCACGCCGGGCACGGGTAAAACCACTGTCGCCGCTCTTTTGCCCTACAAGGTCATCGACATCAACGCCCTGGTCAAAGAAGGATTGAACCTGGGCATAGACCCCGAGCGCGGCTGCCTGAATGCGGATATGGATGCTCTGGCACGCCGCCTGGAGGAGATGGACCCTGAAAAGACCAGCATCCTGGAGGGCCATTTCTCCCATTGTTTCGCAGATTGGTCCATCGTCTTAAGACTAGCTCCCTTTGAGCTTAGAAAAAGGATGGAGGCAAGGGAGTACTCCCAAGAGAAAATAAGAGAAAACCTGGAGGCAGAGGCACTGGATGTCATCCTGGTTGAGGCGGTGGAGCTATGCGACCGCGTGGACGAGATAAACACCACAGGAAAGACTCCGCAGGAGGTGGCTCGGCTGGTGATAAGAATCATTAAAGGAGAACAGGCACTGCCTCCGGGTCAGGTTGACTGGCTGATTGATTTCTTCGGCTCGGAATGAGCCGGGATCGTTACGTGGAAAGCGCTAATCGCGGGAGGGGCTCGTTTGAGCTTTGGGCAAAATCCTCTCAGAAGGTTGACTCACCGGACCTTTCAATCGGCCTGCCTCCAGGAGGTAGCCAATGCGGGAAGTTGCTCTCTCCAGAAAAGAAAGGGCTTCGGTACTGTTTGCATCCCCGCATGCAATCACAACAACCCCTTCCGGCTGACCGGCGCAAAGAACTGGTGCCGAAATCCAGATCCTCTTGGAAGTCTCCTCGGATTTGTGAGCTTTCGTCAGGCTGAGGAGCTGATGGGATTCCGTGCCCTTGATGAATTCAATGAGCTCTTCCACCTCTCCAACCAGCGCCCGCAGCACGAGGCCTCTGCCTTCCATGAGGAAAATGCCACCGACATCCGCACTCTCCATCCCTGCGATCACCTGAGTCAGGGCGTCTGCCAGATCCTTATCTACATCACCGGTGGGACGTATCTCGGTTATACTGTCGATCGCTGTCAACTCCCGGTTGCTTCGCATGATCTCAATCTCTAGTTCCTTTCGCTGGGTTATGTCCAGAAGATTACCGAGGATCGCTCTGCGACCTTCGAACTCTATGGGAATGGTGCGGAATTCAATCCAACGCTTGGTTCCATCTTTGCAAAGGATCTTCGACTCATAAACAGGAGCTGGCGCTTGACTGTCGCGCTCCAACCGGCTGACGCATTCCATATCGTCTGGCTTGACCAGCTGCCAAAAAGGCATGCCTATGAGACCCTCGGCGACGCAGCCGAATATTTCGCCAAGCTTGGGATTGACCAGCTTGAAGATGCCGTCCTGAAGAATATAGATGCCAGCCAGAGCATTCTCTACAATATTCGTATGGATCCTCTCCGATCTCTCGATCTGCTCTTGCATGGCCCTTTCGTTGGCCTTGAACCTGGCTTCCTGAATGAGATTTTCAAAAACATAAGGAAGACTCTTGAAGCTCTCCAGGCTTTTAACCACATATTTGGTAGCCCTGTTTTCGAAAGCGACTACTGCCATTTCCGTTGTGCCGTGGCCAGAGACCATAACCACAGGAATATCGGGATCCAGCTTGCGAATTCTGACCAGGACATCCAAGCCGCCAATCCCTGGCAAGACCAGGTCTACGGATATCAGATCATAGGAAGCGTCGGCAATCATCTCCAGCCCCTCCTCTCCTGTGGCTGCAAAATCGAGGAAAAATTCGTCATGCCTTCGAAAGCCCATTCTTATAAGCTCGGCATGCTCAGGATCGTCCTCTATGATGAGAATACGATAAGACTTTGCCATCCGGATCCCGCCCTACACAGAAATAAGCATAATGGATTTGAATATTTCTATCTTTCTCCCGAAGGACTGAGTTGAAATGTAATTAGAGTAAATAACAACACATCATTGTGCAAAATATTTTACCAAATTTTATGACAAACCGAGTAGGGGAGGTCCGATATTTTTTGGATCACAAATACCCTTGAATATGGAACTGGAATCAGCATGGAGAACCAACCGCCATAGATAATAGACAGTAAATCCAATGCACGACAAGATGAGATATCTGATAGCCCTACTCCTTCTGTTTCTCATGGCTTCTGGCCAGGCCAGGACTCTGACTGTCGATCCGAGCGGATCTGGAGATGCCAAGACTCTATCGAGCGCGATATCCATGGCCAGCCCGGGAGATGCGATAAATATCCGGCCAGGCAATTACGGCGGTGCCCTTGTGGACCGTAGCGTAACCATTTCGGGCACCGACCGGGCTAACCTTAGCGGATCTCTTGTGATATCGGCACCAGACTGTAAAATCTCTGATCTCGTGGTACGGGTCAGCGGAAATGACCCTGCCATTGTGCTTTTGTCTCGGGACAACCTTCTGATGCGCTGCACAGTTGCAGGAGCCTCAACCGGCATCCGGGCGATGGGCGAAAACAACACCGTGCTGGAGAGCCGGATCGATTCCGCCCTGGGCCTGGAGCTTTTCGGTGTGAAGAACAGGATCCAGAACAGCTTCTTCCGTGGCGATGTGGGAATCAAGATGAATGGCACCTCTGAGAATACAGTCAAAGGCTGCCAGATTATAGCGATGCAGGGCGTGCTGGTGGAGTCTTCGATGAAGAACAGAATTGAGAAGAATAACCTTTCCGGTAGCGGTTTCGGCGTGGTGCTCACAGGATCCTCCAGCAATGAAATCCTGGAAAACAACCTGACCGGAGATTTCGTGAGTGGCATCGACGTGCTGGACTCCAGCGGAAATAATCTTACTGGCAATTGCATGACAGGCGGCAAGCTGGGTATCAGCTTGAGAAGATCGAGCGAAAATAACCTGATCGAAAACGTCTGCCGGAAGATTGATCGCGCCGGGATTTATGGCGATAGTGCCTTTGGGAATTATCTGGCGAACAATTCGCTCTCTGAAAATGGGAATGGCATCCTTCTTTCAAGCTCGGCCAAGAATCTGCTCTCGTCCAACAATGCATCCAGAAACACCTATGGTATATCGCTGCGCGGCTCAATCGATAACGTCTTGAGAGATAACACCCTGACAGCCAATGCCTATAACCTGCGCATCGATGCAGGCGACGCCTCCAGCACTTCGCTTACAGCATCAAGTCACGATTTCTTCATCCAGGACATAGATGAATCCAACCTGGCTGACGGCAGGCCTATCTGCTATCTGGTAGGGAAAGCCAAACTGGCAGTGCCTTCGGGTTGCGGCTTCCTCGGCATCATATCATGCCGCAACATCGAGGCTGCAAACATGACCATATCCAACAGCAGCGCAGGCGTCCTGGTGGTCAACTCCACATCCTGTCGCATTGAGAATAGCAGATTCTCTTTTGCAGAACGGGGAATCTTCCTGCTGAACTGTACGAACTTGATTGTGGGAAGCTGCCGGGCTGTAGATTGCCAGACCGGCTTTGAGGCCATGGGGTCCGACCATGGGCGATTTGTGAATAATTTCGCTGGCAATTGCTCGGAAGAGGGCTTTAGTGCCGATAGCGTTCTGGACCTCAGCTGGTTGGAATGCCGCGCAGAAGCCTGCACCAGGGGATTGGCCATCCTCGGATCTCGGCTCTGCGCAGTTGATAGCTGCGGCATGAATCACAACAAAGAGGCAGGCATAGCTCTTACCAGTTCACACAAATGCGGACTGAGAGGCAACGAGGCATTTTCAAACGATAAAGGCATAGCCCTCGTTGGCAGCAATGGCTGCGTCCTGAAGGACAACAACGTCCGCATGAACCAGCGAGATGGTGTATCTCTGGAGCAGTTAGTGGATGCTGATGTAGAAAACAATACCATCAAAGGCAACGCTCAAGGAATTTTTGTCCAGTCCTCCAAGAGAGTGGCTATCGAAGGGAATAACATGACCGAGAACAGCCATTACGGTTTGCGCATGAGCAGTGCCAGCGGTTGTAACGTCACCGAGAATAGCTTCTTCAAGAATCAAATCGCGGGCGCTAATCTGGTGGACTGCACTGGGAACTTCCTCTATCACAACATCTTCATGGATAACGGCATCCAGAACGCCGCGGACAACGTTGACAACAATAAATGGGACGCTGGGCCGAAGGAAGGCGGCAACTACTGGAGCGATCATAGGGTTATAGGAAATCCCGGAAATGAGCCAAGGCAGATTCCAGCAAAGGGAGTGGATCGATATCCATTCCAGGATCAGGGAGGGTGGAGATAATGGACTCCCTGGATCTCGAGATTCTCAAGGCGGCCCAGGACGGGATTAAGCTGACAGAGAGGCCCTACCTTGCGTTGGGAGAAGAGCTCGGCATCTCTGAGGAAGAGGTCATCAAAAGGCTCACAGGCCTGCAGAAAGAGGGCATAGTCCGCAGGTTTGCTGCAACTATAGGTCACAGGGCCCTGGGAATAGTGGCCAACGCCATGATCGTTTGGAGGGTTTCGGCGGAGCGGGTAAAAGCTGCAGGAGAGATCTTTGCTGCCGCAGAGGAGGTCACTCACTGCTACGAGCGGGCTACAAGTCCGGACTGGACTTATAACCTCTACACCATGGTTCACTCCCGCAGCAAGGATGAATGCCTGAGGATTGCAGATCGTCTCTCTCAGGCTTCAGGAGAGAGGGATTACCGCGTCCTCTTCAGTGAGAAGGAGTACAAGAAAACCAGTGCCAGAATCTGATGGGTCCAAAGTTATGCCGGAAGACAGAAATCGAGAGTTGGGAAAACAGCTCCTGCCCCTCCTGCTGGACATGAGCTCGAAGCTTGTGGTAATATTCGGCGGCGGAAATGTAGGCGAGCGCAAGGCCAGGCTGTTCTCGGGCCACGCCCACGTCCTAGTAGTCGCCCAGGACTTCGCCCCAGGATTCAAGGAGATGGAAAAGGATTTGGAGCTGGTGCACGCGGACCTTTCCTTGGGTTTCGAGAGGTATTTGGATTGTGCTTTTTTGGCGATTCCCGCCACAAGTGATTCGGAATTGAACAGGACCATCGAGCAGGAAGCCCGCTCGCGGGGCATCCTTGTAAACAAAATAGATGGCGTGGGGGACGTGGTCATCCCCTCGCTGATCAGAAAAGGCCCGATCTCCATCGCCATCTCCACAGAAAGCCCAGGCCTCTCCAAATACCTGCGCCTCAGGATCGAGAGGGAATTGACAGAGAACTATCAAGAGATGGCCAGGCTGCTTGGACGGATCAGAAAGGAACTGAAGGAGTCGGTTCCCAGGCAAAAGGATCGCTCCAGGATAATCTGGGAAATCCTGGAGGATGAGGAGGTCTGGAGGCTTCTGGACGTCTCCTATGAAAAGGCCTATATGAGAGCCCGCTCACATGCATGCCAAGATGAGCGAGATAGCCTCGATGCTGGTGACACACCGCAAGGCCTCGATCGACGAGATTGAGCGAGCCTGGCACGGAGATGTGGAGACCATTCTCAAATGGGTGGGCTCTCAGGAAAGAGTAGAGGAGTGCGCTGTGCTCAAGACCTGCAATCGCGTCGAGATTTATGTCGTCAGCCCGCGCGGCGAGAAGGTTCTCTTCGATCTGGCCAAGAAGGCGCGCGTATCCTCTCGCATTATCGATTTTCATGATCAGGACGAGTCTCTGCTCCACCTACTTCGGCTGGCCTCGGGGCTTGAGTCCATGATCATTGGCGAGGACCAGATCCTGGGGCAGATGAAGGAGCTCTTTTTGATGGCGACCAAGGCAGAAACAGCGGGCTGGATGCTGGAAACAGCCTTCAAGAAGGCCATCCAGGTGGGCAAACGAGTGCGAAAGGAGACGCGCATCAACGAAAGATCCGTGTCAGTAGGCTCGGCAGCCGTAGACCTGGCGGAAGAGATCCTGGGCGATCTGAAAGGGAAGTCCGTTCTGGTGATAGGCGCGGGTGAAACTGGAGAGCTCATCTCCCGCGTGCTCATGGCCAAAGATATCGGTTCCCTCTGCGTCACCAACAGAACCTTCAGCTCGGCCGAAACCCTGGCGGAATGTCTAGGCGGCGAGGCTGTGCCCTTCGAGGAGATGAAGTCCCATCTCAAGACGGCCGATGTGGTGATCAGCGCCACGGCTGCACCTCATTACATCCTGCTTAAAGATGACATCGAGAAAGCGACGAGAGGACGAGAAACAAAGCTGCTCTTGATAGATATTGCCAATCCCAGGGATATAGACGAGGCCGCTGCCGAAGTTCCAGGAGTGGAGCTGCACAACATCGACAGCCTGAAGAATATCAGCAGCGAGAACATGAGGCAACGGATGGCGGAGGTGGCGAAGGTGGAGGCCATTATCACCGAAGAGCTGCAACTGCTCAAAGCCAAATACAAAAGAAAGCAGGCGGAGGAGTTGCTCGCCCTGCTTTACTCCCAGGCGGAGGTCATCAAGGACCAGGAGGTAAGAAAGGCCATGAACAAGCTCTCTGCCCGCCACACCCTGGGCGAGATCGAGCAGAAGGTGCTGCAGGACATGAGCCATTCCATTGTGAACAAGCTCTTATCCTCGCCGACGAAGGCGCTGAAACTCGCAGCAGAGCGGGGAGACACGGAGCTTCTCGTGTCCCTCTCGGAGCTGTTTCGGCTGGAGGAGAAGACATGAGACGAATGAGGAGGCTTAGAAAGCCAGGGATCAGAGAGATGGTGGCGGAAACTCGGCTTTCCCTGAAGAACATGATACAGCCCATCTTTGTAGATGAAAGAATCTCCGCTCCCAAGGCCATCGAGGCCATGCCCGGCCAGTTCCGGCAGAGTCTGGAGAGCCTGGCGGCCGAGGCAGCCATCCTAGAGGACCTGGACGTGCCTGCTGTGCTCTTGTTCGGCCTGCCAGCCCAAAAGGATGAAGTGGGCTCGGCGGCTTACGATCCAGAAGGTGTAATCCAGAAGGCAGCACGGCAGATAAAGGAGACCACCGACCTGGTAGTAATAACCGATCTCTGCCTCTGCGAGTACACCAGCCACGGCCACTGCGGCTTGATCAAGGGCGAGACAATCCTGAACGATGAAACCCTGCCCATCCTGGGTGAGATCGCCTCAAGCCATGCCGAGGCAGGAGCGGATATCATCGCTCCCAGTGGCATGATGGACCACATGGTCCAGGCCATACGAGCCGCCCTGGACGTGGACGGATTCACGGACACGCCCATCCTCTCCTATGCCGCCAAGTATGCATCCACCTTCTACGGGCCCTTCCGCGAGGCGGCGGAGTCAGGCTTCGCCTTTGGCGACCGGAAGGGGTACCAGATGAATCCCGCTAACGCTGCCGAAGCGCTCTGGGAGGTGCAGCTGGACATTGAGGAGGGGGCGGACATGGTCATGGTAAAGCCGGCCATGCCCTATCTGGACGTCCTGCGCACAGTGAAGGATATGTTCGGCGTGCCGACGGCCGCCTACCAGGTCTCGGGCGAGTACTCCATGATCGCCGCTGCAGCAGAGCGGGGCTGGCTGAACGAGGAAGCAGCTTTTCTGGAGGCGCTGACCTCCATAAAGAGAGCAGGCGCGGATATGATCATCACCTACTGGGCGAAGGAGTATGCGCAGCTGGATAAAGATTGAACTTGCTGACAGAAAGGTTGCTTCGAACTGGCTTAAGGGCATAGATATTCTCCGTGCGAAAGATCTTTTATTTTAATACTGATACAGTTGAATTCAATGGTAGAGAAGAGCGTCATAATCTCATCCTGTGAAGAAAAACGGGACCTTGAAGGCTTAGTTCCGCCGGAAGTACTTCAGGTTTCCCGAGATGATATTCAGAGAGCTATCCCCGCGCTGGCCAAAGATCCAAACAAAGTTCAGGCTATTGAAAAGGCAATTAAGCGCGTCCCGACGCGCCACAACTTGATCTTAGGCGACAGCAGGTGCATGGAGGACATTGCTGACGAAAGCGTACATCTCGTTGTCACATCTCCACCATACTGGAC
>Ga0116202_10002053_pt1 | contig 11918 bp, 14 predicted proteins | sample LakKivw325mmetaG_FD_94479 | JGI IMG/M metagenome (GOLD analysis project Ga0116202, IMG submission 94479) | Anoxic lake water microbial communities from Lake Kivu, Rwanda to study Microbial Dark Matter (Phase II) - Lake Kivu water 325m metaG | ecosystem: Environmental > Aquatic > Freshwater >... | reverse complement strand
TACATCAAAAAAACAGGATAATAAAAGGAGGAAGTATGAAAAAGAATGGAAGGTGGTCGAAAAAGGGTTTTACCCTGATAGAATTGATGGTTGTTGTGATTATAGTTGGCATTCTTGCTGCTGTGGCTGTGCCGATATACAGAGCAAACATTAAAAAGGCTGCAGCTTCTGAAGGAGCGGCTCTTCTTGGAGCGGTGCTGACCGCACAGAAGGTTTACTATGCAGAAAACAATACTTACACATCAACCAAAGCCAATCTTGGTGTCGAAACAACCGGGAATAAGTATTTCACTGACTACTCTATAAGTTCGGCAGATGCTAATGGCTTTACAGCAACAACAAGTGGTACTGGAACAGCAGCAGGTGTTACAGTCACAATGACCTATACCAACGCTGCGGGCGCAACAATAAGCTACTCAGGTCTGTAATCATAAAGAATTATTGTGAAGTATTGTCTAAAAATTAAATAAAGGAGGAGAAAATGCGAAAGAGTAAAATGGTACTGAGACAAAAAGGTTTTACTCTTGTTGAATTGATGGTTGTTGTAATAATAGTTGGTATTCTTGCATCAGTTGCTGTGCCGATATACAGGGCTAACATTAAAAAGGCAATGGCATCAGAAGGTGCTGCTCTTCTTGGATCTGTTTTAACTGCTCAAAGAATTTATTTTGCAGAGCATAATACGTATACAACCGACGGAAATAGTCTTGGCGTTGATACAATAGGTAACAAATATTTCACTAACTATTCCATAAGTTCCGCTGATGCAAATGGTTTTATTGCAAGCACAACAGGGACCGGTGGAGCAAGTGGAGTGACTGTCACAATGACCTATACAAATGCTGCAGGCGCAACAATAAGTTACAGCGGATTATGATTAATATTTTAGGAATAATAAGGGGTTTATGAGAATATGTCTGGCTGTAGATATAGGTTCATATTATATTAAGATTGTTGAAGGCAGTATAAAAAAAGAAAAGTTTTATATAAGAACTGCTGGAATTACAAGAAATCCATTTCCTAACGCTCATATATCCCTGAATGAAAACATTCAAAAAAAGTTTGTCGGTTTTCTGAAAGACTTCCTTAAAAAAATTGGTGTAAAAAGGCGTGAGACCATTTGCAGTATCAGCGGTGAGGAAGTGATTATCCACTATTTTGATATTCCTGATGTTCCGGAAAATGAAATAAAAAATATTGTTGACCTTGAACTGCTTCAGGTTGTTCCGGGCGGTTTAGAAAAGTTTGAGTTCGATTACACAATTCTACCCGCACACACTGCCGGTAAAAAAACTGTAATGCTTGCAGGTATGACAAAAGCAAAATGTGATTTTTTTGTTGATACGCTTGTAATGGCAGGACTCAAACCCATTATAATGGATGTTGGTAGTATTGCTCTGGCAAACTGTTTCCTTTCTTTGAACAAACAGAACCAGGGAAATCCCACCCTCTTAATTAATGCTGGCGCAGCGAATACCAGTATAGCAATCCCCGAAAGAAACGGCTTCATTTTTGTCAGAGAAATTGATTTTGGTGGAAATAGAATAAATCAGGAATTGAGCAAAATGAAAAAAATATCAATGGCAGAAGCCGAGCAGATTAAAAAGAATCCTGTTTTCAAAAATGAAGTTGAAAACATTCTTCAGTCTCTGACTGAAGAAGCACTGCAGGAAATACTCACGTCATTAAAATACTTTGAAGCCAGAACCCAGAAAAAAGTTGAAAGATTCCTGCTTACCGGAGGGTCAAGCTTATTGCCGGGATTTGTAAAAATTATAGAAAAATTTCTTGGAATACCGGGTGAAATCTGGACTCCGATATCCGGTTTATATGAAAATTGCAGAACCGATGAGCCGGAATGTGTGCAGGTATGTTTTAGCACAGTACTCGGACTTGCTGCAAGGAAGCTGATATGATTGAAATAAATTTACTCAAAAAGAGGCAGGAAAAATTTAATCAGAAGGTCTTCCTTATAAGAATCGTTTCTATATATATTATCGGTTTTCTGTGCCTTCTCGTAATACTTGGAATTTCTTACCTTTCTGACAGAATTGCGATAAAAACAACGCTCTTGAGTATCGAAAATTATAAGCAGAAAATCAAGAACGAAAGCGATATTGTGCGGACACTTGAAAAATACAAAGACGAGATGGATAAGGTTTCAAAATTATTGTTTCTGGCACATGAAGAATACAGAAAAAGGATTATCTGGAGTAAGCGATTTAACGCAATTGTTGTTTCGGTTCCTGAAAATATGTTGCTGAGCAAAATGTTTCTTTCTGAATACACACAGGGCGAAAAAACGCGGAGAATCTTTACGATTGAGGGTATTGTTATGCATGTAGCTTCAAATGCTATGAAATTGATAACAGAGTTTATGAATAACATCAGAAATAATACTTCCTCTGAATTCAGTACAATCTCTCTCGTGGAAATCAGAAAAAGTGATAAAATCGCAAAACAACAGGGCACAATCTTCAGGATTGAATGCGGGTTAAAAGGAGAATGACGAGTAATTATACATCATCTATCAAATTGCATCTTATTATTATGATTGTTCTCTATGGCGGCACATGGTTTATATTAAATAATTTTGTTATGCAGCAGCAACAGAAAATGTTAAAGGAATACAGAGAAATAAGGGCAAAACTTGAGTATGATTATATGAGATTGAGGGAATCCCCTGAATATGTACAAACAATCCAAAAAACCATTAACTATGCGAAGGAAAAAATTAATGGTTTTATCTGGCTCAATTCAGATTATGACCCAAATCTCCTTTTTTTTCAACACATATCATCTCTTGCTGAAAAAGCAGGAGTGCAGATCGTAAGCATACAGCCGGTTGATAGAAATAATGAAAAATATTATTTTTGGAATGTTGCATTGAAAGGCAGTTTCTCAGATATTCTTCATCTGATAAAAAACATAGAATCATCACAAAAGTTCCTCAAGATAGAGTCTGCTGAAATAACAAACGCAGAGGATGGACTGGAAATCACCATAAAAATTTCAGGAATTAATAAACTGGAGTAAAAAATGAAAAAAACAAATAAAAAAACTGTTATATTTCTGTTTGTTCTGTTTTTAATCTTTATATTCACACTTGTGAGGGCGTTAAAACCGGTAAAACCAAAAACCATTGTAATCGCGCCAGAAGGGAGTAATCAACAGATAGTCCAGCAATCTGAAGTGTCATCAAAGAATAAAGATGAGATATTTGATATTCAACAGATAGATATGTCGATAAACCGCCTACAGACCATAGTTAAAAATATTGAAGAACAGCAAATGCAGACAATTGTGATTGAGCCAGGGAAAAATCCCTTCAGATATCCAGAAAAAGGAACCACCGAAAACCACCAAATAAGTACTGGCTCAATCCTCAGACAGGATTATGTTTCTGTTCCAGATTTTAAAATTTCCGGTATAGTATACGATAAAGAAAAACCAATGGTTATTATCGATAACGAAGTCAAAGTTGAAAATGAAATTAAGTCAGGTTATATGATTTATAAAATTCTGGCTGACAGGGTTATTTTGAAGAAAGAAAACAGGGAATTTGTTATTTACGCCAGCTCATCCGGTGCAAACAATATGTTTAACGAAACAAATATATCAGAGACCATGGATATTCCGGTTAAAGAAATTTTAGCCACAGAAAATGAGAAATACCGTACGATTCTGAAAGAATCAGAAGAATATAAAATTGCAAAGAAAAGTTCAATAAAAGAACCCCAGGCCCGCATTGAATTGAAAAATGAAAAAACAGATAGAGATGAAATAAAATTTTCCTCTGACTCAGAAAAAAGAATATATAAAATACTTACTGTTCAGGTTGCATCGTTTGGTAAGAACAAAAAACAACAGGCGATAGAATTTGCAAGAATGCTGTCTTCAGAAGGTTATAAAAATGTGCGGGTTGAAAATATCAATGGTATGTATACAGTACGAACAGGCATGAGTGAGGAAAAAGATGAACTTGTTTTGCTCTGTGAGAGTTTAAAACAATATTCAGAAACATCGTTTGTAAGAAAAGCCTTCCTGATTCAGGAAAGGATAATTTATCCGCCGATTGAACAATTAACCTTTAACCTGTGAGGAAAAAATGAGATACCGATTTATGAAAATCACTATTGTGAGTATACTTATGTTATGTTTCGTCTGTTCTGGTTCACAGAAAATAGATTCCCTGATATTTAATCAGACAAAACTTTCTCTTGTGCTTGAAATATTGAGCAAGAAAACTGGCGTAAAACTTCTGGCAAGTTCAGATATAGCTGATAAACCAATAACAGCGTATCTGGAAAATATTTCTGCTGAAGAAGCAATTGAAAGCATCCTTGCTGCCAATGGACTGTTCAGGGAAAAATTGCCTGATTCACCTGTGTATATTGTATATCCGGAACAAAAAAAGCTGATTACCCAGCAAATAACAAGTGCCTGTTTTCAATTGAAACATGCTTTTGCAAATGATCTGGTAAATCAGTTAAAAGGTATTGGTTTTGATAAAGCTGTTACTGCTGACAGCAGAGCTAACATGATTATTGTCAAAGACATTCCTGCCAACATTGAAATAATAAAATCCATCCTTGAAAGAATTGATGTGGAACATAAGGAATTACCTGTAAAAACATCTGTTTATCCACTTAAATATGTTCGCGCTGGAGACATATGGCCGGTTGTGTTATCCACCACTAAAAAGAATAGAGGAGAAAAAGACACACAATCAATGGCTGTGATCACTATAGACACAAACACAAGAGAATCTGGTGACATTGGAACCGCAAGAGCCGGAACAGGCAGCACATCAGGTACCACAAGCAGTACAGGAAGCACAGGCACCGGTACAGGCAGTGGCACAACTACCGGAACAACCGGTTCATCTGAGGGATATCCTGTCCTGACAGGTTTGAAAAACCGCTCTGTAACCGGTAAGGTTCAAATTGCCGCTGATATGCCGGCTGGTTCTTCAATTATACCTGATGAGAGAACAAACAGTTTAATCCTTGTCGGTACTCAGGATTTTCTGCAGGAAGTAAAAGAAATTATTTCATCTCTGGATAAACCTGTACCGCAGGTCTCAATAGAGGCAATGATTGTTGAACTTACAGAAGAGGCGAGCAAGAATCTCGGAGTAACATGGGGAGATAGTTCGGGAAGCCTTGGCACTTTTTCAGGCGGGTTTACAACAACCCTTACCACGGACTCCATCACAGGAATCAGAGGTCATAAAATTGAAGAAAATTTAACCTGGAGCGGGCTTGTCGCAAATATAAAAGCTCTTCAAACAAAAGGAGAAGCAAACATTCTTGCGAACCCGAGAGTTACAACTCTCAGTGGTACTCCTGCAACAATCCGAATAACAAACAATATTCCTGTTGCTCCTGTTGTCACAACAACAAGCACAGGAGGCACCGGTACAACTGTAACCCAGTATGAATACAGGGACATAGGCATTATTCTTGTCACCGTACCTTATGTGGGAGATGATAACACGGTAACAATGGAAGTATCTCCACAGGTTTTTGCCGCAAAACAATCTGCATTTTTCAAAGATGCGGTTGAAACAAGTGAAAGATCAACTCTTACAAGGGTGATGGTAAAAGACGGAGAAACCATTGTTATCGGCGGTCTTTTGAGTACCGAGGATGCAAAAGGAAACAGCAGGATCCCGGTCCTCGGGAATATATTTCCTTTTCTGTTCAGCAGTAAAACAAATCAGATGAAGAAAACAGATCTTGTTATTTTCATAACACCACGAATAATCACTGCAGAAATGAGAAAAAAAATTTCTGAAGAAGAAAAAAAACGTGCTGGAATTAACAGGTGAACAATGAAGGGGAATTTGTACAAGGGTTTTACGATTATTGAGTTTCTCCTTGCATTTCTTATAATCGGTATTGCTTTAATAGGCGGTTCTGCTTTCTATTATGCAAGCAGTAAAACACTTGTTAAAGCTGATATTACAAGGCTTGCAACATGGAAGGCTATCGAAAAAATGGAAAAAATTAAAGGAATTGATTATCCTTTGATACAGAATGAAATAGAAAACATAACGATTGGCAATGTGCAGGTACAGAGAATAACCAATGTCACAGAAAATTTATCACCTCAATGGAAAACAGTAACCGTTCAGGTGGTGTGGGATGGAAAGAATCTGAGTCTTTCAACTTTAATTGCAATGCCATGAATTTCAAAAAAATGATGAAAAACGAGAAAGGTGTTAACCTTATAGAATTGATGGTTATTCTTGTACTCGGTTCACTCGGAATCTTTGCTGTTAGTACCATCATTACAGAATCGTACAGGGAGTGGAAACGAAGTAATGAAGTTGCCGCTCTTCAGGCTGATTTTGACCTTGCATCACATATGATAAAAAGCATACTTGAGGAAGCAACAAATGTTGAAATATTAAGCAACAGTCATATAAAAGTGGAAAATCAATCAACCAGCTGGATACAAGAATTTTATCAGGATTCCTCGAATCTTATCTGGGAAAATGCAAAAACTGCTGAGACTCAAACGGTTATTAATTCTTTAAGAACGATTGATTTTGAAGCGGATGAAACAAACAACAATTTGATAAATGTTTATCTTGAAGTTGAAAAAGGAACAAAATTGATTTCAGGTTCGTTTTCAGTTTTTATGAGGAATTCATAGATGAAAAACAAAAAAGGTTATCTTCTGCCAATGGCAGTAGTTTTCGTTCTTATATCAACCATAATGGGTATGGGAATTTTATATCTCGGTGGAAATGAACAGATATCTGCGATGAAAAGGTATCATAGAGAAAAAGCTTTTTATATCGCGGAAGCTGGATTAAACAGGGCTTTTTCTTTTAAAAAGACAAATGAATCATGGCATCCAGAACCAAACCCGATAAATTTCGACGGGGGTACTTTTCGGGTTACTGAAACAGTTCAGGGTGACACCATTATATTTGCATCAACCGGTGTTTATCATAATCAAACGGCATCTGTTTCGATAGTCACATACAGACAGCCAGGTTCAGGTAGCGGAAGTTCTGGTGGTTCATTCGGAAAAGGTCTATTTGGAAACCAATCAATAACAGTATACAACAATGGGTGGATTGATGGCTATGATTCAAGGCTCGGATCATACGGACCATCTAACAGTGGTCCTTATGGAGATACAGGAAGTAAAGGAGCAATCACGCTTTACAATAATTCCCATATATATGGGACCGCAATGGTTGAAGACGGACCATCATATCTGACCCTGGGACATGGTGCTACTGTAACCGATAGTGATTTATATCATGATTTCGGTAATCCATTTGATAATCTACCGCCGGTTGTGGTGCCTTCAGATTTAGCAACCCTACCCTACCCTGTTCAGGGAGACCCAAGAATTACCGGCATTTATACAATATCAAACGGAAGATTAACTGTTAACAACAACAGGGTAATTACTGTTTCCGGTGGAGACTTCAGATTCAACAGAATAACATTGAACGATAATGCAATTATGTATATCACAGGAAATAGCCGTTTTTATATTGAATCCGCCATAACCCTTTCCAACAATACCCGGGTTATCATACAGAATAACAGCACAGTAATATGGTATTTCGGAAACCAGGGTAGAAGTTTTACACCAGTACTTGCAAACAATTCAGTAATAAACAATACATCATCCACACCAGGAAATCTCAGAATTTATATTGCTGCTAACACGAATCTTACACTTGCCAATAATGCTCAGGCATTTAATGGTGTTATCTATGCTCCAGAATCAAATATAACACTTGCAAACAACAGTCAGTTTTATGGGGGAATAGTTTCAAAAACCATTACAGTTGTAAACAATGCTTCAGTACATTATGACATTGCACTTAGAGAGATCAGTTTTCCTGAGGATCCCGGTGGAGGTCAGGGATCTGAACCAGGCCAGAGGATAATTGTGCGATGGACAAAACCAGGATGGCAGAACCGGTTTCAATAGAAGCTTAAAATATGTTATCGCTAAAGTCCTTTCAACACCTTAAAAACCAGATGTTTTTAATGTGAAATTTTTAGAAATATCCCTGGTGGTGTAGAATAATTCTTCTGAGATAAAGAAGGAGATATAAAAGTGTTTCAAAATGAGTGGATTAATCTATTTCCCGGTGAGAAATATCTCTGGAAAAACAGGAAATGGCAGGGAATACCAGGAATAGAAAGAACAGCAAAGGGGACCCTCTGGGCAACATGGTATAGTGGAGGAGAAGGAGAAGGTCCTGACAATTATGTTGTTCTTGCAAGAAGTACAGATTGTGGAAAAACATGGTCCAAACCCATCATGGTTATTGACCCACCGGACAACATACGCGCTTATGACCCCTGCCTGTGGATTGACACAGAGGAAAGAATGTGGTTTTTCTGGAGTATGTGCGAAAGTAAATTCGATACCACAAAAAACAGATGGACAATTTTTGATGGCAAAGCTGGGGTTTGGTGTATTTTAACAGAAAATCCCGATAGTGAAAACCCTGAATGGAGCCAGCCAGGAAAAATTGCTGACGGAGTGATGCTCAATAAACCCACTGTTCTTTCAACCGGAGAGTGGCTCTTTCCTATTTCTGTTTGGAACATGCCACCATATCTTCCTGAAATGGCCAGATTAAGGTTTTCAAATGTTTATGTATCAAAGGATTCAGGAAAAACAATTGAATTATTAGGTCAGGCGGATATACCTGACAGAACCTATTGCGAACATATGATCGTTGAATTAAAAGACAAAAGTCTGTGGATGCTTGTAAGAACATCATATGGAATTGGCGAAAGTTTTTCATACGATAAAGGCAGAACATGGACCATGGGAAGGCCTTCAGGGATACAGGGTCCTGGCTCAAGGTTTTTTATTCGAAGACTGAAATCCGGAAATTTGCTCCTTATAAATCATTATGAATTCAAAGATAAAATTCGCTCACACATGACAGCTCTGCTTTCAGAAGATGATGGGAAATCCTGGAAATATAAACTTCTGCTGGATGAAAGGGAAAAGGTATCATATCCTGATGCGGTAGAATCTGACGGGATAATTTACATTATTTATGACCACGATAGATATGGCACAAAAGAAATCCTCATGGCTATGATAACAGAGGAAGATATTAAATCCGGAAAAATTATTTCGCAGGGTTCAAAGCTTAAAATCTTAGTGGATTCAGACCAGAAAAGAGAAGCATAGTGGAAGGGATAATAACTCAACTTGCAACTTTTATAGTTTCAATAATTGAAAGAATTGGGTATGTTGGTGTTTTCATACTTATGACCCTTGAATCAGCTCTTATCCCAATCCCCTCAGAAATTACAATGCCTTTTGCAGGGTATCTTGTTTCAGAAAATAAAATGAATATCCATATTCTAGCATTTACAGGAGGACTGGCAAATCTTGTTGGTTCTGTTATGGCTTACTGGCTTGGTTTCTGGCTTGAAGATAGATATATAAGAAAGTGGATAAGAAAGTATGGTAAGTTTCTTTTAATTTCAGGAGATGAGTATGATAGGGCTGAAAAGTGGTTCAGAAAATACGGGGATCAGATTGTTTTTTTTTCAAGGTCGATGCCCGCTGTGAGAACATTCATCTCTCTTCCAGCAGGTGTTGCAAAAACAAATTTTATAAAATTCTGTATTCTCACATTTCTTGGTTCTCTGATCTGGTCTTATTTTCTTTCATATGTGGGTTTTTTCCTTGGAAAAAACTGGGCAAGGATTGAGGTTTATTATAGAAAATTTGAGTATCTGATACTTCTTATCGTTATCATCGCAATTGTATGGTTTATTTTTCACAGAATTAAAAAGACCAATACAAACTGATTATTTCCAGCCTTCTTTCCCTTTTAAAGGCACAAAACGACAGCCACCATGATACTCTTTCATCAATTTTCCTTTCTTCTTTATTCCCCTTATTAATTCCTGAGAAAAAAGGTCTCCCACAGGAATGATAATTCTTCCATTTTCTTCAAGCTGTTCAATAAGTGGCTGGGGTATTTCAGGAGCACCTGCTGTAACAATAATTATTTTATAAGGAGCGTAATCCGCCAACCCAAGTGTTCCATCCCCAATAACTATTGTGGGAGTATATCCCATTTTCAGTAATAAATTTCTTGCTCTTTCAGCCAGTTCAGGGATTCTTTCAACAGAATAAACATTGCAACCAATTTCACACAGGATTGCTGTCTGATAACCAGAACCTGTTCCTATTTCAAGTACTTTATCATTTCTATCAGGCCCAGCCAGTTCAGTCATAATTGCAACCATATAAGGCTGGCTGATTGTTTGCTCATAACCTATGGAAATCGGACAATCATCATAAGCACACGCTTTTAGTTCCTGAGGAACGAATTCCTCACGTGGCACTTTGAGAAAGGCAGAAAGAACTTTTTCGTTTCTTATCCCTCTGCCGCGGATCTGGTATTCAACCATTTCTGTTCTCAGTTTTTCAAAATCTATTTTTTCTTCCATATATAAAAACCGAGTTTCACAAGCATTAAAAAAAAGTTTATTGTGTCTTTTATCGGCCTTATTTTACTTTTTTCATTTTCATAGATAGTACTTACAGGGACAGACACAATCTTTGTCCCTTTCCATGAGGCTCTGAGAAGAATCTCTGTTTCTGTTTCAAAATGGTCGGTAATAAGAAACATGTCCTGCAATACCTTTTTTCTTATTGCTCTGAATCCATTCTGAGAATCGGGTATCCATTGTAAGGCAAGAAAAGAAATTAAAAAAGACATTGAAAGATTTGTTAATCTCCTGACCATGGGCATGTCGGTCCCTTTCATTTTTCTTTTTCCAACAATAATACCCGCTTTCTTCTTTCTTTCTATTGCTTCAATAAAAACAGGCAAATCTGAAACAGAATGCTGACCGTCACCGTCCATGGTTATGATGACTTCAAATTGGAGATCCTGAAGTTGCCTGAAACCGGTTTTCAATGCTGCTCCTTTACCCATACACTGCAGGTGTCTTATCACAACCGCACCATGTCTTTCCGCAACCGAAGAAGTAGCATCACTGGAACCATCATCAATAACATAGACAGATGGGATTAATTTTCGGACCTCGCTAACTAACCTTCCAATTACCTTTTCCTCATTATGTGCCGGAATCAGCACAGCAATTCTTATTTTATCCATTATTAATCAACTATTTTTGTACTGGTACACTGCTGGATATATTCCCTGACTTTTGAGTATTTTTCACTTAAATACAGACGATTTTTTAAGATTCTCTCTGCTTCTTTACGGGCTTCTGCAAGAAGTTCTATATCCTTAATAATATCTCCAATTTTAAGGGGCAAAACCCCGTGCTGCCTCACGCCGAGTAAATCTCCTGGACCTCTAAGAGACAGATCTATTTCTGCAAGCTTAAGTCCATCCTCTATTTCCAGAAAAGATTCAAGTCGCTTAAGAGATTCAGAATCTTCTGCGTGATAGATTAAAAAGCAATATCCTGTATCGCCACTTCTTCCCACTCTGCCCCGCATCTGATGAAGCTGAGATAACCCGAATTTTTCGGCCTGGTCTATGATGATAAAGTTTGCATCAGGGACATCTAAACCAACCTCAATAACTGTCGTCGAAACAATTAAAAAAATCTGCTTATTTCTGAATTTTTCAATAACAGACGATTTTTCCTCACCGGATAACCTGCCGTGTAACAATCCAATATTATCAGAACCCACAATGCTTGATAGACTGTTGTAATGACATATTACTGATGATTCTTCCGAACTTTCAATGGTGGGCGCAACGAAATATCCCTGTTTCTTTTCATGGATCTGTTTTCTGATAAAATCATATACCTTTTCCATCTCCTCATTTCTGAACAAATAACTGATAACATTTCTTTTACCCTTTGGCAGAGTTCCAATAGTTGAAAGATCGACATTGCCATAAAGCGTCAATG
>Ga0116202_10002052_pt1 | contig 11919 bp, 9 predicted proteins | sample LakKivw325mmetaG_FD_94479 | JGI IMG/M metagenome (GOLD analysis project Ga0116202, IMG submission 94479) | Anoxic lake water microbial communities from Lake Kivu, Rwanda to study Microbial Dark Matter (Phase II) - Lake Kivu water 325m metaG | ecosystem: Environmental > Aquatic > Freshwater >... | reverse complement strand
TCCGGGTAGAGGTGAAGGTAGAGGTGAAGATACGCGTCGGGGTGCACGTTCAGGTGCAAGGGACTGCGCGGCCGAGGGTACTTCTGCCGGAGCTTCCCGGCGAGCTTCGCCGCTTGCTTCGCGCGGAACGCCGAAGAGAACACGGAAGGTCCGTACCGGCGGTTGTGCGGCCTGACTGAGGCCGTGCTCGAGTCCATCCACTCCGAGGTCTTCAACGCGCCTGCTCCGTCGGCGCCGTAACGGGAAAGCAGAGACAGTCCCAAGGGGACACGTCCACGGAGCGACGCGAGGAACGCGTCGCGTACCGAAAAGGGGGACAGTCCCTCGGAGTAGCTCATCGGATTCGCTGCGGTACAGTCCCCGTTTCTGGCGGTCAGTCCCTGTTTTCCGTGGCTCGGTCTCGTAGTGGGCGGGACTCCGCTGCCGGTTGAGCCGGCACGGACAGCTCCCTGCGAGGACGCAGTTCCCGCCCGCGCCGCGCTGCCTTGACGGCAGGTGGCGCGGGTCCAGGTGGCGCGAAGCTTGACTGGCGAACGGTTCTGGGAGATAATGAGTTGAGGGTTCCTGCGAGCCCCATTTCCCGCCGAGTCCTGAGGCGAGCGCCGAAGGACGAAGGGAAAGCCGGAGATATTCAACTCCGGCTTATTGTTTTGAGCCTCCAATCAACAACCGAAAGCTTGCGACCGGACGCGGCCGAGGTCGGCGCGCTTTGTCAGTCTGCGTCGTCTGCCGGTCGTCGCCGACCGGTCGGGCGGAGGGCGATGACGGCGAGGTTGCGGCCGGTGGTCTGGTCGCGGCGGGCCGAGAAGAAGAGGTCTGATTCTTCGTACGTGCAGCGTTCGATGGACTTGGTTTCCAGCAGCCCGACCTTGGCAAGCAGCCAGCGGTTGGCGCCGCGCAGGTCGAGGTGGTACTTGGGTCCGTTGGCCGGGCCAGTTGCGCGTACCTTCCGGCTCGGTGCGACCGGTGAGAAGAACCGGTCCGGCCACGGGAAGCTCTTGTCGAACTCGCTGCGAACGTCATCGCCGACTTCGTAGCAGTTCGGGCAGATGCAGGGCCCAAGCGCGAATCTGAGGTCCGACGGCCGCACGTGGAAGCGGCGCGACATCTGCCGCGCGGTCTTTTCGGCGAGACGGGCGGCGGTGCCGCGCCAGCCGCAGTGGGCGATGCCGATGCAGTCCGCGTAGGCGCCGTAGATGTAGACCGGCAGGCAGTCGGCGACCGTCAACCCGAGCGCCAGGCCGGCGCGGTCGGTGATGCAGGCGTCGGCTTCGAGCGGACGAGGCGGAGTCCGTTCGCCGGTGATGGTCAGTATCTGGTCGGAGTGAACCTGCTTCATCAGGAGAATCGACCGCACGCCGACGGCCTGACGCGCCCGCGCGAGGTTCTCTTTGACGTTCCGAGCGTCGTCGCCGACCGCAGACGAGGCGTTGAGCGAATCGTAGGGAGCGGGCGAGACGCCGCCCTGGCGGGTGAAGAAGTCGAGCACGAGCCGGGAGTCCGGTGAGTACTCGAAGCACTCGACGCCGTCCGCGGTTTCCGCCTGCGGGTTGGGAACCTGGCTATCCATGGATGCCGGGATACGCGGGGCGAGGATTCAGTTTGCAGTTTGCAGTGGGCAGTTTGCAGTGGGGCGCAAGTAACGGACGAACAGGAGAAGGAAACCGGCATTCGTCGGTCATTCGGAGTTCTCCTGGGCAGTTCGGAAGTCGTGGAGGGTGAGTTGGGTGGACGCGCGGCCGCTCCAGGTGCGGCGCGAGACCGAGTAGCAGATGTCGATCTTGGAAAATGGGGACAGTCCCTCGGAGCGCCCAGGGCGCGGTACAGTCCCCATTTTCGGGTCATGCCCCGCGGGAGCGAGGTTGACGATTTCCGCGCTGCGGCCCCAGGCGATGGCTTCGAGGGCGCGCTCGCCGGCCCTTATCGTGAGCTTGAGATGGTTCTTCCCGACCTTGCGCGGGTAGCCGACGACCTCGCAGTTGAGCGAGGCGAAGAGCGGGACGGCGTTGTCCGGCCCGAACGGCTCGAATTTCTCGAGCGCGTCGAGCAGGGCGTCGTCAATCTGCTCGATGGCCGCGACCGCGTCGATGTGGAGCGTCGGCTCGAAGACATCCTCGGGAAAGCCCTCTGCGTATTCGGCCAGAGCCGAGCTGAAACGCGCGAGCTTCTCGCGCGCAAGGCTCAGGCCTGCCGCGTACTTGTGCCCGCCGAAAGCGGTCAAGTGCTCGGAGCAGGCCGAAAGCGCGGCGTGGAGGTTGAAGCCCGAGACCGAGCGACCCGAGCCCCTGCCCCGGTTCTCTTTGAGAGCGACCACAACGCAGGGGCGCGAGAACCGGTCGACGAGTTTGGCGGCCACGATGCCGATGACTCCTTCGTGCCAGCCTTCGGCAGCAACGACAATCGTCCGGCGGCCGGTGAGCCGGCCGGCCTCGACGAGGGCGGTTGCCTGGGTGAGTATCTTCTCTTCGAGCGCCTGGCGCGACCGGTTGAGGCTATCGAGCTCCGCAGCCAGCGCGGCAGCTTCGGACTCGTTCTGCGTCAGAAGCAGGCGCGCGGCCATTTCGGCATGGCCGACGCGGCCGGCAGCATTCAGGCGCGGAGCGAGCATGAACCCGACGCTGTAGCCGGTCAGGGGCTTGTCAGCGATGCCGGCGACCTTAAGCAGGGCCTTGACGCCCGGACGCGGGCTGCGCCGTATGGCGGAAAGTCCGATGCGCGCGAGGATGCGGTTTTCATCAACCAGCGGAACGATGTCGGCGATAGTGCCGAGGCCGACGAGGTCGAGCAGGGCGATGAGCTCTTCCTTGGGCCGGTTCAGGGCGGAGAGCACGCTCCAGGCGAGTTTGAACGCGACGCCGACCCCGGCCAGTTCGCGGAACGGATACTTCGAGTCCTGCCGCTTGGGATTGACCAAGGCGAAGGGCATTTGAGATTGCAGATTGCAGATTGCAGATTTCAGATTGCAGATTGTAGATTCCGGGGCCGGACACTCTGCATTCTGGTTTCTGGATTCTGAATTCTGGATTATCTGGTTGACTAGCTCGTGGTGGTCGGTGACGATGACGTCGATTCCCGCGTCTTTGGCTGCGGCCAGCGTTGAAAGGTCGGACGAGCCGCAATCGTTCGTGACAATCAGCTTCGCGCCGTTCTCAACCGCGTGCTTAAGGCCGCGAGCTGAGAAGCCGTAGCCCTCGGTCTCGCGGCAAGGGAGGTAGTAGAGCACGTCGGCGCCGAGCTTGCCCAGGGCCGAGACCAGTAGGACCGTGCCGGTCACTCCGTCAACGTCATAGTCTCCGTAGATGAGGATGCGCTCGCGGCGGTTGAGCGCAGCGACGATACGCTCGGTCGCGGGGGCGATATCCGGCAGCAGGTCGGGCTTGCGCAACCGGGCCGGGGAGACGTCGAGGAAAGAGCGGATGTCTTCGGCGGTTGAGTATCCGCGGCGGAGCAAGAGGTCAACTGCCAGTTCCGGAAGCTCCAATTCGCGGCTGAGCGCGGAAACGTCGCCGGCAGGCGGCGCGGGGAGCCGCCAGCGGTGGGTAGGCTTAACCGCAGGCACGGTAAGTTCTATTGAGGAGCAACCTGCAAGTCAAGCGAGGCGAGGAACATGACCAATGACCAAGCACCAATGACCGATCAAACCCCAATAACCAATGTCAGAGGTCGGGGTTCTGGGCATTGGTCATTTCTCCAATGTATGGTCATTGCGGCTTGGGCATTGGGGGTTCGTTCCGGCGGGAGAGTCCGGCTTCGACTGCTTTGAGGGCTTCGCGGGCGGCGTCAAGACCGGGGTCGAGCGCCACGGCCCGGGCCAGTCGCTCCCGCGCCTGCGTGAGGCTGTCCATGCTGATGTACACGAGGCCGAGCAGGTAGCTCGAATTGGCGTCATCCGGGAATTCGGCCAGGCCCTCCCGATAGAGCGCGGCGGCCCGCGCAAAGTCGCGGTGGGCGATGGCGATGCGGGCAGCTCCGAGGCGAACCAGGGCCCGTCCTTCGGATGATGATGCTCCGGACTTCGCCAATTGCTCGAACTCGGCTTCCGCAGCTTCCACTTTGCCCGAGCCGGCGAGGACCACGAGAAGACCGTAGCGCGCGGCATATGACGAGGGTAGAGCCGTAAGTGCGCGGCGGAAAGACTCGATGGCGGGGCCGCCTTTGCGCTGGTCGACATAGATGTTGCCTTCCTGAGTCCAGGCCTGGGCCGAGTAAGTCTGCCTTTGGACCGGAATCAGGCTTGAGGTTATGTAGGCCGCAATCGCGACCGCGATACCGGCGACGACGCGCGCGGTGCGACGCCGCCTGACTGCGTCCACGAGCTCGCTCAGTCCGAATCCTGCAAACATCAGGAGAAACGGAATCGCCGGGGCCCGCAGGCGCGAAAGCACATAGAAGAGCAACGCAGAGAACAGGTACGCAGCGACAAAAAGGTAGGCAGGCAGGGCCTGAGCGCGCCTCGGCCAAGCCCAGACCATGCCAACGAGCCCGAACGCAAGCGCCAGCCCGAAGTTCACAAAGGCCAGCCTGAGCGGCAATGATGCCGCGCGAGCAGTCTCCGGATAGTAGTCATTCGGCACCTCGTAGTTGCTCGCGAAGAGCAGGAGCTTGCGGCCGAGGAGCCGGAGATACCTGCCTGGCTGGTGTGCGACGAAGTCAATGCCCTGCCGGGTCCAGTAGGCCGAGGCAGCCGACCAACTCACCTCACGGCCATCGATTGTGCGGCTGACGCGCTTGAGCCGCTCGTGCGAGAACCCGGGGCCGCGCTCCAGTTCAGCGGTGGGCTGCCATGTGCCGTCGGCCGAGGGGCTGTTGCCGTAGTAGAAGTTGATGCCGGAGTGGGCGGTGAACAGCACCGGGTCGCGGGCGATGATGTAGTTCCGTATTGGCACGGTCGCGATGACCAGGACCGCCGCGGCCGCTGTGACCAGCGGACCGCGGCGAGAGGCGAGGGACGAGAGATGTGGGGCGTTGGACTTTGGGACAGGCGTTTGCAGCCTGGGAGCGGGAACGGTGAACGGTGAACGATGAACGTTCTTCCAGAGCCAGATGAGCAGGAAGGGGAGCAGAAGCAGCAGTTCGGGACGGCAGATGACGAGCAGGCCGAAGCTGACGCCGGCCACTAGCCAAAGCCAGATGCGTCTGCCTGCAACGAGGACGAGCCAGACGGAGAGCAGGCTCAGAGAGATGGTTAGTTCCACGTACAGCAGTGTTCCGGTGTAGAAGACGAGGATACCGGTCAGGGCAAACCCGAGGGCGGCCAGGATTGCGGGCCGCCTGCCGAAGGTACGGCGGGTAGTGTCGTACAGAAGGAGACAGGAGACCGCGGACAGGAGTGTCTGCAGGAGCTGGACTGGCAGTACGCGAACGCCGAAGATGGCGTACACCAGGGCGAGCAGGTAAGGATAGAGCGGCCGCAGGAAGAAGACATCCGAGCCCCAGAAGTTGCCGGAGATTATCTCAATTGCCCAGCGGTGGTAGTAGTAGGAATCGAGCATCTGCGGCCCGATTGTCGAGAACGGGCGACCGCGCATCACGAGGACGAACCAGAGCCGAATGAGGACCGTGAGGCCGACTGCCGCAGCAGAGGGATAGAGGGATCGAGGGATAGAGGGATGGAGTGTCAGGCACTCTATCTCTTTGTCCCTTTGTGCCGGTTTCGCGCGGGGCATCTTCGGTGCGCAGTATATGAGCCCGCGTCCGGCCAGTCAAGCTGACCGCGTCCGTGCTTGACAGCGAGGTCGGCGGGGCTAGAATTAGGCGCATCTAACAATGTTAGCTGAAGCACACAGCCACTCATCAACGGCCGGTCTGGGCCAGAGTGCAGAGGACTATTTGGAGGCCGTGCTCGTGCTCGGCGAGGAGAAGCGGGTGGTGCGGGTCAAAGACCTGTCCGAGCGGCTGAGAGTGAGCAAACCTTCGGTCGTGGCAGCACTGGCCAAGCTCGAGCGCAAAGGCCTGGCCCGGCACGAGCGGTACGGCGGGATTGAGCTGACGCCGCGCGGCCGGCGCGTGGCGCAGGAGACCGACCGGAGGCACCGGCTGGTCAAGGCGTTTCTGGTCCGGGTCCTGGGGGTGAGGGAGGCGACCGCGAACCACGACGCCTGCCGCATCGAGCACAGTCTCAGCCCGGAGACGGTTGCGCGACTGGTCGAGTTCGTACAGCGCCGCGGAGAACGAGTGTGAAACGTCTGAGCGAACTGGCGGTGGGCGACCGGGCGATTGTCAAGGGCGTAAAGGGCGACCCCGGGGTCAGGCGCCGGCTGCGGGCAATGGGGTTCGTGTCCGGCACCGAGATATCGGTCAGACGTTGTGCGCCCATGGGCGACCCGGTCGCATATGACCTCATGGGTTATTGCCTGTCGCTGCGCAAAGAGGAGGCGGCACTGGTGATGGTCGAGCCGGTGTCCAGGATGAGCCTTGCGTCCGCACCGGTGGGTGTCAAGCTGCGCGTGCTTGGCGTCGCCGGCGGCTGGGGCATCAGGCGCAAGCTCGGCGCGCTGGGCGTGGCTGAGGGCGAAGAGGTCGTCAAGGCCGCGGGCGTCGGTTCGGGGCCGGTGGAGGTTGAGGCCGAAGGCAGACGCAGCACGATCGGCCACGGAATGGCTGAGCGGGTGGCCGTGTCACCCGTGGAGGCGGCCAAAGCGTGAGCCCGAAGCGGGAGGTAAGAATCGCCCTCGCCGGCAACCCCAATTCCGGGAAGACGAGCATCTTCAATGCCCTGACCGGCCTGCACCAGTACGTCGGCAACTGGCCGGGCGTGACGGTCGAACGCAAAGAGGGACGGTTCACCTATGAAGGGCATGAGGTAAGACTCGTTGACCTTCCCGGAACCTACGCGCTTGATGCCTACACCATCGACGAACGGGTCGCCCGCCAGTATCTGACGAGCGAGAGTCCGGACGCGGTCATCGCGGTCGTCGATGCGTCCAACCTGGAGCGCAATCTCTACCTGGTCGCGCAGCTCCTTGAACTTGAGGTCCGCGTCATTGTGGCACTGAACATGATGGACGTGGCCGCGTCACGCGGGCTGGAAATCGACGTAGACAAGCTCGGGAGGCTGCTCGGGGTGAAGGTCGTACCGACGGTCGCATCCAAGAACGTCGGCATTGACCAACTCCGGCGCGTGGTCCACGACATCCACAGCGCCGCCCCGCGGCCCGGGCTGCGGATATCCTACGGCGACGACATCGAGTCCGGGCTGGTCAAGCTGGTCGAGGCGGTTCGGGTTGCCTGGCCGCATCGCTCGGACGGCGTTCGCTGGTGGGCGCTGAAGCTCCTGGAGGGCGACCCCGGCGCGCTGGCCGAGCTGGAATCGACCGGGGGTGGAAGCGCACTCCGGACGGTACTCGACTCGGTCCGGACCGGGCTGGAGAAGCACATCGGCACCGATGCCGAGACTGCGGTGGTCGAGCGGCGCTACGGGTTTCTGAACGGCTTGGTCAGGGAATGCACCCGCCGGCGGCCCGGGGTCGGCCGGAGGCTGGCAGTCTCGGATGAGATCGACCGCGTCGTCGCCAACCGGTGGGTCGGGATTCCGGTGTTCCTGTTGTTGTTGTGGGGTACGTTCCAGCTCGTGTTCACGGTTGGCGCGCCGCTCAGCGACCTGATTGACCGTTTCTTCGGCTGGCTCAGCGGGGCTGCCGCCGGCTGGCTGTCCGCGCTGCATGCGCCGGCATGGCTGGCCTCGCTCACATCGGAAGGATTGATTGGCGGCGTCGGCTCGGTACTGGTGTTCGTCCCGAATATCCTCATTCTGTTTCTGGTTATCTCGCTGCTTGAGGAGTCCGGATACATGGTTCGGGCGGCGTTCGTGATGGACCGATTCATGCACCTCCTGGGTCTGCACGGCAAGTCGTTCATCCCCATGATTGTCGGGTTCGGATGCAACGTACCCGCAATCATGGCCACCCGGACGCTGGAGTCGCGCAAAGACCGAATTCTGACGATACTCGTCAATCCGTTGATGTCGTGCTCGGCGCGGCTGCCCATATACATCCTGTTCGCAGGGGCTTTTTTCACGCGGGAGCAGGGGCTGGTAGTATTCTCGTTGTACCTGCTGGGTATTGTGCTCGCAGTCCTGGTCGCCCGGCTCTTTAAGTGGCTGTTCTTCAGGGAGGAGGTCGCGCCGCTCATCATGGAGCTGCCGCCGTATCACCTGCCGACCTTGCGCAGCGTGCTGACCCACATGTGGGAGCGCTCGTGGTTGTTCGTGCGCAAGGCCGGTACGATAATCGCCGGAGCGTCAGTCGTGATCTGGCTTCTGGGTAGTCTGCCCTGGGGAGTCCAGTACGCTTCCGAGTCCAGCTTCATTGGTCGGGTGGGAGGCGTTCTTGCGCCGCTACTCAGGCCAGCCGGGTTTGGATACTGGTGGGCCGCGGTGTCGCTTGCGGCCGGAGTCATCGCCAAGGAGATTGTCGTCAGCACCATGGGCGCGATTCACGGCACCGGGCCTGAGGGCATTGTTGAGGTCCTGCGGCAGAGTTTCACGCCGCTATCGGCATACGCGTTCATGGTAATGTCCCTGATTTACATCCCATGCGTCGCCACGATTGCGGCGATTCGGCGCGAGACGAACTGGCGCTGGACAGCGCTGGCCGTTGGCTATACTCTTGTGCTGGGCTGGCTGGTCGCGACCGGCGTGTATCAGGTCGGCCGGATACTGACGTGATACGGCGAATCCTGGCTGAGCTGAGTCGTGGGTCAACGACGGCCGCCGAGCTTGCCCGAAAGCTGGAAGTCGAGCAAAGCGCGCTGGAGGAGATGCTGCGGTTCATGGCCCGGAAAGGTCTGATTAGGGAAGTTCACCCGGAGTGCAGGCCGGCCGGCTGCGCCGGCTGCCCCTACGCGGGCCGCTGCGCCGCGAGCCCGGCTACCGGGTATGTGTTGGTCACGGAGGCGACGGAGTCCAGTCGCGGGCGACGCAGAAAGCCGCGCTGACTCACCCGCGTGCTCATAAGGACAAAGGACTCGGCGTGATTAACCCGGATGCTGCTGCAAAGCTGGTTGCGGTCGCGATACCGTTCTTCGCGACCTGGCTCGTTGCCGGCGTCGTGATTGCCACGCTGTATCACCTCAGTCTCTATTACCTCGATGGCGAATACCGGTCCACGCCGGAGCTGTCGCTGGACGTCCTGGTCGGGATTCTGCGCGGGCTTGCCTACGTGGTGGCCTGGCCCGCTATCTTCTTCTTCGACCGCAGCGCCTTGTACCGTATCAAGATGCTGGTCCGCTATATGGACCCGAAGTTGAGATACGAGGATGAGGAACTGGCCGGGTACATTGCAGAGGGGCGCCGACGGGTCAAGCTCAGACGGGATGCCATTGCTGCGGCCGCACGCGATGAGCGACGGGCGCACGAGCTCCTTACGGGCGAAGAGAGGGCCCGCTACCTGTTCACCGCCCACGACGGCAATCCCGTCCTAAGTAACATCTGGCTGATGATGGCGGAAGGCTCGGGTCCGGGCGGAGGGCGGCAACTGGTGCGCATCTGGGACCCGAAGGACCTGGCCGATGAGGTGTGGGAAAAGGCGCTCTGTGAGGTCGGGACCAGAACGCAGAGGCCGTGCGAGCAGTGCGGGACCGTCGTGCCTTATGAGCGGGTCGAGTTGCCCGAGATGCTGTATCTGAAGGTGCAGGAAGCCGAGAGGGAGAAGACGATTGTCGAAGGCTGGGCCCTGCGCGGCAACTTCGCGGTCACGTTCCATCCCTGCCCGGAATGCGACGCTTCACGGCTGGGTGTGTCCGACGGTGTAACGGTCTTCGGCCGGGCCTCGGACATAGTAGCCGCGGTCAAATCCGGGATAACGATCCAAGAAGACCTGCCGACGTGACGCGCTCCGCAGTTCGCTGCGACCGTTCGGGCTCGCCTCGCAAGCGTACGACCGCGACGAGTCCAAAGAGCAAAGGCGTCCGGTCCGTCGCAACGGCTCACACCGATGCGATCCTGGAGAGCATCTCGGACGGTGTGTTCACCGTAGACCTCGACTGGCGCATCACATCGTTCAACCGGGCCGCCGAGAAGATTACCGGCATAAAGCGCGGCGAGGCCATCGGCCGCCACTGTTCCGAGGTGTTCCGCTCCAGCATGTGCCAGGAGAACTGCGCGTTGAAGCGCAGCATCGAGACTGGCAGGCCGGTAGTGGGCAAGTCTTGCTACATCATCACTGCGAACGGCGAGCGCGTCCCGATCAGCGTATCAACCGCCATCATGCGCGACTCCGCTGGCAAGGTCGTGGGCGGAGCCGAGACTTTCCGGGACCTGAGCGAGGTCGAAGCCCTGCGTGAGGAACTGGCCGGGCACTACCGGGTAGGGGAGCTTACAAGCCACAGTCCGATGATGCAGCAGGTGTTCGAAGTACTGCCCGCAATTGCCGCTTCGTCCAGCACCGTGCTCATCCTCGGCGAGACCGGCACCGGCAAGGAACTGGTCGCGAGGGCCATCCATTCCCTGAGCCCCCGCAGCCAGGGGCCGTTCATCGCCGTGAACTGCGGGGCGCTGCCTGATACGCTGCTTGAGTCCGAGCTCTTCGGGTATAAGGCCGGCGCTTTCACCGGGGCCGCGCACGACAAGCCCGGCCGGTTCGCGCTGGCCCGCGGCGGCGTCATCCTGCTCGACGAAATCGGCGAGATGAGCCCGGCTCTGCAGGTGCGGCTCTTGCGCGTGCTGCAGGAGCGCGCCTTCGAGCCGCTCGGTTCAACCCGTTCCGAAACGACCGACGCGCGGGTGATAGTCGCCACCAACAAGGACTTGGCCGAACTAGTGCGCCAGGGAGTCTTCCGTGAGGACCTGTACTATCGTGTGAATGTCGTCCGCGTCGAACTCCCGCCGCTGCGCCGTCGCAAGGAAGACATCCCGCTGATTGTCGAGCAGTTCATCGCCCGGTTCAACCGGTTGCAGGGCAAGGCGATAGCCGGGGTCTCGGTCGAGGCGCTCTCGCTCTTGATGGCATATGACTGGCCCGGGAACGTACGCGAATTGGAGAACGTCATTGAGCGGGCCTTTGTCTTGTGCGACTCCGGGCAGTTGGGCATCGAACTCCTGCCGGTGGAACTGACCGCCCGGGTGGCAACGGTCCCGCCCGGAGCCGGCATACGCAAGGCACGGGAATTGCTTGAAGCTGAGACTATTCGCAAGGCGCTCGACAAGGCCGGCGGCAACCGGAGCGCCGCGGCGAAGGAACTCGGAATCCACAAGACCACCTTGTTCCGCAAGCTCAAACGACTGCGCATCAACCCACCCGAGTCGGACGGACGGTCGCGCCGCCGGCAATAGAGTAGCCTTTCGGCTACTTCTCATCCGGACCATAGTTGCACAAACGCTACTCCAGTTCGTGCTCGCCGGTCACTGACTGACCCACCAACTGTTTGGAAAGACGGCTCTTATGGGGCCACTCCGCCAACCAGTCCGGGTGGCATCGAAACTGCTCTGACAGGAGACAAATGAAGGCGGCATTCGCAACGTGGAACCACCGGATAGCGCCGGTCTTCGACGTAGCACCGGTAGTCAGTATCGTCGAGGCCAGGGACGGCCAACTGGAAGGCGAAGCGCAGGAAGCGCGCCTTGATGGTACGCCGATGAACCGGGCACTGCGGCTGGCAGAGTTGGGCGTCAGCACGCTCGTCTGCGGCGCGATTTCCCGGCCGCTGCACGACATGGTGACCGGCCATGGGGTAAAGGTCGTTCCATTCGTTGCCGGCAACCTAGATGAGGTCATCCGGGCGTGGCTGAATGGCGAACTGGTCGGCGACGCATTTGCCATGCCGGGCTGCTGTCGCCGTCACCGACACCGCTTCCACCATATGCGTGGTCGTCGATAGGAGAAGTGACATGAAGGGAAGACGCGGAATCAGGATAGGGCAGGGCGGTGGCCGGGCACAAGGGTCCGGCCTGGGCCGCATGGGCGGACCGAAGGCAGCCGGGCC
>Ga0116202_10002051_pt1 | contig 11919 bp, 10 predicted proteins | sample LakKivw325mmetaG_FD_94479 | JGI IMG/M metagenome (GOLD analysis project Ga0116202, IMG submission 94479) | Anoxic lake water microbial communities from Lake Kivu, Rwanda to study Microbial Dark Matter (Phase II) - Lake Kivu water 325m metaG | ecosystem: Environmental > Aquatic > Freshwater >... | reverse complement strand
GCCAGGCGTCGCGGTGTGCCGCCCTCTACCTCATGGGGGTCTCCTTCTTCTTCAGCGGCTTCAGCAACACTGGCGCCCTGCACGCGCCGGTGCCTTTTCTCGATGACATCGGCTTTCCGACAGCCACCGCCGCCGCGGCTCTGGGCACCCTGGGCATGGGCAGCGCCGCCGGAAAGGTCTTCTTCGGCTGGCTGTGTGACCGCGTGCCCCCGAAGCGAGCATCGGCCCTCGGCCTGGCTCTCCAGCTTGGCGGCGTGCTTGTGCTGCTCTCCATCCGCGCGGACTCGCCGCTCGCGCTCATCTGGGCCTATGCGCTGCTGCTCGGCTTCGGGCTGGGAAGCTGGTTGCCGACCATGTCCATGCTCGTGAGCACCACCTTCGGGCTGGCGTACTACGGCTCGATCTTCGGCGTCATCTCCTTCCTGGAGAGCGCGGGGACGTCGATCGGCCCGCTGTTCGCCGGTCTCGTGTTCGATGCGACGGGCACGTACTATCCTGCGTTTGTGACTTTCGCGGTGCTGTACTCCATCGCCATCCCCGCGATGCTCCTTGTGAAGCGCCCTCCGCGTCCCCGACCGGAGCAGTGACCGTCCGCCGGCTCTCTTGCCGGAACGATGCCCGGATGCCGTTCGGTTCCATTCCTGCTACAATGCCGCGTCCTTGCGCCCGCGCCTGATATGACCGAATCGCTGCGCCGCCGCCCCTTCTACGGCTACTACCTCGTGGCCGTCACCTTCGCCTTGATGGCGCTGTTCAACGGCTGCGGAGTCTTCGTCTTCAGCCTCTTCGTCAAGCCGCTGGAGGCATCACTTGGCTGGGGTCGTGGCGAGGTGATGGCGGGCTTCACCGTGTTCTACGCCGTCATCGGTGTGGCCTCGCCCCTCGTCGGCCGGTTCGTCGACCGCTACGGCGCCCGGCCGGTCATTCCGGTCGGCGCGCTGCTCATGTGCCTTGGCTTTGCGCTCGTCAGCCGGATGAGCGAGCTAACTCAGTTCTACCTCGGCTACGTGATCATCGGTGCAGGCGCCGCGGCCATGGGGCCGGTGCCGTGCAGTGCCGTCATGTCCAACTGGTTCAAGCGCCGCAGAGGCATGGCGCTGGGACTGATGTCGGCAGGCATCGGCGCGGGAGGCGTGGTGATGGCGCCGCTCATCGGCTACATGCTCTCCAGCTCCGACTGGCGCGCGGCCTACCTGTTCATGGGCATCCTGATAGTCGCCGTGGGCGTGCCTCTCTCACTTGGACTGATACGCACCCGTCCGGCGGAGATGGGGCTCTATCCGGATGGCGACGCTGCGCCGTCCGGCCACGTGGCAGCCGGAATGCGCGGACAGGACGAGAAGTCCGGGTGCACGTTGAGGCAGGCGCTGTGCGCGTCAGCCTTCTGGCTCGTTGCGGTGGCGTTTTTCTTCTCCAACTTCTCCAACATGGGCGCCATACAGTCTTCGGCGCCGTTCCTCGAGGACATCGGCTATCCGACCGCGACGGCCGCCTCGGCGCTCGGCGCCATCGGCTTCGGCAGCGGTTCCGGCAAGATTCTCTTCGGCTGGCTGTGCGACAGGATGCGGGCGAACCGCGCCTGTGCCATCGGCATCGCGCTGCAACTCGCGGGAGTGCTGATGCTGCTGACAGTGCGACCCGATTCCCCACGCATCCTCATCGCGGCATATGCGCTCGTCCTTGGACTTGGCGTGGGGGCCTGGCTGCCGACGCTATCGATGCTGGCCAGCACCAGCTTCGGACTGCTGCACTACGGCGCCGTCTTCGGCGCGCTGAACCTATGCCAGAGCCTGGGGACCGCAGGCGGTCCGCTCTTCTTCGGTCTGGTTCACGACGTCACCGGCTCGTATCTGGACGCCTTCGTTACCGCTGCGGTGCTGCTGACCGCGTCCCTTCCAGCCATCCTGCTCGTCCGGAAACCCATCCGGCGGTAAGTGCAGCCGGGAGTCGCGGCGTCGCGACCTCGCCTCAATTTCCGTCTCGCTCGTCCGGGCTGCGCCCTCTCTCAAAGCTGGCGTCGTACCCGCCGGATGGATGGTCTACAATGGAGTGCCGGCCTGTGCCCGGAGTAGGGTGCGCCGGGAGTACCCGTGACGCGATTCCGACGAGAGGAGGTCTCCTGCGGATGCCAACGCCTGAGAACAAGCCCCCTGAGAGAAAGAAGACAACGCCCGCCGACCTGCTGGCCAAGAAGCAGAGGGGCGAGAAGATCGTCCGTATCACCTGCTACGACTACCCTATGGCGCTCCTGGCCGACCGCGCCGGCGTCGACGCCATCCTCGTTGGCGATTCCTGCGGCATGGTCGTCGCCGGGCTCAAGAGCACCGTCCCGGTCACGATGGAGGAGATGATCTACCATTGCGGCGCCGTCTCGCGCGCTGCCCGCTATGCCATGGTCATCGGCGACCTTCCCTTCCTCTCGTATCAGACCGATGTGAAGGATGCCATCTACAATGCCGGCCGGCTCGTGAAGGAGGGCGGCGCGGACGTCGTCAAGCTGGAAGGCGGACAGGACTTCGCCCCGACCGTCCGGGCCATCGTCAAGGCCGGCATCCCGGTGGTCGGTCACATCGGCATCACTCCGCAGAGCGCCGCAATGACCGGCGGATTCAAGGTGCAGGGCGCCGACGTCGCCACCGGCCTCCGCCTTATCGAAGACGCGAAGGCGCTGGAGGCGGCCGGGGCATTCATGCTGACGGTGGAGGGCGCACCCGACCGTCTCGCCGAACTCATCTGCCGGGAGTTGACCATCCCCGTCACCACGATGGGAGCCGGACCGAACACCGACGGGCAGACCATCAACATGTACGACATCCTTGGCCTGTTCGACCGGTTCACCCCGAAGTTCGTAAAGAAGTACGCGAACCTCGCCGAAGTCATCGTGCAGGCGCTGCAGCAGTACAGGCAGGAAGTCGAAACGGGGGTGTATCCCGGACCTGAGCAGACCTACCACATGAAAGACGAGGTGTTTCAGGCGATACTGGAGCAGCGGTCCGGCCGGTGAGGCGTGGTCCCGGCCTCGTCGCGGAGTGAATCTGAAACGGAGGAACAGGCCGATGCACGAAGGCGCCATCACGCGACCATCGAAGGAGATCATCGAGGGCTTCAGGGCCATTCCCACGGCCACCGTCAGCGACGTGCTCGACAGCATGAAGATAAGCGGAATCGTGAACGGCTTCCGCTGCCTCATCCCGGGTATCAGGATAGCCGGGTGCGCCTTCACCGTGAAATCCATCGCGGCCGAGCGCGATACCTACACGGCGGCCGACTTCCCCATAGGCCAGGTTATCGCGAAGATGGAGAGGGACGACGTCTTCACCGTGGACCTCGGTGGCCGCGAGGTCTCGCACGCCGGTGGTCTGGCAGGGACTGCGATGAAGGCGCGCGGCGTTGCCGGCATGGTCATTGACGGCGGATGCCGGGACCTGGACCACAACCTGAGCATAGGCTTTCCTGCGTACGCGCGACACTTCTGCGCCACCGGCGCGCGGTCGCGCGTCAAGATACTCGCTATCAACGTGCCTGTTGAGGTGGCGGGTATCCGTGTGTGCCCCGGCGATATCGTCGTTGCCGACATAACAGCTGTGGCGTTCGTGCCTGCGGACGTCGCCCGGACGGTGCTCGACGAGTGCCGGCGCCGGGAGGAACTTGAAGGCCAATTCGTGTCCAACCTGAACCAGGGCGGCACGTTTGAGGATTCGCACAGGAAGCTCGGCATACTCTAGTCGCTGCCGGAGTGGCGGACTTGAGTTGTAGCTGATACCTTGAACCGGCGGTCCGGTCGGTCTGCATCCGCGCCGCGGGAGACCATTCCAGGGACGCAAGGCGATCAACGGGTGCTCGAGAGGAGGAGACTGAGATGTCTGCATCGGCGAGAGACAAGGCTCTGGTGGAGGTCACAGCGAGAATAGAGGGCGCATATCGCAATCGCACGAAGCGCTCGTATGCAGTGGCGCAGGAGGCGCGAAAGTACCTGCCCGGAGGCGATACGCGCCGCTCCATCTTCTTCTTTCCCTATCCCATCTGGATCGACCATGCCGACGGCTGCCGGGTCTACGACGAGGACGGGAACGAGTACCTAGATTTCCACAACTGCTACACGACCATGATTCTCGGGCACGGCAACGAAGGCGTGAAGGCCGCCGTCAGGCAGCAACTGGACGAGGGGACGATGGCGCTGGGCGCCTTCAAGAAGAACGTCGTGACCTGGGCGCAGATACTCTGCGAGCGCGTCGAGTCTGTCGACCAGGTCCGTTTCACCTGTACCGGTACCGAGTCGGTCATGATGGCTCTCCGCGCTGCAAGGGCGTCAACCGGGAGAGACAAGGTTATCGTCGAGTATGGTGGCTATCATGGCGCGTACGACGCAGTGGTCTTCCCGCCTGATTCCCGCGGACTGCCCAAGTCGCTCATGGCTGATACCATCGTCGTTCCGTACAACGACGCGCAGGCTCTGGAGCGCGCCCTGCAGGACAACAAGGGCAAGGTGGCAGCCGTGTTGCTGGAGGGCCTCATGGGGGCGGCGGGTATGGTTCCGGCCAAGAAGGGCTTCCTGCAGGCGGCGCGGAAGCTCAGCACGGAGCATGGCGCCGTCTTCATCCTGGACGAGATCATCTCGTTCCGGCTCGACTACGGCGGCCTGCAGCACATCGAAGGCATCAAGCCGGACCTGACGACATTCGGCAAGATCATGGCCGGCGGAACGGCCATGGCTGCGTTCGGCGGCAGACGCGACCTGATGCAGCTCTACTCGCCTGACAGCCAGGTGCTGCACCATGCCGGTACGCTCAACGCGAACCCGCTCTCGGCTGCGGCGGGTGTGGCCATGATGCTGCAGATCACACCGGAGCTCATCGCCCGCATCAACGCGCTCGGCGAATCCCTCAGAGACGGCATGCGCGACATCTTCCGGAAGGCCGGCGTCAAGGGGCAGGTCACCGGCATCGGTTCGCTGATGAACGTCCACTTCGGCGCCGTGCCGATCGTGGACGGCCACACCGCCCGGGATACGACCAACAAGGAGATCCTGCACCTCTTCCATCTCTCGCTCCTTAACCGGGGCATACTGACTCCTGAGCGGGCCATGTTCTGCATGTCAGCGCCGATGACGGAGCGCGAGGTGAAGGCCGTCCTGAAGGCCGTTGAGGATGCCGTCCGCGAGCTGAAGCCGGACGTCGAGCGTATCTGGCCGGAGCTCATCGGCACGGTCTGACGGGTCCCTGTCGTTCGTGGACGCTGTTCGTCGCGGCGCGCAGCGCCCCGGCGAACAGCGTGACGCGGGAGTCCGGAATGGAGGGGTCCCCGCGCCGGCGGTGTGTTGCCCGTTGCGGCTGGCGGAGACTGCTTCGGCGGTCCCACCAGTCGGCGAAGGCCTGTAGCAGAATACCTACAGCGCATTAGTGCTGACGCCTGCAAGCCGCCCGTATTGACACGCTCGACCGGGATGCGGGACAATGCGGGGCCGCGGCGTGACCGATTCCCTCCGTACCGACCAGTCTCCCTCTCCGTCTGCTCCAGTCCGAACGAGGATGCCGGTTCAGGTCGTGTGCTTCTTAGCGGCGGCCGCGTCGATGCTCAGTCGACGCAGTGTTGTCGCGCATCGCTTGGCGAACTGACAGAAGAGCATAGCCTCGATGAACGTCAGCCCCGTCAGTCTGTTCATGATGGGCGCAGGTATCCTGTGCCTCGGCCTCTCCGTCTACGTCTGGAGACACCGGCACGATCACACGGCCCTGTCGCTGTCGCTGCTGTTGCTGGCGGCGGCCACGTGGTCGTTCTTCTACGGCGTAGAGTTCTCCCACAGCAGTCTCCCCCCGATGCGCGTCGCCCTGGTGCTGCAGTACCTGGGCATCGCCGCCATGCCGGTCCTGTTCTTCGTTTTCGCTCTCCGCTACTCCGGCAACGACAGATGGCTCGGCTCCTCCCGCGTTGCGCTTCTCTGCATCCTCCCGGTGTTCACCGTGGCGATGAACGCGACGAACGACCTCCACCACCTCTTCTACAGCAGCGTGTCCGTCGGTGTGGCCAGCGACTTCTCGTTCTTGAGGCTTCAACCCGGTCCGTTCTACTGGCTGAACATCGTCTACGCCCACGCGCTCTTCGTCGCGGGTCTCGTGTTCATGATTCGCATGTTCTTCGGTGTGTCGCGCGTGGACCGCCCACGGGTAGGATACCTCCTGGCGAGTGCCCTGCTGGCCTTCGGTTTGAACATCGCGTATCGGGTCGGGCTCAGGCCCTACGGCTTCCTCGACCTCACGCCTGTCGGGTTCGCCGTTATGGGGCTCATGCTCACGGAGGGCATCCTCACCCGGCGTATCTTCGACATCAAGCCCGTGGCGCTCGACGTGCTCTTTGACGGCATCCCGGACGCCGTTCTCGTCCTCGACACGAACGGGCGAGTGGTCAATGCCAACCCGGCTGCACGGGTGTTGCTCGAGTCTACGGTCATCCGGCAACAGCTCGAGACGACCGGCAGGCGCGGTGCCGGCGCTGCGCAGGGTGCCGTTCCGCCGGCCGCCGAAGGTGCGGAGATAGTAGCTGCGGACCGGTCCTTCTCAAGGATGGACACAGAGCTGTTCGGTCGAGGCGGTACCCGTCTCGGGACTCTCATCGTTCTCCGCGACGTCACCGAGCGCAGGCGGGCTGCTGAGCGACTCCAGCGCAGCCGTGACCGGTACCGCTCACTCGTCAACAACATCCCCGGTGCTACGTACCAGCGTGCCCAGGACGCCAATCGGACGATGCGCTTCACGAGTGCGGGAATAGAGGCACTGAGCGGCTACTCGCCCGGCGACTTCTTCGACGGCGGCGCGCGTACCTGGGAGAGCGTCGTCCATCCCGATGACCTGGAGCGGGTCGAGCATGCCATCAGCGCGGCTGTCGAGCAGCAGAGCCCGTGGGAGGTCGAGTATCGCATTCTGCACAGAGATGGCGCTGTCCGCTGGGTCTACGAGAAGGGCGTGACCACCGTCGACCCCGAGACGGGCGAGACATCTCTTAACGGCTTCATCCTTGATATGACGCAACAGAAGAGGGACCGCGCCGAGCTTGATCAGTCGCACAGGGAACTGCGGCGGCTGGCCACGCACCTTCAAGCGGTCCGCGAGCAGGAGCGGGCGGCTGTCGCCTGGGAGTTGCACGACGAGATCGGCCAGGCGCTTTCAGTTGTACGGATGGATGTCGCCGACTGCAGCGGACGTCTGCCCGGCGAGGAGCACGCGCGGATCCGGTCGAGGCTGCGCCGGACCGTTGAGGTGCTTGATGGAGCCATCGCCCGGCTTCGCCGGGTCTACACCGGCCTGAGACCCGGCATGCTCGACGACCTCGGCCTCTCCGCTACCATCGAATGGCAGACGTCGGAGTTCTCGCGCTCTTCAGGCATCGACTGTCGCGTTTGGCGTCTCGACGAGGTGCAACTGATTGACGACCGATGCAGCCTGGCAGTCTTCCGGGTCTTTCAGGGGGTGTTGAACACCGTGGTGCGCAGTTCGGGCGCCACCAGTGCCGATGTGAGCGTGGAGCAGAGGGACCACCGGGTTGTCGTGTCTGTCACCGACAATGGCCGCGCCGGACCCGACGGAGACGTGCCGCCGTACCTCTCCATGGACTATGCGGCGATGCGCGAGCGCATCCGTGAGTGCGGTGGGACGCTGATGATGCGCACCGGCGAGGACGGTCGCAGAACTATCGAGATCAGCATCCCGCTTCAGCAGCCTGGGGCCGCGGCGTCGTGATTTGAGACGGCCATTCCGGCGAGCTTTGCCGGCGAGGTGATTGCGGCGCGCCTAAGGACTACGGCTCCAACCAGAAGGAGCGCGTGCTATCCGCTGCGGCGACAAGAGGCGCCACCATCACTTCTCTCACGAGCGTCCTCAGCCACTCCCGCTCGGCGATACACCGCGCCAGCGGCGGACTCGCCGCGTAGTAGAAGTTGACGTAGTCCCTTCCTGCCGCGCTCTTAAGCAGCACCTCGTCCCGGAAGCGGCGCAGCACGTCTATCTCGGCGGCATCGCTGCTGCCGTAGGCGGCTGTCGCGATGAAGCAGGCGACCCCCTTCTGGGCAGCATGGTCGCGACCCGACTCGATCTCCTCTTGCTTCGCGCGAAGAGCGAGGCTTCCTTCGTTAACGGCTTGCAGCAGCGCAACGCTCTCGCGCCGGACGGACGCAAGGATGCGCGCCCGAGCCGATACACTGGGTTCAATCTCTCCAACGATCCCCTGCAGACCGAGAAGCTCACCGAGGGCGCTGCCGCCCCATGCTGCCGAGGCGCCGACGACCTCCTTCTCGACTAGAGCAGTGCACTCAAGGTAAGCGCTCTCAAGGACACTCGCGACACTCTCGTTGATGGGCGCAAGCGTGTCCATGGTGTAGGGAGTTGGCTCTCTCAGTTTGGCCGCGTTCTGCATGAGGAGGGTGTGTGCCCCTTGGAACACCTCCAGAACCCGGGCACGGCTCTTCTCGTCGGTGGTGACGTCGTTGATATGCTCCGACACCACCTCCTCGACGGAGCTTTGAACGAACCGCACTGAGGCGTACGCGGCCTCAAGCTGCTTGACGTACTCTCTCTCAGCGTCCGTCAGCTTGCCTTCGACGGCGGGTGTGGGGCCGAGTATGTCCGAGGCGCACCCGCACGGCAACAGCGTGAAGAGGACAGCTATGGCGAGACCAAGCCGCGACAGACGCACAACTCACCCCCACGAGAGAAGAGTCGTGGTGCGACTGTAGTGGGGCAGACTTCGGGCTGTCAACCGTCGCGGGCGGCGCGACGCGCCGTCGCCGCGCGATCGCCGGCCTACTCCTCGAGGATGAACGTCACCTTCATCTGAACGCGGTACTCGGAGATCTTGCCTTTCTCGTCCAGGAGGATCTCCTGGTTCTCGATCCAGGCTCCCCGCACGTTCTTCAGGGTCTTCTCGGCCCGCGCGATGCCCTTCTTGATGGCGTCGTCGAAGCTGATGGGAGAGGATGCCTTGATCTCGGTCGTTCTCGAAATGGCCATCACCGCCTCCTCTGGTTCCGTCATCCGGAACCGTCAACCACCTGATACCCATGGTAGCAGTCGTTGCGGCCACCGTCCACGCGCCCTGCCTCCGGCCCGGTCGAGCGCGAATCCACTGGCGCGGCCGCTCACGAATCCGGCCGGGCACGAACGTGTGCTCAACTCCTGAAGCAGCGATGGCCCCTAGCGGGGGGTTGCGCGCACCCGCTTCACCAGTGCGGCGAACCGTTGCGCGAAGCGCCTGGCAGCCTTGTCGTCGAGACTCTGAGTGTTGCCCACGAAGGTGAGGCCGTAGTGCATCCCCTGGGAGTCGCCCTGTACGACCATTCCGTGGATGAGCAGCGCCTCGACGATGCTCAGGACGGTCGTCTCATGTCCCGTCGAACCGGCGGACGCGAACGCCGCCCCCACCTTGCCCTCGAGCTTGCCGTGATGTTTGACACTGCGGTCGAGGAAGCTCTTGATCTCCGCGGCCATCGTGCCGTAGTACGTGGGCGACCCGACTACGACGCCGTCGAAAGCGAGCAGTTCGTCAACGTCGGCGTCCTGCACCTTCTTGCAGACGACGTCGAGCCCCTCGGCGCGCAACGTCTCGGCTATCCTGTTCGCCATCAGTTCGGTGCGCCCGCTGCGCGAGTAGTACACCACCAGTACGCGAGCCATCCTGCCTCCTCCGTTCACGCGGATGCCTTCCGGATTCGTCCGGTGACCGACCAGTACTTGCCACGTTCGGGGAACGAGCGCCTCTCCGGCGAATCAGCCGCCGCGCTCAGTCCGCCTTGCGAAGCTGGGGCAGCTTGTGGAAGCACTCCCCCGGCTCCCCTTCCACGTGCATCTCCCCCTTGGCCACGCCCGCGGAGAGACCGCAGTACAGGTACCGGAAGCTCTCGATGAACTTCTTCGCGTGGTCTTCGTTCCTCAGGCGAACGCGCGGACCGCCGAGGAGGTTGAGCGTGGCGTCCACCAGTCGAATCTGAACACTGGGGTCGAGTTGTGTCATCTATCCCTCCTTCTGAAGTATGCCGACGGCTCAGTCATACGGGACGCGGCCCCGCGGCGTGGACGGCGACGAGAGCGGAGGCCCACAGGGGCTGCACCGTCATGCAGCCTCTCTCGATGCTAGCAGACTTCGCGTCACCTCCGCCATGCGAAGCCGTTCCCACCCCTGTCGGCCCCTCAGCAGTGCGGCACGATAGGCCAGGTGTGGGCTCCGTGCGGCATGATGATTACCTTCGGGTTGTTCGTTCCGCAGTTGCCGTAGGCCGTGGCCAGCGCTTCCTCCATCGTCGCGCACGCACGCATGCGCGCCTGACTCGCCTTCTCGATGTTCTCCGGTCGCGTGAGGAGGATAATCGTCCCCTTGTCTCCGTCCTGCCACTGCCTCGTGGCAACGAGCCCGGAGATGAGGAAATTGGCGCGGACCGCGGTTTCCATCGCGAGCAGGGTGGGATGGCGGAACCAGTCGATGAACTCGGCGGGCTCGCTGAAGTCGGGACATTCGGCCATGACGATGGCTGCCCCGCCTTTCTTCATCGCCGCGACCGAATTGTGGATGGTCTTCTGGGTCTGGTACAGGTTGATGTCCTTCGGATAGCCGCCGGCGGTGGCGATGACGATGTCGGCCTGCTGCTCAATCGAAACCCCGTACATGTCCTCGACGAGGCGGACCGCCTGCCACCACGCGGAAATCCAGTTGCCCGTGAAGACCGCGCACACCTTCCCTTCGAAGTTCGGGACGGTATTGATGATGAAGTCCGGAGGAGCAAACGCGGCCACCTCCATCATGTCCTCGTGCCCCGGGTTCCCGGCGGTGATGCCGCACTCCGTCGTCGGATTGACGCCAAGCCCAACCGTCGTGTTGAAGCACCACCTGTGGCACTGCTGAATGGTCTTGAACGACGAGAGGCCGGGCATGACGCTCTTGCGTCCGCCTCCGTAGCCAACCGCGAAGTGGTAGATGACGCCGCCTGTCGTCACCAGCCTGTCATGCTGCTTGATGAGCTTGTTAAGCCAGACCTCGGTACCGCGGCTGGTCTTACCGTAGTAGTCCATGTTGTCGTAGTCGCGGCAATCGTGATTGACGACCTTCACGCGGCGGCACGCCTCCTCGCCGCACAGCTCCACGAACTCCTTCGCTGTGTTGAGACGGTGCGCCCCGACCGCGATGACTATCGTGATGTCGTCGTCCCTGACGCCGGCCCGGTTCAAGTAGTCGAGCAGCGTTGGCATGAGGAGGTCGTTGCGTTGCCAGCCCCGGGTGATATCCGAGACCGTGATGAGAACGCGCTCACCCGGCCTCACCAGCTCTCCCAGCGGAGGGCTGTCGATGGGATGGTCCAGGGCGTGCCGGTACGCGGCGAGCATGTCCGGCGGCGCTTCCCGGTTTCGACCCATCATCTCGCAGAGGATCTGGTGCTCGGGGATTCCGAAGCTGACCTCTCCCTTTCCGTACTTGAATGTGTACTGCCTGTTCACTTCAGTCCTCTCCGGCGCAGCCTGTGCGGAGCCCGTGCCGCGACTTCTCGTCTTGCGGGCTCATTGCCTCAGACGTGTGCGCTTCCGACTATCGTATCATCACCGCTTTCGGTCTGAGGAGTGCCGGCGCGGCGCCGGTGGGACGAAGCGGACGAGCCGGCTGCCGGCCGGCTCGCTCAGGTAAGCGAGGAATACGCTGCAGGTCCACCCGGGCTCTGCCCCCGGAGAAATGAGCCGCCCTCCGCCGTCAACTCGGCGGAGGGCGGCTCGATGTCACACCTTCCGGATTGCCGCCGCCGAGGGACCAGCGCGGCAGCTCGAACCGTTCGCTACCTCATCTTTGCACGCAGGTCCGGTCGGGGCGGGGAGAAGACGTCGAGCACGCGTGCACCTTCTGGCCCCATGTATGCTCCGTGCTCCTCATCCGGCGCAAAGATGAGCACGT
>Ga0116202_10002049_pt1 | contig 11923 bp, 14 predicted proteins | sample LakKivw325mmetaG_FD_94479 | JGI IMG/M metagenome (GOLD analysis project Ga0116202, IMG submission 94479) | Anoxic lake water microbial communities from Lake Kivu, Rwanda to study Microbial Dark Matter (Phase II) - Lake Kivu water 325m metaG | ecosystem: Environmental > Aquatic > Freshwater >... | reverse complement strand
TTAACTCCCAATGAAATGTTTGAAATTGAAATGAGCAAATTACAATTCAAAGGTCTAAATTTCAATTATCTTTTTAATCATTCAACCAATCATTCAGTTGCACTTGCAAATTGAATGTAGTTATTATGATCCGTAAAATCATTTTCAACATTAAAGGAATGCATTGCGCTTCCTGCGTTAGGGTTATTGAAAATGCCCTAAAAAAAGAAAGGGGCGTTAAATCTGCTAATGTTAATTTGGCCTCCGAGAAACTTTATTTAGAATTTGATGATGCTAAAATTGATATCGCCAAGGTTGAAAATATTATTGAGAAATTGGGATATAAAGCAACAGAAGAAACTATTGAGGAAGAAATGCACGACCATCGCAAGGAGACAAAGGCACAAGAAATTAAAAAATTAAGAAATACTTTTATTTTCTCAGTAGTTTTGGGTCTGCCGATTCTTTATTTAGTAATGGGTAAAATGATCGGTCTTCCTGTGCCGTCGTTATCTATAAAAGCTGAAATTGTTATTCAGTTTTTATTGACCACCGCTATTATGATTGTTAATTATCCTATTTATGCTTCAGGTTTGAAAAAGTTGATTCAGCGAAATCCCAATATGGATTCTCTGATTGAAACCGGAACTCTGGCCGCTTATTTATACAGTTTGATTATTTCTCTTTTGGTTTGGTTTAAACCCGACTTTACCGGCAATCATTTATATTACGAAAGCGCGGCTTTAATTTTAGTTTTCATTTCTTTGGGGAAATATCTTGAAGCGATAACCAAAGGAAAAACCAGTGAAGCGATTAAAAAATTGATCGGGCTTCAGCCAAAGACTGCAACGGTGTTGCGGCAAATCCCAAATCCCAAATCCCAAATCCCAAACAAATTCCAAATTCAAAATTCCAAGCGGAAAATTATGAAGAAATAAAAGTACCGATTTCCGAGGTAAAAGTCGGTGATATTATTTTGGTTAAGCCCGGAGAGAAAATTCCCGTTGACGGAATTGTTGTTGACGGCTATTCCGGCGTTGATGAAAAAGCGATTACCGGCGAAAGTATGCCGATGGAAAAGAAAAAAGGCGATGAAGTAATCGGTGCAACCATTAATAAAACCGGTGTTTTGAAATTTAAAGCGACTCGCGTAGGCAAAGATACAATGTTGGCTCAGATTATAAAAATAGTTGAGGAAGCAATGGGGTCTAAAGCCCCAATCCAGCTTTTAGCAGATAAGGTTTCTTTTTATTTTGTTCCGTCCGTAATTGGCATTGCCATTTTTGCTTTTGTTGTTTGGCTCTTACTAGGGCAACCAATTGCTTTTGCCTTAACGGTTTTTGTAGCGGTCTTGATTATTGCTTGCCCTTGCGCTTTGGGTTTGGCAACGCCAACTGCGGTAATGATGGGAACTGGGTTGGCCGCGAAAAACGGAATTTTAATTAAAAGCGGCAAGGCTTTGGAAATTGCCCGAAATTTAGATATTGTTATTTTTGACAAAACAGGAACTTTAACCAAGGGCGAACCAAGCGTTACCGATGTGATAAAAATAAAAAACAATATTAACGAAAATTTAATTTTGCAAATCGCCGCGTCAGTGGAAAAAAATTCCGAACATCCTTTGGCTCAAGCGATTGTCAACAAAGCTAAAGAAAAAAAGATTAATCTTTCCGAAGTTAAAAATTTTCAAGCCATACCCGGCCATGGCGTCTGGGCCGAATTGGAAAATGAAAAAATACTTTTCGGAACCAGAAAGTTGATGGTTGATAACCAAATTGAGCCAAGCTTGATAGAGGAAAAAATGGTTGCATTAGAAAATCAGGGCAAAACAGCGATGATTTTGGCACAGACCCCGATTAGAAATGGAATTTCTAACGGGGCAAGTAAAAATATAATCGGTATTATCGCAGTCGCCGACACTCTCAAAGATTATTCAAAAGAAGCAGTTAAAATGCTTCATAAAATGGGCAAAAAAGTAGCGATGATTACCGGGGATAACAAAAGAGTCGGTCAAGCTATTGCCGAACAGGTTGGCATAGACAAAGTTTTGGCCGAGGTTCTGCCGCAAGAAAAATCGGCCGAGATTAGAAAATTACAGAGCGAAGGAAATGTTGTGGCGATGGTTGGTGACGGAATAAATGACGCTCCGGCTTTGGCTCAAGCAGATTTAGGAATTGCTTTAGGTTCAGGAACGGATGTGGCGATGGAAACCGGGGAAATAGTTTTGATTAAAGACGATTTGCGAGATGTTGTCGCGGCTATTGATTTAAGTAAATACACGTTAAATAAAATTAAACAAAATCTCTTTTGGGCATTTTTTTACAATATTGTCGGTATTCCTTTGGCTGCCGGAATTTTATATCCTTTCACAGGTTGGCTTTTAAATCCAGCGATTGCCGCCGCCGCAATGGCTTTTTCGTCAGTAAGTGTAGTGTCTAATGCTCTTTTGATGAGGCGATATAAATTCAGGTTGTTCTTGCCATAGGATCTCATTCATCATAATTTTTTAATCAGTTCTGCAATAAAAAGGCAAATAACAAAAACCTTGTCCCTTAAATTGGGGACAAGGTTTTTTATTTCAGAAATTTTGAATCAATTACCAGCCGCGGTCTCTGTTGCCACCGCCATATCCGCCTCTGTCGCCACCCCGTCCGCCACCGAATCCGCCGCTTCTGCGTGGCCGATCAGACATTGGTCTTGCCTCGTCAATTTTAAGGCTGCGTCCGTCTAGCTCCTGACCATTCAAGGTTTCTATTGCTTTTTGGGCTTCTTCATCACTGGCCATTTCCACGAAGCCAAATCCCTTGGAGCGGCCAGACATTTTGTCTGTGATAATCATTACTGATTCAACCGCGCCTGCTTGGGAAAAGAAATCCTTTAAGGTTTCCTCCGTGGTATTGTAGGATAAACCACCAACGTATAATTTTTTTGCCATTTTGGAAATTATTTTGCTTATTTAGATTTTGTAGGACGACTTAACTTCTCACTGGAGGTTTTTTATTTATTTCCGGGGTCCCCCATCAAATCTTTTGATTTGATGGGGTTTTATTTTTAAGAGAAATTTTTCTTAAATAAATACCACTTTGAGAAAACCCTACTTATGTTTGTAATATAACATTAAGGAAATAAAAAAGCAAGGGGTTTTTTAAAATCCTCGGTAGAGACAGGTTTTAAACCTGTCTCTACTTTTTTATTGGATTTTTAGATAATTCTGAATGCTTTTGCGACAGCCGTCAGCTAGGTCAAGTGCAAGGGCTCTTTCAGGGAGTACCCATTTAGCTTTGGATAATTCAGACCTTTCCAATTTTAGTTTGCCACCAGCAACTTCAAAGAGACAGTCATAATAAACAAAATGGCTGGGACGGTGAAAATCGCGAGAGTTGATTAACTCCTCAAAACTAATAATCTTAATTGGTTTAACAATAAGACCTGTTTCTTCTTTTGCTTCTCTTTGCGCGCTGACTAGGAGATGTTCGCCGGGTTCCAAATGGCCGCCGGGCAGAGTCCATTTATTGGACCATTTGAGCGAGCGAGCAATCAGGATTTCACCCTTTTTATTTTTGATAATTGCGGTATTGACGACCTCTATGCCGCGGGGGAAATAGTGATGGAGAGACGCAGAATTTTGCGTTTTTATAAGTTCAATCTGAATTATCTGCCAACCATATTTTCTAATTTCTGCTGTGGAATAGAAAGGCAGATTTTTTGTCTTTAAGATATAAGTCGCGCGGGTTTTAATTTTGCGACCGGTGTATTTTTCAGTTTTGGGATCCCATTCTTCTAAAATCAAGATATCGCCCTCTTTGATTTTGAAATCTGCTAAGCGTAACTCAAATTTCTTTTTGCCGCTAGTGACCTTTTTAAAATACGCCGGCCAAATTTTCTTTTTAATTGTCATAAGATTAAATGTATAGATTTTCAATATTATTTCTGTCTTTTCCCCAGTTAAAGGGATTATCAATTATGTATTGTCTAATTCTATTTAGTTCATAATTATTTCTGATGATATGATCGTAAAATCGCGACTGCCAAAAGGGTTGACCTTGCGTGCCTTGTAATATATTTATCTCGCGGGCAGAAAATGTTTTAAAAGCGCGTACCATTTCAGACAGTGGATGTTTAGAGTTTACGGCAGTAGAGACAGGTTTTAAACCTGTCTCTACTGTGGGATTATTGATGATAATGATCCCGTGAACATGATTTGGCATTATAACAAATTCATCCAGTACACAATTAGGATAATGTTTCGGTAAAGCAAGCCAGTATTTTTGGGTTATTTTTGATTGCGGTGTGCCTAATAATTGGCCATTAACAATTTTCCCAAAACGATGCTCTTTGCCCCTCGTACAGATCGTCACAAAATATGCTCCTTCCATTGAATAATCATATTCTTGCAGCCGTGCTGATTCGGCGTGGAATTTATTCTGAAATAATGGCATTGGTTTGGTTAATTTTATTTCTTTTTTAAAAGTAGAATCGGATATCCTGTTTTAATTTGTCGCTTGGACCAATCTTTAATCTTCAATTTTTGAGTGAGAAAATTCACGCAAGCTGTTCTCGCTTTTTTAGGATTGGGAAAATTGCCTTGCGCTTCCACTTCCACAAAGTACCCAAGGTTTTTCACTTTATCCAGAGCAATTTCAAAACTGCCACATTGCCAATATTCTCTTTGTTTATCCACCCTGACGACTTTTTTAAAATCCAAAAATTTTAAAATTTGCCGTAATGCATTAGGATCTTTAATTTCTACTTCATATTCTTCGGCATAATCTTGAGCTCCATCTTTGCGGCGGATAATGGATCTATCATATTCAAAGATCGCGCGGTCGGGATTTTTTCTAATGCGGAGCCACTCCACGGGCCAAGGTTTGGCGGCGAAGAAATCACGGTGGCAGGGAACATAATAATCATCAATCTGATGCAAAGATTTTTTTAAGCTGCCTCCCAGGGTCTTTAATTTTTGACGCATGTCTTGGAGGTTATTTAGTTGAATTTTAATTTCCACTTCAATATTCATATGGATTATTATAACAGAAATTGTAAAAAGATGCGATTTTGCAATATTAATAATTTAATGTATAATAAGAACGCTAGATTGGCTTAAAAAATATGAACATTATTGAAGTCCAAAATTTAACCAAGAGATTCGGCGAAGTCACAGCAGTGAATACTCTTTCTTTTAATGTTCAAAAAGGAGAGATTTTTGGCTTCTTAGGGCCGAATGGAGCAGGCAAGTCCACGACGATTAATATCCTTTCTACGCTTCTTGCTCCAACAGCAGGAAGGGCTTATGTAAATCATTTTGATGTTCTTTTAGAAAGGGATAAAGTGCGTAAATCCATCGGGCTTGTCTTTCAGGATCCTTCTTTAGATGATCATTTGACGAGCGAAGAGAATTTGCGTTTTCATGCTAAGCTCTACGGCGTGCCTAAGGCGGAATATCAAAAACGAATGAAAGAAGTGTTAGAGCTTGTTGATCTTTGGAACCGCCGCAGAGACATTGTCAGGAATTTTTCAGGGGGAATGAAACGTCGTTTAGAGATTGCACGGGGTTTAATTCATTATCCGCAGGTACTTTTTTTGGATGAACCAACCATAGGTCTTGATCCTCAAACGCGGGCACATCTTTGGGAGTACATTTTGAAATTAAAAAAAGAGCGGGCAATGACTATTTTTATGACTACTCATTATATGAATGAAGCTGAATATTGCGATCAGATTGGGATTATTGACTATGGCAAGTTGGTTGCTCTGGATACACCAGCAAATTTAAAGAGGAAAGTAGGGTGCGATATTATTGAAATGAAAAGTGGAAACAAAGAAAGATTAAAAGAAGAATTACAAACGCGATACCAAACAGGGGTGAAGGAAAGGGGCCAAATTATGCAGTTAGAAGTGCAAGACGGTGAAAAATTTTTACCGCGTCTTTTTAATGAATTAGATACTCAAATTGATTCTATTGCGCTGCGCAAGCCCACTTTGGACGATGTTTTTTTGCGTCTTACTGGTCGTGCTATCCGCGAGGAAGAAGCCTCTGCAAAGGAACGGATGCGCGCTCATAGGAGAATGCACAGACATTAAAAGATAAACTTTGTAAAATATGCATTTTGTTCAACCTATTATTACAATTTGGCAGCGTGAAATTATCCGATATTGGCGGGATAAAACTCGGATTTTTTCCACCCTTTTTCAACCCCTGATGTTTTTAGTGATTTTTGGATCAGGGTTAAGCAATATTCTCAAGCGAGGAGATTTTGGTGTGGATTTTATTCAGTTTATGTATCCAGGGATTATCGCAATGAGTGTAATGGGAGTAGCGTTTTTTTCTACAATTTCTACAGTCTGGGATCGGGAATTTGGTTTTTTGAAGGAAATTCTAGTCGCTCCGGTTTCGCGTACAGCAATTGCGATTGGCAAGACTTTGGGGGCGACAACGATTGCTGCTCTACAAGGATTGATTTTATTAGTAATTGCCCCTTTCATTGGTTTGCATCTGCATCTTCTAATGATTCCTGAAATTTTTTTCTTGATGCTGCTTCTTTCTTTTGCCATTGCGGGGATTGGTTTGTTCATTGCTTCTTTAATGAAGACTACGGAAAGTTTTGGACTCTTAATGCAGATTTTAGTTTTTCCAATGTTTTTTCTCTCCGGTGCTTTTTTCCCTCTAACAGATGTGCCAAGTTGGATGATGGTAGTTTCACGATTTGATCTTTTAACCTATGGCGTAGATGCAATGCGGCAGGTTTTTCTTAGCGCCGTTATTTCGCCCCAGATTGCACAACGTTTGATTTTGTATCCTATCTATATTAATGTATTATTTTTAGTTATTTTTTCTACAGTTTTAGTCTCGGCTGCTGTAGTAGCATTTAGTAAAAAGACTTAATTCGTGATGGTTTGACAGAGAAAAAAAATCAAGATATATTAGAGATCCATCTTGTGAATGTTATTTTTTAAAAAGATGCAGTCCTAAAACTATTCCTAAAGGTTTTGGGTTGATCAGGAAAATCCTGTTTATCTGCCTTAATTTTGGTGGATAAAAAATCAGGTGCTGTACCGCAACTGTGAAAAGCCTAATTTTTTGGCTTTAAGCCAGAATACTGATTCTGCATCTTTAACTAATTTTTTCTCTTCGAGCTAAAGGGAAAAGTACTATTTTATATTTTCTAGATAAACCCACTCGAAAGATAGTGGGTTTTAAGATAATTAATAAAAATGATGGAATTAATCTTGATTAGACACACAACTGCTAGAGGGGATGATCAAAAAAAGTATTTAGGATCAACCGATTTTAGCCTTAATCGAAAAGGTTATAAGCAAGCTGAACATATTTCGTATTACTTAAAAAATAAAAATATTTCTGCTATTTATTCCAGCAATTTAAAACGCGCTTGCGAGACGGCTACTCTCATTGCGAAACCTCATCGTATCAAGATTCAGAAAGAGGGAGGGTTAAATGAATTCCATTTTGGCTGCTGGGAGGGAAAGACATTTAGTGAGATTCAAAAAAAATATCCTACCCTGGCGCGAGAATATCTTACTAATCCTCTGGGGACCAAAATTTCGGGAGGAGAATCTTTTGGAAAGTTTAAGAATAGAGTCAAGAAGGCGTTGGGAAAAATTCTCAACAGAAGAGAAGGAACAATAGTGATTGTCTCTCATGGGGGTGTAAATAGGATGATAATTTGCAGTCTTTTAAATTTGCCTCTTGATTATTTCTGGCAAATTAAGCAGGACATAGGAGCAATTAATATTATTGAGATTTATCATCACTCAAAGATTATTTCTTTATTAAATGGTGTTTTATGGGAAAATTAATTTTTATTTTAGGCGGCGCAAGGTCAGGAAAAAGCCGCTTTGCTCTTCAGTTAGCTAGAAAATCAGGCAAAAAGGTTACTTTTATTGCCACGGCTCTTCCTATAGATAAAGAGATGAAGGCTAGAATTATTGTCCATAAATCCATGCGGCCGCGAAATTGGAAGACAATAGAAGTTCAAAATAATTTAGATGAAAAGATTAGAGAGGAGAAAAGTAAAATTATTTTAATAGATTGTTTAACTATTTATATTGCTCATTTGATGCATTTACCAGAGGTTAAAATTTTAGATCACATAGAAAAGATTATAAGTGCAGTTAAAAAATCACACTCTGACATTATCGTTGTTTCCAATGAGGTTGGCTGCAGTGTTCATCCTGAAAATAAATTGGGCCGAGATTACCGTGACATTTTAGGCAAGGTGAATCAAATCTTTGCTAAGGCCTCTTATAAATTTTATGCAATGTTTGCAGGCATTCCAATTGATATTAAGAAGATAGAAAAAATAAATAGAGCATCATGAAGTCTTTTTTAACAGCCTTAAAATTTTTAACCATTATACCTTTAGGAAAGGTGAAGGGTGTGGAAGATCAGCGAAAATTAGCGCGATCAATTATTTATTTTCCATTAGTAGGTATTTTAATTGGATCAGTATTAGTGGCTATTGATTTTATTTTGAAACCTTTTTTCCCTGGTTCTCTTGTTAATCTAGTGATTTTGGTTGCATTAGTTGTAATTACTGGTGCCCTACATTTAGATGGCTTCATGGATTCAATGGATGGTCTTTTTTCTGGCCAGAATAAAAATAGAATTTTAGAAATTATGCGAGACAGCAGGGTGGGAAGTTTTGCCACTGTGGCACTGGTTCTTCTTTTATTATTAAAACTTTTTTTTCTAAATGAAATTCAATCTGATATTCGCTGGCCGGTTTTAATCTTAATGCCGGCTTTATCCCGCTGGACAGTGATTTACAGTGCCTGGCTCTATCCTTATGCAAGGCGAGAGGGAGGGGGTTTAGGAAAAGTATTTGCTAAGTCAGTGAGTAAAAGGGGATTTATAGGGGCTACTATCTTGATTATTATTTTATCTGGTTTGTTACTGCGGTTAAAAGGGATTATTACTTTGTTAATAGTCTTCGGAGTTCTGTTTTGGTTGACTAGATGGATTAATAAAAAGATAGGAGGGATGACGGGTGATACTTATGGGGCGATTATTGAAGTAGTAGAAGTAGTAACTTTGATTACTGTTTATAGCGTCAATTTTTTGAATTTATAAATTTAAAGAGATTAAACTTATGAAAAAATTTTTTTGGTTAATCATTTGTGGAGTAGTGATTATTCTCGCATTAGGTTTAGTAATTTGGCGCATACAAGAGAATCCAAAACAGGAGACTTTTATTCCCGAACAAGTTAAACTTTCTGCTGTAGATTCCAGAGGAAAAGAAGTTACTCTTACTCAAAAGCCACAAAGGATTATCTCTCTTGCTCCTTCTAATACAGAGATTCTTTTTGCTCTAGGTTTAGATCAAGAAATCGTTGGGATTACAGATTATTGTAACTATCCTCCGGAAAAAGTAGCACAAAAGGAAAAAGTGGGTGGGTTTGCCACTCCTAATTTAGAAAAGATTATTTCTTTAAATCCGGATTTGGTTTTTGCTGCTAGTGGGGTGCAGATGCAAATGGTCGAGAGGCTAGAGGGGTTGGGTGTTAAAGTTTATGTATCAGAAGCAAAAACAGTAGAGGATTTATTAACTGAAATCAAAAATTTTGGGATATTAACCGGGAAACCTCAAACAGCTCAAGATTTAATAACTAGTTTAGAACAAAGGATAAAAATTATCCAAGAAAAAGCCAGTAATCTATCGGATAGCCAGAAGCCGAAAGTTTTTCTAGAAATCTGGAATGATCCTCTTTGGACAGCTCCTAAAGATACATTGATTTATCAGGTTATTGAACTTGCCGGTGGGAAGAATGCAGTGAGCATTGAAGGGGATTGGAATCAAGTAAATACGGTTGACCCAGAATCAGTAATTAATGCTAATCCTGATGTGATTTTTTTAGCTTTTGAAGGGAGCGACCCGGCAGCAGTTTATAAATTAGCAGGCTGGCAGGCTGTTTCCGCAGTGAAAAATAAAAAGGTTTTTACTATAGATCCTGATATCATCTCCAGGCCGAGCCCAAGGATTATTGATGCTTTGGAACAGATAGCCAAAATTTTACATCCTGACTTGTTTTAAAAAATATGAAGCATTCAATCTTAATAATTTTTTTAACAGTGGTTTTAATTTTGGTAGCCTTTATTTCTGTTTCTGTTGGCCCAGCTGATCTTTCTTTTGGTGAGATACTGAAAATTTTTTTGGCCAAGCTGCATTTTATTGATTATAACGATATCAATATTATGCATGAAAATATTATTTTGCATATTCGTTTTCCGCGGACGGTTTTAGCAATTATTACGGGTATGGCTCTTTCCTTGGCGGGTGTAATCTTGCAGGCGCTTTTAAGAAATCCTTTGGCTGACCCTTACATTATTGGCGTTTCTTCGGGAGCAGCACTCGGAGCCACACTCGCTATTGTTTTAGGTTTAATTAGTTTAATTTCTTTAGCAGGATTTTTAGGAGCAGTCTTAACAATGTTCTTGGTCTATACTCTTGCTAGAACAGGTTATAAGGTTCCGGTTAAAACATTGCTTTTAGCTGGCGTGATTGTAAGCGTTTTTCTCTCCGCCTTAATTACTCTTATTGCTTCTTTAAAGGGAGAGAGTATGGGCCAAATCATTCTTTGGTTAATGGGAAATTTATCCGAGGCTAATATCACCTTAATTATTATTGCTGGATTTTTGGTATTGGTAGGTTTGTTTATTGCTTATTTTTTTAGTCGAGATTTGAACATTATTTCTTTAGGAGAAGAAGGAGCCCAACATTTAGGTGTAGAAGTAGAAATGGTAAAAAAGATATTATTTGTTGTCACTTCTCTTATCACCGGGGCAGTAGTGGCAATCACAGGATTAATTGGCTTTGTGGGTTTAATTATTCCGCATATTATGCGATTAATAGTAGGTCCGGATCATCGGGTTTTAATTATTGCCTCTGTCTTGGCCGGGGGCATCTTTCTAACCTTGGCTGATTTAGTAGGCCGGACAATTATCTCGCCTGCAGAAATTCCAGTAGGTGTGATTACCGCTATATTTGGTGGTCCTTTCTTTTTATTTTTATTAAAGAGAAAGAAAGAGATAATGCTATGATTCAAATTAAAAATGTAAGTTTTAGTTATAATACTAAAAAGGTACTAGAGGATATTAATCTTCAAATAAACTCTGGCGAATTTGTTGGCATTATTGGTCCTAATGGATCAGGGAAGACTACACTTTTGAAAAACATCTGTCAGGTTCTAAAACCAGATGGAGGAAAGATTTTAATTACAGGCCAGAGTGACTGGAAACCAAAAGAATTAGCTAAAAAAATAGCTGTGGTTTCGGAGAATGGGCCAGTTAGTTTTGATTTTACAGCTTGGGAAGTAGTTTTAATGGGGAGGGCGCCTTTTTTGAGTCGTTTTGAACGGGAAGAAAAAGAAGACCTAGAAATTGCCCGAAGAGCAATGGAGACTACTGACACTCTTCAATTTCAAGAAAGGCCGATTACAGAATTAAGCAGTGGAGAGAGGCAAAGGGTATTCATTGCCCAGTGCTTAGCTCAAACACCAAAAATTATTTTACTTGATGAGCCGACTAATTATCTGGATATTAATCATAAAATCAAAATATTTAATGTCTTTTCAAGGTTGAATAAAGAAAATGGGGTTACGATTCTGGCGGTTTTACATGATCTTAATTTAGCGAGCCGCTACTGCGATAAACTGGTTTTAATGTCTTGCGGCAAGATATTTATGACTGGCAGAACCGAAGAGGTTTTAATTGCAGAGAATATTCAAAAGGTTTATGGTATTGAGGTGGCTATTAAACAAGATGAAACTACGGGTAAGCCGATAGTTTTGTATTAAATCATCAGAAGATAGCTGATGATTTTTAAGATAAGTCAAATAAAAATAAAAAAGCGGCTGATGTTTTATGAGCCGCTAAGGAGTCGCACAACATATTTTAACCGAAGTATATATGCAAGAGGTGGTATAGGCA
>Ga0116202_10002047_pt1 | contig 11938 bp, 8 predicted proteins | sample LakKivw325mmetaG_FD_94479 | JGI IMG/M metagenome (GOLD analysis project Ga0116202, IMG submission 94479) | Anoxic lake water microbial communities from Lake Kivu, Rwanda to study Microbial Dark Matter (Phase II) - Lake Kivu water 325m metaG | ecosystem: Environmental > Aquatic > Freshwater >... | reverse complement strand
GCTGGCGACCCGCGTCGGCCTCGTCCAGCAGGATCCGGACGCTCAGATCTGCACGCTCTCGGCGTGGCAGGAAGTGGCGTTCGGGCCGGAGAACCTGTGCCTTCCGGCGGCCGAGGTTCGCGCTCGCGTCGATCGATGTCTTGCCGAGCTTGGGATCGCCCACCTTCGCGATCGAGTCACGACGACGCTGTCCGGCGGGGAGAAGCAGCGGCTGGCCATTGCGTCGATCCTCGCCATGGAGCCCCGCGTGCTGCTGTTCGACGAGCCGACGGCGAATCTCGATCCTCGCGGCGTCCAGGCGCTGTTCGCGACCCTCTCAGGCTTCGCCCGCGCGGGGGAGCGAACGCTTGTGATCATCGAGCATCGGATCGACGCGCTCCGCGTCCTCGCTCCGCGCCTCGTCCTCCTCGACCGCGGGAGGACGGGCGAACCCTACACGGCGCGAGAGCGCATCGACTACGCCGAGGTCGGGCTGCGTGGGGCGTGGGCTCTTCCCTCGATGGGGGCGACGATCGGCACCCCGCGAGTCACGGTCGATCGGATCTCGTTCGGCTACGCTGAGCCCCTGTGGCGAGACCTCTCCTTCTCCCTCTCGGAAGGCGAGGTGCTCGCGATGATCGGCCCGAACGGCGGGGGAAAGACATCGCTCCTGCGGCTGCTCGCCGGGCTCGCGGCTCCGCAGGCGGGGACGATCGAACGCGCTTCGGGAACGCACGTCGGCTTCGTCTTCCAGCACCCGCATCACCAGATCTTCGAGCGCTCGGTCAGGCGGGAGATGGACTTGGGGCGGCCGCGGGACGCGGGGAACGTCGACACCGAGCTTCGCGACGCACGTCTTGCGGGACTTGAGGAGGCGGCGCCCCTGTCGCTCAGCCTCGGCGAGCAGCGCCGCCTCACCATGGCGACGACGCTCGCACGGCATCCAAACCTCCTCCTCTTGGACGAGCCGTTCATCGGTCAGGACCGGAAGAATGTTCTCTGGATGATCTCGCGGCTTCGTGACGTCGTTGCCGCGGGCGGGACAGCGATCCTCGTGACGCACGACATCCCGTTGGCGGCGGCCTTGGCGGACCGAATTCTCTACCTCGACCGGGGGATGTGGCTCCTCGGTCCGCCAAGCGAGATCTTCGACCGATTGAGGAGTCTGGGCGAGGAGGCATTCACCCCCGAGGCGTGGTCATGACCGCAGCGAAAGGCCTTCATCGCTCTTCCCCGATGGCGAGCTTCGTTCTCTTGCTGACTTTCGTTGGCGTCGTGCTCGCGGTTCCGAGCCTGATCGTGGAAGGCGCGGTCCTCGTCGGGGTCGTTTGCCTGGCGTTCGTCTCCGGGGAACGTCCGGCGCAATCCCTTCGCCGCCTCCGCTTCGTGCTCCTGTTCGCCCTCGTCCTGTTCCTCGCTCAGACCCTGTCGATTCGCACGGGCCAGGCCCTTGTGGTCTCTCCCCTTCGGATCACCACGGGCGGGCTTCTCGCCGGAGGGCAGATGGCGCTTCGCTTCCTTGTGATCCTCTCTGCGAGCGGCCTCTTTGTGCGGACTGCCGACCCGGACCGCCTCGCCCAGGGACTCATCCGGGCCGGCGTCCCGTACCGGTACGGGTACCTCTTCATCCTCGCGTTGCGCTTCGTCCCCTTCTTCCAGGATGAGCTGCGCTCCGTGCGCGAGGCTCAACGTGTCCGAGGGATCGACGTTTCGGTGCGCAGCCCCCGCCGGATCGCGCACGCGGCCCGCTACACGTTCGTTCCTGTCCTTGTCTCCGGGCTTCACCGCGTCGACTCGATCGCGATTTCAATGAAGGGACGATGCTTCGGGCTTCACGCGAAGCGGACGGCGAGCCGCGAGGAAGCCCGCAGTGGGTGGAGTCTTGTCGCCTTGGTCATCGCAGGACTGGCCGTAGCCGTCGCCGTCCTTGCGGTACGCGGAAGGTGGGTCTGATGCAGAACGTCCGCCGAGGGATGCTCCTTGGGCTGATCATTCTGACGGCTGCCGTTGCGGCGCCCCTCGTCGTTCGGTGGGCTCTCTCCCCGAGGGGGCCAGCCGTCGAGATCGTCCTACCGTCCGGTACGACCCGCACGCTGACGCTCGCCGCGCTCCGCAAGCTTCCGACCCTGACGGGGCAAGGCGAGTACCAGAACCAGTTCGGCAACTGGCGGGATCCGGGAGTCTATTCCGGCGTCCGGTTGACGGACCTCCTCGGCGACGTCGAGTACGAAGCGATCGACGTCGTGGCCCAAGACGGCTATCGCGTCACGATCGAGCGGCGGCGGATCGAGGACCCCGTCTACCCCGTCGTCCTCGCCTTCGCGAAGGACGGCATAGCGGTTCCAACCTGGGAAGACGGGTTTCGCATCGCCGTCCTTCCCGAGGACGGTCGCGTCTCGAACGAGGAGTACAACGCGGTCTCCGCAGGCAGCTACTGGGTCAAGAACGTCGTGCGTTTGATTGCACACTAGCAGGCTGGTTCCGCGCTTCGATGCTCGCCGGCCCATATGCGGTGCCGGTCCTCAGTGCTTTCCTGAATCTTGTGCCGAATCAGTTCTGGGCGGTAGACTTAGAGCTAAGTGGCAAGAGGAGTGACGTTGGCGAATGCCGCGGTGCGCGGGGTGCCTCTTGGGCTGCGCGCTGTATCCTAGGGGTGAAGCAAGATGGCCCGAGCCAAGAAGACACAGACAACTGGAGCTTCCGATCTGAGAGCCACGCTTTGGGCGGCCGCCGATGCCCTCCGTAACAACATGGACGCGGCGGAGTACAAGCACGTCGTCCTCGGTCTCATCTTCCTCAAGTACATCTCCGACGCGTTCGAGGCGAAGTACGCCCAGTTGGATGCCGAGCGCGCGCAAGGTGCCGATCCCGAGGACCCCGACGAGTACCGTGCGGTGAACATCTTCTGGGTCCCGAAGGAAGCGCGCTGGTCGCTTCTCAAGGCGAACGCGCCGCAGCCGACGATCGGCAAGACGGTCGACGACGCCATGACGGCGATTGAGCGGGACAACCCGACACTCAAGGGAGTGCTGCCCCAGGACTACGCGCGCCCCGGGCTGGACAAGGAACGCCTCGGCCAGCTCATCAACCTCGTCTCCGACATCGGCCTCGGCTCTCCCGGCGACCGCGCCAAGGACATCCTCGGCCAGGTGTACGAGTACTTCCTCGCCCAGTTCGCGAGCGCCGAGGGCAAGAAAGGCGGCCAGTTCTACACCCCGTCGCACGTCGTCCGCGTCCTCGTCGCCATGCTCGCGCCGTACAAGGGCCGCGTTTACGACCCCTGCTGTGGCTCGGGTGGCATGTTCGTGCAGAGCGAGAAGTTCATCGAAGCGCACGCCGGCAAGATCGGCGACATCTCGATCTACGGTCAGGAGTCCAACTACACCACCTGGCGCCTCGCCAAGATGAACCTCGCCATTCGCGGCATCGACGCCCAGATCGCCCACGGCGACACGTTCCACGCCGACAAGCACCCCGACCTCAAGGCCGACTACGTGCTTGCCAACCCTCCGTTCAACGACAGCGACTGGCGTGGTGAGCTACTGAAGGACGACAAGCGCTGGGCCCACGGCGCGCCGCCAGCGGGCAATGCCAACTTCGCCTGGATCCAGCACTTCGTCTCGCACCTTGCCCCGAACGGCATCGCCGGCTTCGTCCTTGCCAACGGTTCGATGTCGTCGAACCAATCGGGTGAAGGCGAGATCCGCAAGAACATCATCGAGGCCGACCTCGTCGACTGCATGGTCGCCTTGCCTGGTCAGCTCTTCTTCTCGACCCCGATCGCCGTCTGCCTTTGGTTTCTCACGCGGAACAAGAAGAACGGACGTTCCCGGGATCGGCGCGGCGAGACGCTGTTCATTGATGCCAGGAAGATGGGCGGCCTGTCGGACCGCACACATCGAGAGTTGTCTGAGGAGGAGGTCGCACGCATTTCCGGAACCTACCACGCATGGCGCGGCGATAAGGGCGTGGGCCAGTATAGGGACGTGCCCGGTTTCTGCATGGCGTCGAAGCTCGACGACATCCGCAAGTGCGGGTACATGCTCACGCCCGGCCGCTACGTTGGCGCGGAGGCGGTAGAGAAGAGCGACGAGCCGTTCGAGCAGAAGATGAAGCGGTTGTGCGCTGCGCTCTCGGAACAAATGAAGGAGTCACAAGCTCTCGACGAGAGAGTGAGCGAGGCGTTGCGTGGGATCGGATTTGATCTCGAGTAACCGGAACGAGTGGACGGCGGTGGCCCTCGGGGACGTGACTTGCGAAGTCACGGAACGGTTTGGGCGCAAGACGACGGAGAGTCCCGTCTACGGAGTCGATCGAAGCGTTGGTCTGGCGCCCTCGCCAAAGTACGTCGCAGGAGACTTGTCACGCTACAAGCGCCTCCTGCCGGGGATGTTTGCCTACAACCCGATGCGCCTGAACATTGGCTCCATCGGCTATTGCTCAAGCCAGCGCGAACCGGGACTCGTCAGCCCCGACTATGTCGTGTTCCGCTGTGATACCACTCGCCTCGATCCCGAGTTTCTCAAGTACTATGTGCAGTCGCCAAGTTGGCGCGACTGGACTGTCGGCTCTGGCGTCGGCTCAGTTCGCGTACGTATCTACTTTCGGGAACTTGCTCGGTTGCCAATGCTGCTGCCGCCAATCCGCGAACAGCGCGCCATCGCCCACATGCTCGGCACGCTGGACGACAGGATCGAGCTGAACCGGCGGATGAACGAGACGCTGGAGGCGATGGCACGAGCACTGTTCAAGTCGTGGTTCGTCGACTTCGACCCCGTCCGCGCCAAAGCAGAAGGCCGCGACACCGGCCTGCCCCCGCACATCGCCGACCTATTCCCCGATTCCTTCGAGGACTCGGAGTTGGGGGAGATTCCAGTTGGGTGGCGTGTCGGCACCGTAGGCGGGGAGTTCGCTATCACCATGGGGCAGTCCCCTCCTGGAGAGACGTACAACGAGGCAGGCAATGGGCTTCCCTTCTACCAAGGTCGTGCCGACTTCGGACCCCGTTTCCCGAACCGGCGCGTCTACTGCACTGCGCCCACCCGCTTCGCAAGTGCTGGCGACACACTGGTCAGTGTTCGCGCGCCTGTAGGGGACATCAACATGGCGACCGAGTCTTGCGGAGTCGGGCGCGGAGTCGCGGCAGTGCGCCACAACGCTGGAGGCACTGCCTACACATACCAATGCATGCGTGATCTCCGGGACGCCTTCGCGCAGTATGAGGCGGGAGGAACGGTCTTTGGCTCCATCGGCAAGAAGGAGTTCCACGCCATGAGCTGCGTCGTGCCGCCGGCTGCCCTTGTGACGGCGTTTGAAGAGCAGGCGGCGCCGATCGACTCGCGGCTTCTTGCAGGAGAGTGCGAGTCACACGTGCTTGCGTCTCTGCGCGACACGCTCCTGCCAAGACTCGTTTCAGGCGAGTTGCGTACGTGAGGCGTGAGGGAGATCATGGAACAGGCATGAACAGGGTTCCCGTCAGCCCCCAATTGGTCACTTGGGCCCGCGAGCGCGCCGGGCTGGATGCACCTGTCCTACGCGCTCGGTTCCCGAAGCTCGCTGCATGGGAGGCTGGCGAGCTTCAACCGACCCTTCGCCAGCTGGAGGACTTCGCGCGTGCCGTGCATGTGCCGATTGGTTACCTGTTCCTACCTGAGCCTCCGCCGGAGCGCTTGCCCGTACCGGACTTCCGTAGGGGTGCCGCCAGCGGCGTCCTCCGACCTAGCCCGGATCTTCTTGACACGCTGTACCTCTGTCAGCAGAGGCAGGACTGGTTCTGCGACTACGCTCGGTTGCATGGGCTTGCCCAACTCGACTTCGTCGGCAGCGCCTGCATAGAGGATGATCCACTTAGGGTGGCGGAAGCCATGCGCGAGGCTCTGTCACTTGAAGTTGAAGAGCGCATGCAGCTCGCTACCTGGGCAGACGCACTGCGGCAGCTCATGGCTAAAGCAGAGGATGCGGGCGTGCTGGTGATGGCCAGTTCCATCGTGGGCAGCAACACACACCGCAAGCTGGATGTAGATGAGTTCCGTGGCTTCGCTCTAGCGGATAGTCGAGCGCCGTTAGTCTTCCTGAACGCTGCGGACAGCAGGTCTGCACAGATGTTCACCCTTGGCCACGAGCTCGCTCACCTCTGGCTAGGCAACAGCGGCGTATTCGACGTCGAAGCCGGGCTTGTGCCGAAAGAGGGAACAGAACGCTGGTGTAACGCCGCCGCAGCAGAGCTGTTGGTCCCCATGAGAGCGCTCCTGACTGAGTTCCGTGGCGACAGCCCCCTCCTGGAGGAGATTCAGAGGCTCGCCCGGGTGTTCAAGGTGAGCACTTTGGTGGCACTGCGGCGCCTGTTCGAGGCCGGTCAGGTCAGTGAGGGCACGCTTTGGAGTACATACAGCGAAGAGCTAGAACGCCTCCGAGCACTGGAGCCGAGTCTTAGCCGTGGAGGCGACTTCTACCGCACGCTCGGTACGCGCACCGGGAAGCGCTTCGCGCGAGCTGTCGTTTCGAGTGCACTGGAGGGCCAGACCCTCCTTAAGGATGCCTTTCGCATGTTGGGAGTGCGTAAGGTGGGGACGTTCTACGAGGCGGCGCGCGAGTTCGAGGTGCTTCTGTGACGTACGTGCTTGACGCGAATGTGTTCATCCAGGCGAAGAACCTTCACTACGGGCTGGACTTCTGCCCCGCCTTCTGGGATTGGCTGGTTGAGAGCAACATCGGAGGGCGGGTGTTCAGCATCGACAGGGTCGCTGACGAGATTGCGGCTGGTGGCGATGAGCTGACCGATTGGATGCGCGCGGAAGGCAGTGGCCTGATTCGCAAGACGGACTCACGCATTGCAGCGGTGTTCGGCAGGGTGAGCACATGGGCTACGAGCCAGGGCTACGAGGCGGCGGCCATCAGCACGTTCCTTCAGGTAGCGGACTTCTACCTCATTGCGCATGCGCTGGCGGACGGACACACCGTCGTGACTCATGAGGTTCCCGGCAACTCACTTAAGCGCATCAAGATCCCAAATGCGTGTATCGGACTGAGCGTGCCCTTCGCGTCGCCCTACGAGATGCTTCGCCGAGAGCGGGCTCGCTTCATCCTGGGTAGGGGCGGCCGCCTATGAGCGTGGTGGTCGGCAGAGAAGATGCCGCAAACTGACGGCTCCAGGGCACATGGTTTGGGGCTGCCGGGCGCAACGAGGCGCCGTAAGGGAGCCAGCGCGGCTCTGTTCGAGCTGGTCCGCGAGGGGATTGTCAATGCTCTGGTGCACCGTGACTACGGGATCGCCGGCGGGAAGTGTCAGCTGGTTGTCACCCCGAACACCGTAGCCATCAAGAGCCCCGGAGCCCCGGTGGAACCGATTACGCTCGAACCGCTCCAATCGTTCAATGCGCCGATGCTCAGCCGCAATCCTGTGCTGCACTATGTGTTTGCGCGGATGGGCATGGCGGAGGAGCGTGGCCTTGGGTTGAAGTCGATGAGGAGCGGCGCTGAGAACGCTGGGCTGCCGTTGCCGAAGTACACGTGGGAGAATCCGTACTTGGTCCTCACGCTGCTCCGAAGCAGAGAGGCGGCGGTGAGCGCTTTGCCTCCTTCTGTGCTCGCGGCGCTGACCGATTCAGAGCGAGCAGGTTGGCAATGGCTTGCTGTGAAAGGCAAGGCCAAGTCCAGCGAGTACGCGGAGGCCATGCGGGTAGAGGATCGGACTGGAAGGCGTCATCTGACACGCTTCCTGGAGCTGGGCTTGGTGAGGAAGACAGGTTCCGGGCCTTCGACGGAGTACGAGGTTGACTAGGATGACTCACGCGATGCAGGTCCTCGAGATCCGGACGCGAAGCCGGACATGGTGTCCGGATACGTCTCTGTCGATGCCGAGGATCGTCCTGTCCGGACATCTAGGCGGACATGATGTCCGGATAGGCTCTCCCAACCAGCCGACGTTGCTGTTTCTTTGGATATCGCAGCAGAGCGCTGCAGGACTCAACACTCTGGCGGGTGCGGCATGCGTGGTGTGACAGAATCCGTCGTCGAAGATGCCGCCCTCGGGTGGCTGGAGGAACTTGGCTGCGCCGTTCTGTACGGACCCGATATCGCATCCGGCGAGCCCGGTGCGGAGCGTAGCGACCCCAACTACCGTGATGTCATCTTGGAGGGGCGGCTCAAGAATGCACTCGCGCGCCTCAACCCGAAGCTTTCGCCCGAGGCGCTCGAAGACGCTTTCCGTAAGCTGACGCGCGTCGCAGCTCCGTCGCTGATCGAGCGGAACCGCGCCGTCCACCGTATGCTTGTGAAGGGTATCCCGGTGGAGTACCGCCGCCCGGACCTGCCTGCGCCGCGCCCCGGCTGCTTCTTCGTGTACGCGATTCGCTGCGATGATGACAGCATCTACATCGGTCAGACTGAGGACCTGGACCGTCGGTGGCGTGAGCACATGGCGGGCACGGCTGCCGATCACACGCAGAAGCACCGACCTGTGCGTCTTGAGCATTACGAAGAGCACGCTTCGCGCGAGCAGGCCGTTGAGCGGGAGAAGTGGCTGAAGACTGGATACGGCCGCACATGGTTGAAGCGGGAAATCGCAGCGGGTCGGGCGCGGCAGGCAGGTGGTTCGATCGCGGGCGATCAAGCTCGCGTCCTCGACGTCGAGGATCCAGAGAACAACGACTGGCTAGCGGTTAACCAGTTCACGGTCGCCGAAGGGCAACACACGCGGCGGCCGGACATCGTCGTGTTCGTGAACGGGCTGCCTCTGGCGGTCATCGAACTCAAGAACCCGGCCGACGAGAACGCGACGGTGTGGACGGCGTACAAGCAGCTTCAGACGTACCAAGCGGAGATTCCGGCCCTCTTCGCCTACAACGAGACCCTCGTCGTCTCGGACGGGACACTGGCCCGGATCGGCGCACTCGGCGCGGGGCGCGAGTGGTTCAAGCCGTGGCGCACGATCACGGGGAAGGAGGACGCGAGCGAGCGGATGACAGAGCTAGAGGTCGTCCTGCGCGGCGCGTTCGACAAGCGGCGGTTCCTGGATCTCGTCCGACACTTCATCGTCTTCGAGGACTCCGGTGGGGGGAAGCTGGCAAAGAAGATGGCCGGCTACCACCAGTTCCACGCGGTAAGTGCTGCGGTAGAGGAGACGCTGCGCGCGGCGAAGCTGGTCAAGGACGATCGAACGGCCTACGTGCCGGGGCGCTACGAGGCGGGGCTGCGTCCCGGCGGTGAGCCGGGCGATCGACGCGTCGGCGTCGTCTGGCACACGCAAGGTTCGGGCAAGAGCCTGACGATGGCGTTCTATGCCGGGCGGATCATCCTCGAGCCAGAGATGGCGAATCCGACGATCGTCGTGCTCACGGATCGCAACGACCTCGACGACCAGCTCTTCGGCACGTTCTCGCGCTGCCGCGAAGTGGTCGGCTGGGCGCCGGAGCAGGCGGGGAGTCGCGCCGACCTGCGCGACAAGCTCCGCACCGAGGGCGGTGGCGTCATCTTCACGACGATCCAGAAGTTCTTCCCGGAGCCCGGCGGCGACCTGCCTGCGCCAGGCGAAGCGCGGCAGACAGGCCAGCACTCGATTCTCTCCGACCGGCGGAACATCGTCGTCCTTGCCGACGAGGCGCACCGCAGCCAGTACGACTTCATCGACGGGTTCGCCCGACACATGCGCGACGCCCTGCCGAATGCGTCGTTCATCGGGTTCACGGGGACTCCGATCGAACTCGCGGACAAGAACACGCGTGCCGTGTTCGGCGACTACATCAGCGTGTACGACATCCAGCGCGCGGTCGCCGACGGGGCGACGGTGCCGATCTACTACGAGAGCCGCCTTGCCAAGCTCACGCTCTCCGGGGCCGAGAAGCCGCAGATCGACGCGGGCTTCGACGAAGCGACGGAAGGCGAGGAGGTTGAGCGCAAGGAGAAGCTGAAGACGAAGTGGGCCCAGCTCGAGGCCATCGTCGGCTCGCCACCGCGCCTCGATGTGATCGCCCGCGACATCGTCGACCACTTCGAGAAGCGCCTCGCGGCGATGAACGGCAAGGCCATGATCGTCTGCATGAGCCGGCGCATCTGCGTTGCGCTGTACGACGAGCTGATCGAGCTGTGCCCCCAGTGGAGCGGCGAAGACGACGCGCAGGGAATCCTCAAGGTCGTGATGACCGGCTCGGCGAGCGACGGCGAAGAGTGGCAACAGCACATCCGCGACAAGGCGCGGCGCGAGGCGCTCGCGGTTCGCTTCCGCAATCCCGCAGACCCGTTCCAGATCGTCATCGTCCGCGACATGTGGCTCACTGGCTTCGACGCGCCAAGCCTGCACACGATGTACGTCGACAAGCCAATGCGCGGACACGGGCTCATGCAGGCCATCGCGCGCGTGAACCGCGTGTTCGGCGACAAGCCGGGCGGCCTGGTTGTTGACTATCTCGGCCTCGCTGACGAGCTGCGGCAGGCGCTCGCGACGTACACCGAGAGCGGCGGGACCGGCGAGACGGCGATCGACCAGGCAGAGGCCGTCGCGCTGATGCTTGAGAAGTACGAGGTCTGCCGAGGCCTGTTCCACGGATTCAACTGGACGAAGTGGGTGCACGGGACGCCGCAGGAGAAGCTCGCGCTCTTGCCACTGGCGCAGGAGCACGTCCTCGCCCAGGAGGATGGGAGGAACCGGCTCCTGAGCGCTGTGACTGAGCTGTCGCAAGCGTTCGCGCTCGCCGTGCCGCACGAGAAGGCGCTCGCGATCCGCGACGACGTCGGCTTCTTCCAGGCCGTCCGGTCGGTGCTCGCCAAGGGTGCGATCGTCGATCGGAAGACCGATGAGGAACTGGACACAGCCATCCGGCAGATCCTGTCTGGCGCCATCGCTTCCGGCGAGGTCATCGACGTGTTCGCCGCCGCGGGGCTCAAGAAGCCCGACATCTCGATCCTCTCCGAGCAATTCCTCGCCGAGGTGCGCGGCATGCCGCAGAAGAACCTCGCCGTCGAGCTCCTGCGCAAGCTCCTCGCAGGCGAGATCAAGACCCGCTCGAAGCGAAACGTCGTCCAGGCGCGGTCGTTCGCCGAGCTGCTCGAGCAGTCGATTCGCAAGTACCAGAACCGCGCGATCGAGACCGTGCAGGTGATCGAAGAGCTCATCGGCTTGGCGAAGGACATGAACGCCGCAGACAAGCGCGGCGAGAAGCTGAAGCTCAGCAACGACGAAGTCGCGTTCTACGACGCGCTCGAAACGAACGACAGCGCCGTGAAGGTGCTCGGCGACGAGACCCTGCGGACCATCGCTCGCGAGCTGGCCGACACCGTGCGAAAGAACGTCAAGATCGACTGGACCGTGCGCGAGAACGTGCGCGCCCAGCTGCGCGTTCTCGTCAAGCGCGTCCTGCGCAAGTACGGCTACCCGCCCGACAAACAGGCCAAGGCGACCGAGACCGTACTCGAGCAGGCCGAGGTGCTGTCGGAGGCGTGGGCAAGATAGGCGAGCTACGTTGGCTCCCACGGCTGCCCGGCGTGCGGCCCAATCCCGCGACGTAGTCGGTGCGATACTGACACGCTACCCTTGTGTGCCGTCGAGAGAGGTGGCGTAATGGCGTGGCGTGGTGTCTCTCTTGTGGTCCTGTTGGTCAGTTGTGCGCTCTCTGCCCTGGGCCGGGTCATCTCGGTCCCCGAGGAGTGCGCGGCGATCCAGTCGGCCGTGGACCTCGCCGGATCAGGTGACGTGGTTGACGTCGCGCCAGGCATCTACGACGAGAACGTCGTCGTCCTCGACAAAACGGACCTCCTGATCCGAGGCCGGATCGATCTCGGCGTCGCGGCCGGCGTCCCCTGCTGGGAGGCGATCGAGCGGAGCCCACGTCGGTGCGTGCTGACGGGAAGTCTCGCGATCCTCTCGTCGCGGCGGGTTCGGGTGGAGGGGCTCACCATCCTCGCCCCCGGTCCGTGCGTGCTCATCAAGGGGACGAAGGAGTGTCCATCGTCCGACGTCACGGTT
>Ga0116202_10002046_pt1 | contig 11939 bp, 12 predicted proteins | sample LakKivw325mmetaG_FD_94479 | JGI IMG/M metagenome (GOLD analysis project Ga0116202, IMG submission 94479) | Anoxic lake water microbial communities from Lake Kivu, Rwanda to study Microbial Dark Matter (Phase II) - Lake Kivu water 325m metaG | ecosystem: Environmental > Aquatic > Freshwater >... | reverse complement strand
TAGCCGCTTACCTGGCGATCATCGGCCTGTTCTGGCTGATGGTATACGTCTTGCAGGCTCCGGGGTGGAGCCTGGCCGCCGGTGTCACCATCGGCGTGGTCGCCCTTGTCGTAGGCTTCGCCGCGCGGCCCGGGACCGGAGGCAGCTGAGCACAGGATCGGGCGAGGCACAATGCACGAAGTCGTAACGCCCTTCCTCGAACTGGTCGCACATCACCTGCCGGCCGCGCTCAAGCCTTGGGTGGACGTGGGCGTGCTGCACTGCAGCGCCGTGATCGCCCTCATGAGCCTGCTGGCCTACCTGGGCACCCGGCGGCTGGCGGACCCGCCTGAGGCCTCGCGGCTCCAGATGTTCTGGGAATGGGTCTACGAGGCCCTGGCCAACTACTTCGGGAACATAATCGGCCCCAAAGGCCGCGACTTTGTCCCCCTCCTGGGCACCTTCTTCCTGTACATCCTGTTCATGAACCTGCTGGTGATGCTGCCCGGGTTCAGCTCGCCCACCGCCAGGCTCGGGGTGACCGCCTCGTTGGGCGTGGTGGCCTTCTTCGCCGTGCAGTACTACGGGTTCAAGCACCAGGGCACCAAGTACCTGATGCACTTCGTGGGCTACCCGCTGTGGCTTGCGCCCCTGAATATCATTATCCATGTCATTGGCGAACTCTCTCGACCGCTTTCGCTCTCCGTTCGTCTGTTCGGCAACATTTTCGGCGAAGACGCGATGGTAATGCAGTTCCTCTTCCTCAGCGCCCTGGTCGCGTCCTACATCTACATACCGGTACCCTTCCAGTTGCTGATGGTGGTCTTCGCGATCTTCGGAGGCTTCGTGCAGGCCCTGGTTTTCACTTCGCTGACCGCCGCGTACCTTGCTGGCGCGACCGAGGATCACTCGGAGCACTGAGACCCGGCTTACCTTAGCGACGGGGATTGCCCTGTCCGCAGACCCTAAGGGGGTAAGAAGATGCTGTACGGTGCAATGTTCGCTCTCGGCGTCAGTCTGGGCGTGCCGCTGGCGGCCATCGGCTGCGCTCTGGCCCAGGGGCGCGCGGCGGTGGCCGCGCTGGACGCCATCGGCCGCAACCCCGAGGCGGCTCGCGACATCCAGACCAGCATGATCATCGGCCTGGCCATGATCGAGTCCCTGGCCATCTACGCCCTGCTGGTCTTCATCATCCTACAGGGCCGTCTGGCGCCGCTGGCCGAGGTGCTGCGGCAGGTGGGCCAGTAGCCGGCGATGAGCCATGGACGCTGAGACTCTCGGACTGCTGGGCTTCTCGGTTACTGTCTGGGTCGTCAACATCGTGGGCTTCCTGCTGTTGCTGGCGATGTTGAGCACCTGGCTGTGGCGTCCGATCCGCAGGACGGTCGAGGCACGGGCCCAGCGCGTGGAGGAGCAATTGCGCAGCGCCTCGGAGCGGCTTGCGGAGGCTGAGCGTCTGCGCGAGGAGGCGCGCGAGCAAGCCGCCGCGCAGCAGTCGGAGCTGGCGCGCGAGCGCCAGGCCCTACTGGCCGAGGCCCAGGCCGAGGCCGACGAGCTCCGGCAGAAGGCGCGCGAGGAGGCCAACGAGATCCGCCGCCAGGGCCGTCAGGCCGCCGTCGAGATGCAGGCTCAGGCTCTTGAGGGGGCCAAGGCCGAGATGGCGGGGCTCGCGGGCGCGATGGCCGGGCGCCTGCTCACCGGGGTACTCGACGAAGACCGCCAGCGGGCCGTCCTCGAGGCCGCCCTGGGCGACCTGGAGAGCCTGGCGGCCGAGGAGGAGAGCAACTAGACGTGTCCTCCGCGCGACCGGCCCTCGCTCGCCGCTACGCCGAGGCTCTCTTCGACCAGTTCCCGAGCCCCGAGGAGCGTCAGTCCGCGCTCGGCGTGCTGACCAGGCTGGCCGAGCTGTGGGCGGGCGAGCGCGACGTGCGCAGGCTTCTCACCACTCCGTCGCTCACGCTGGACGAGCGGCTCGAGGCCCTGGCGGTGCTGCTGCACGGGCAGCCGCCGGTTCCGGTGCTGGACCTGGTGCGGATGATCCTGCAGCGCCGGCGCCACAGTCTGATTCCGCTCCTGCCGCGGGCCTTCCGGGACACGATGGACGCGCGAGAGGGCGTCCTGCGGGGCACCGTCACCTCCGCCGCGCCCCTGAGCGCCGACCAGCGGGCTGCCGTGCAGGCCCTGGCGGAGCGCCTGGCAGGCGGACCCGTGCGCGTGGACGAGCAGGTTGACGAAGCGCTTATCGGCGGGCTGCGGCTTCGCCTGGGCGATCGTCTGGTGGACGCGAGCCTGCGGACCCAGCTTGACCGGCTGGTCCAGGCCGTCGCCGCCGTGCCCCTGGCCCGCAAGTCCGTCGAGGAAGGTGATTAGGGTGTCTGTGCGCCCTGACGAGGTCACCGAGGTGATGCGGCGCGAGCTCGAACGCTACCGCACCCAGATTGACACGGCCACGGTCGGCGCCGTCATCGAGGTGGGCGACGGCATCGCCCGCGTCTACGGCCTGGATCAGGTCATGGCCTCCGAGCTGGTCGAGTTCCCCCGCGGCGTCATGGGCATCGCCCTGGACCTGCAGGAGGACAACGTCGGCTGCATCCTGCTGGGGTCGGACGAGCACGTCCGCGAGGGCGACCAGGTGCGCTGCACGGGGCGGATCCTGTCCACCCGGGTCGGCCTAGCCCTGTTTGGCCGAGTGGTAGACCCCCTGGGCCAGCCGCTGGACGACAAGGGTCCCGTGGAGTCCGAGACCCTCCGGCTGATTGACGTGAAGGCCCCGGGCGTCATAGACCGCCAGCCCGTGCGCGAGCCGCTCCACACGGGGCTGAAGTGCATTGACTCGATGACGCCCATCGGCCGTGGCCAGCGCGAGCTCATCATCGGCGACCGTCAGACGGGCAAGACCGCCATCGCGATTGACACGATCATCAACCAGCGCGACACGGACGTGTACTGCGTTTACGTGGCCGTGGGACAGAAGCTCTCGTCGGTGCGTCGCATCGCGGCGACCCTCGAGGAATTCGGGGCGATGAAGTACACCTGCATCGTCTCGGCCTCGGCGGCCGACCCGGCGGCGCTGCAGTACATAGCGCCTTACGCGGGGTGCGCGATCGGCGAGGAGATGCGGGACGCGGGCAAGCACGCGCTGGTGGTGTACGACGACCTGAGCAAGCACGCGCAGGCCTACCGCCAGGTGGCGTTGCTGCTGCGGCGTCCGCCGGGGCGCGAGGCGTACCCGGGCGACATCTTCAATCTGCACTCCCGGCTGCTGGAGCGCGCGGCCAAGATGTCCGACGCCGAGGGGGGCGGGTCGCTGACGGCCCTGCCCATCGTGGAGACCCAGGAGGGCGACTACTCGGCCTACATCCCGACCAACGTGATCTCGATCACCGACGGGCAGATCTACCTGGAGCCGGACCTGTTCTTCCAGGGCCAGCGGCCGGCGATGAACGTGGGCGCGAGCGTGTCGCGCGTGGGCAGCTCGGCGCAGACGCGGATGATGCGCGCGGTGGCCAAGAGCCTGCGGCTGGACCTGTCGGGCTACCGCGAGTACGCCGCCTTCGCCCAGTTCGCCGCCGACCTGGACGCCGATACGCGGGCGATCCTGGAGCGCGGGCACCGGATGATGCAGGTCCTCAAGCAGGACCAGTACCGCCCCATGGCCGCCGTGGATCAGGTGATAGCCGTCTACGCCGGCACGCGGGGCCATCTGGACGACGTCGCGGTCGAGGACATCCCGTCCTTCGAGGCGGACCTGATCGCCTACGTCCACGAGCAGCACGGGGACCTGGTGCAGGAGATGGTCACCAGCGGGGACCTGACCGACGCCAACGCCCAGAGGCTCGCGGACATCATCAAGGAGTTCAAGGAGAAGCGCCGGGGCCAGGCCGGCTAGGCGGGCGCAGAGGTAACCGATGCCCGAGGACCTTCGGACAATCCGCCGCAAGATCCGCACCGTCACCAGCGTGGCCCAGATCACCCGGGCCATGAAGATGGTGGCGGCCGCGCGCCTGAGGCGCTCTCAGCAGGTGGTGGCCAACAGCCGGCCCTACTGGGAGGGCATCAGGGAGCTGGCGCGGCACCTGGTGGGGAGTCTGGAGGAAGCCAGCCACCCCTTCCTGTCCCAGGAGGAGCCTCAGCGCGTCGCCCTGGTCGTGGTCGCGGGCGACCGGGGCCTCTGCGGCAGCTACAACTCCCTGGTGTTCCGCCGCGCCGACCAGGCGCTGCGCGAGCTGCCCGTGGCCCTCATCATCGGCGTGGGGGAGAAGGTGGCGTCCTGGGCCGCCGCCAAGGGCAAGCCCCTGCACACCCTCCTGCCCGGCTACGGAGGCAAGTCCGTCGGGCAGGTGCATCTGCGAGTGGCCAACCTGCTTCGGGCCTGTCTGGACGAGGGCCTGTGCGACGGCGCCTACGCCGTGCACACGCCCTTTCGGTCGTCGCTGCAGAACATCGCGGACGTGGTCCGCCTGCTGCCCATGGAGCGGGAGGAACTGCGGGCCGGGGAACGGGTGCCCTACCTGTTCGAGCCGCGGGCGGCCGAGGTGCTGGACGCCCTGCTGCCGCGAGCCCTGGAAGCCCACGTGGCGCAGTTGGTGATCGAGGGCGCGGCGGCGGAGCAGGCGGCGAGGGTGGCGGCAATGACGGCGGCCAGCGACAACGCGGAGGAGCTGATGGACGAGCTCACCCGCCTGCGCAATCGCATCCGCCAGCAGGAGATAACCACGGAGATTATGGAAGTTATCGGCGGCGCCGAGGCGATCTCCGCCGATTAGGTCATGGAGTGATCCGCAATGGCAGTTGGCAAGGTAATCCAGGTGCGCGGGCCGGTGGTGGACATCGAGTTCGCCGAGGGCGAGCTACCCGAACTGCTCAACGCCATCCTCATCCGTGACCCCAAGCGGGACGACCCGCTGGTCGTTGAGGTGGCCCAACACCTGGGTGACCGGGCCGTTCGCTGCATCGCCATGGACACCACGGACGGGCTCAGCCGCGGCGTGGAGGCCGAGGACGCGGGGCACCCCATCTCCGTGCCCGTCGGCCGGGCGACCCTGGGACGGCTCTTCGATGTCCTCGGGCGACCCGTGGACGGTCTTGGCGACGTCGAGACCGACCGCCACGAGCCCATCCACAAGACGCCCCCGGGCTTCGAGCAGCAGCGGGTGTCCGTCGAGCAATTCGAGACGGGGATCAAGGTCGTAGACCTGCTGTGCCCCTTCCCGAGGGGAGGCAAGATCGGGCTCTTCGGCGGCGCCGGCGTGGGCAAGACAGTCCTCATCATGGAGCTGATCCACACTGTCGCCACCCAGCACCAGGGGGTCTCGGTCTTCGCCGGCGTGGGGGAGCGCACGCGCGAGGGCAACGACCTGTGGCTCGAGATGCGCGAGTCCGGCGTGTTGGGCAGCACGGCGCTGGTCTTCGGCCAGATGAACGAGCCGCCCGGCGCCCGACTGCGCATCGGTCTGACGGCCCTGACGATGGCCGAGTACTTCCGGGACGTCGAGCAGCAGGACGTGCTGCTCTTCATTGACAACATCTTCCGGTTCACACAGGCGGGGTCGGAGGTGTCGGCGCTGCTGGGGCGGATGCCCTCCGCGGTAGGGTATCAGCCCACGCTGGCGACCGAGATGGGCCAACTGCAGGAGCGAATCACCTCGACCAGCGAGGGCTCGATCACCTCCGTGCAGGCGGTGTACGTGCCGGCGGACGACTACACCGACCCCGCGCCCGCCACCACCTTCGCCCACCTGGACGCGAGCATCGCCCTCAGCCGCGAGCTCTTCGAGCAGGGCATCTACCCCGCCGTGGACCCCCTGGGGTCCTTCTCCCGACTGCTCGACCCGCGGACCGTGGGCGAGGAGCACTACAATGTCGCCCGGGACGTCCAGAGCACGCTGCAGCGCTACAAGGACCTGCGGGACATCATCGCCATCCTGGGGATCGAGGAGCTCGGCGACGAGGACAAGCTCGTGGTGCACCGCGCACGCCGCCTGCAGCAGTTCCTGACGCAGCCCTTCTTCGTGGCCGAGGTCTTCACCGGCATGTCCGGGGTCTACGTGTCGGTGGAGGAGTCAGTGCGGGGCTTCCGCGCGATTCTGGACGGCAAGCATGACGACCTGCCGGAGGGGGCCTTCCGGATGGTCGCGACGATAGACGACGCCGTGACCAAGTCCAGGGGAGGGTAGCCGCGCCGTGGCCCGTCCCCCCTTCAGCCTGCTGATCGTGAAGCGCGACGGCACCCTCTTCGAGGGCCAGGCCGAGCATGTGCGCGCGCCGGTCCAGGACGGGACTGTGGGAATCCTGGCGCACCACGCGCCCATGATGGCCCAGCTCGCCTATGGGGCCATCACGGTCCGCAAGCCCGGCGAAGAGGAGCAGGACTTCTTCTCCTGCACCGGCGGGGTACTGCACGTGCAGCCCGACGGGAAGGTGTGCCTCTATCTGGACGCGGGCGAGAGGGCCGAGTCCATAGACATTCGCCGGGCCATGGAGGCTGAGCAGCGGGCTCGGGACCTCATCGGCCGCGCGGCGGCGGACTCCGCGGTGGACGTGGACCGCGCGATGGCCGCGCTTCACCGCGCCCTGGCCCGCGAGAGGGTCTATCGGCGGGTCAGGCTGCCCGGCGGCGGGCGGCCTCCTCGTGGGTGAGGAGCCGGCTCTCGGCGACCTCAGGCCAGGGCCCGGCAGGGACTGCCCGGGCCGTGGCAGGGGCTGCCCGGGGCGTGGGCCATTTGACCCTCCCCAGCTCGACACCCTAGAATGCCCCGGATAGCACGATGCAAGCACAAGCTCGCGTTCCGTTCTGGGCAGTGGGCCTGCTGGTGCTGATTGCGCTGGGCGCCTGGCAGGCGGCCTTTGTCGTGATCGGCATGGGCAGCGAGGGGCCCGTGGTGCAGAAGGTGCCGCCACCGCCCTACGTCACCCTCGTGCCCCCGGACACCAGTTGGGTTGACCTGGACGCCTACCTGCGGAATGACCCCTTCTGGCGTCTGTGAATCGGGACTCGCGTCCGGGCCGGCCGGCGACTCGGGCGCCGCGGGGCGACTGGGGAACCAGGAGAAGCAGCTTTCGACGCAGCAACGGAGGTGGCCGCAGTGGCCGCGGCAGCTCTCGACGATTTCCTGCGTTACCTGACACAGGTTCGTGGCCTCAGCCCCAAGACGGCCGAGGCCTACGCCGGAGACGCGCAGACCTTCGTCGCCTTTCTCGCCAGCCAGCTCGGGGAGGAGAGGGCCTTCGACTGGGCGGCTGTGGACTACCGCGTCGTGCGGAGCTGGGTGGCGCATCTGCGCCGTTCGCGCTACGCCCAGAGCACGATCGCGCGAAGGCTTGCGTCGCTGCGCAGCTTCTTCCGTTTCCTGGTCAACGAGGGGCAGCTCCAGCAGAATCCGGCGGTGCTGGTGGGGATGTCGGGCCAGCGGCAGAGGCTGCCCGAGGTGCTCTATCGCGGCGAGCTGGAGCAGTTGCTCGCCGCTCCTTCCGAGGCCACGCCGCTGGGCCTGCGGGACCGGGCCATCCTGGAGTTCTTCTATGCCAGCGGCGTGAGGGTCTCGGAGCTGTCCGGCCTGGACCTGGAGGCGGTGAAGCTCGACCAGCGCTCGGCCTGGGTCATCGGCAAGGGGGACAAGGAGCGGGTGGTGTTCTTCGGCGAGCCGGCCGAGGAGGCCCTGCGGCGATATCTGGTCGAGGCGCGGCCGCATCTGCTGGCTCGGGCGCCCCTGCGCAAGCCCCAGCCGGCGCTGTTCCTTAACTGGCGGGGCGGCAGGCTCAGGGTGCGAGGGATTCAGCGCATGGTCCACAAGTACGTTCTGCAGACCGCGCTGGGGCAGCGGGTCAGCCCGCATGTCTTCCGCCACACCTTCGCCACGCATCTGCTGGACAACGGCGCGGACCTGCGCTCCATCCAGGAGCTGCTGGGCCATGCCGCGCTCGCCACGACCCAGGTCTACACGCACGTGAGCGCCGAGCGCCTGCGGCAGAGCTACCAGGACGCCCATCCGCTGGCCCGCGCCGGCGCGGCCGAGGACCCGCAGCTCGGGGACTCCGGCAGCCCGCGGGGCTTGCAGGGCCTCCCCGATGACGTTGAGGAGGCGGACTATGAGCAGATCCCAGGCTGAATGGCGCGGCACGACGGTCCTGGCGGTCGTGCGCGACGGCGTAGTGGCCATGGGCGGCGACGGCCAGGTGAGCCTGGGCGACGTGGTGGTCAAGCACGGCGCTCAGAAGGTGCGCACGATGCGGGACGGCGCCGTGCTGGCGGGCTACGCAGGGGCGGCGGCCGATGCCCTGGCCCTTTTCGAGCGCCTCGAGGCCAGGCTGGACGAGTACTCGGGCAACCTGCCGCGCGCGGCGGTCGAGCTGGTGAAGCAGTGGCGGACGGACCGGGTCCTGCGCCATCTCGACGCCCTGCTGCTGGTGGCCGATCGCGAGAACGTGCTGCTCGTGTCTGGGCGGGGCGAGCTGATCCGCCCCGACGACGATGTGCTGGGGATAGGGTCGGGCGGCGCCTACGCCGAAGCCGCGGCCCGCGCGCTGCTGGCGCACACCCAGATGGGCGCGGAGGAGATCTGCCGCGCGGCGATGGAGATCGCCGCGCGCCTGTGCATCTACACCAACGACAGAATCGTCGTGCACACACTGGAGTGAAGGCCATGGCGGAAGATGGTTTCGACCTGCAGCGCGCTCTGGAAGAGGGACGGCGCGGCCTCAGGCGCGAGCCGGAGGACGAGCTTACGCCTCGCCAGATCGTGGCGGAGCTGGACAAGTACATCGTGGGGCAAGAAGAAGCCAAGCGCGCGGTGGCCATAGCCCTGCGCAATCGCGTGCGCCGGCGCAGAGTGCCCGAGCCCCTGCGGGAGGAGATCTCGCCCAAGAACATCCTGATGATGGGGCCGACGGGAGTGGGCAAGACCGAGATCGCGCGGCGCCTGGCGCGGCTCGCCAACGCCCCCTTCGTGAAGGTCGAGGCCACCAAGTTCACCGAGGTCGGCTACGTGGGTCGCGACGTGGACAGCATGATCCGCGACCTGGCAGACGTCTCCTACAACATGGTGTACGCCGAGGCCATGGCGGCCGTATGGCAGAAGGCCCGGGCCAACGGCGAAGAGCGCCTGCTCGACGTGCTGACAGGTGAGCCGCCTGGCCAGCAGCCCGCCTCGCCTTTGGGCCAGCTCTTCGGTGCCTCTCAGCCCGTGGACACCCAGGCCCTGGCCGACCAGCGCCGGCAGTGGGAGCGCCGCCGCGAGGACCTGCGCGGCCGGCTTGCCCGCGGCGAGCTCGAGGACCTGGAGGTAACCATCGAGGTTGAGGAGCCCATGATCCAGAACCTGCAGGTCTTCTCGCAGGCGGGTCTGGAGGAGATGGGCATCAACATGCAGGACATGCTCGGCAGCATGTTCCCCGGCCGCCGCACCACGCGTCGCGTCAAGGTCGGCGAGGCGCGCGAGATGCTCACCCAGCAGGAAGCCGAGAAGCTGCTGGACACCCAGCAGATCGCGCGCGAGGCCGTGCGCCGCGCCGAGGAGACGGGCATAGTCTTCGTGGACGAGCTGGACAAGATAGCGGGCCGCGAGGTCGCCGGCGTGGGGCCCGACGTGTCGCGCGAGGGCGTGCAGCGCGACATTCTGCCCATCATCGAGGGCTCGACGGTCGTCACCAAGCACGGCCCCGTCCGCACCGACCACGTCCTCTTCATCGCGGCGGGCGCCTTCCACGAAACCAGCCCCTCGGACCTCATCCCGGAGCTGCAGGGGCGGCTGCCGATTCGCGTGAAGCTGCACAGCCTGACGGAAGAGCACTTCCGGCGGATTCTGGTCGAGCCGGAGAACTCCCTGGTGCGGCAGTACACGGCCCTGCTGGCCACGGAGGACGTGGAGCTGGAGTTCACCGAGGACGCCATCGCCGAGGTCGCTCGCATCGCCCGCTACGTGAACGAGCAGGACGAGAACATCGGCGCCCGGCGGCTGTACACGATCCTGGAGCGGGCCCTGGAGGAGATCAGCTTCCACGCGCCGGAGATCGGCGGGCAGAAGGTGCCGGTGACGGCGGAGTATCTGCGCGCCCAACTCTCCGACCTGCTCGACGACCGCGACCTCAGCCGCCACATGCTCTAAGCGCACCGCCTTCCCACGCGGCGACGCGCGCCTGGATTCGGCGGGCCGCGCGGCGTCGGGCCACACTCTCCCGCAGGGGGCGCCCGTGCGCCACAAGGTTCGGCCTCGTGGGTGGTGAACAGTAGTCCCGACCGGGGCCCGGCGTCCCAGCGCGAGCGGCCCCCTGCCCTGGGTCAGTGAGGGTGAGAGGCATGGCCAGCTACAGTGCCTTCGACGACAGCCCTGTCCGCGTGGTCGCCGGCGACGGCGCCGCGGCGGAACTGTGGGACCTGGTGGGGCGGCTGGGGACGGGGCCAGCCTTCCTGGTGTGCGGTGCAAGCGTGGCGCGGCGCGACTGGCTCTCCCGGCTCGTGCAGGCCGCCCCCGTCCCGGTGGAGGTCTTCGCGGAGGTTGAGCCCGACCCATCGGACGACACGGTGACGCGGGCGGGCGCGGTGGCGGCCGCGGCCGGAGCGCGCGTGGTGATTGGGGTGGGCGGCGGTAGCAGCATGGACGCGGCGAAGGCCATCGCCGCCGAGGCCGTCGCCCCGGGATGGGTAGCCGCCCAGGACCGGCCGGGCGAGCCCACCGAGATCACCACTGCGCCACTGCCGATTGTGCTGGTGCCCACCACGGCCGGCACCGCCTCGGAGGTCACGCCCTTCTCGGTGATCACCTTCACGCAGACCCGGCGGAAGCTGGTGCTGAACCACCCCGCGCTGTATGCGCGCTACGCCGTGCTGGACCCGGAGCTGCTGGTGTCCGCGCCGAGGGACGCGCGCGTGGCCGCCGGTCTCGACGCCCTGACCCACGGCGTCGAGTCCTATGCGAGCAGGCAGGCCACGCCGCAGACCCGCGCTCGGGCCTACAGCGCCATCGAGGAGATCCGCACCCACCTGCCGGGCGCGTCCGCCGATCCCCCCTGCGTGCCGTCGCTGGGCAGGCTACAGTGGGCGGCGATGGTCGCCGGCCTGGCCTTCAGCCACACGCGGCTGGGGATCGTCCACGCCCTGGCTCTGCCGGTCTCGGCGCTCTTCGGCGTACCCCACGGCGTGGCCAACGCGATCCTGCTTCCCTACGGCATGCGCTACAACGCGCCGGCCGCAGAGGCGGTGTACGATGACATCGCGCGGGCTCTGGGCGAGACGGCCGGAGCGGGCGACCTGGCCCCGCGGGCGGCCGAGGCGGTGCGCAGGCTGGCCGCGGCTGTCGGCGCGCCCGGGAGCCTGGCCGAGGTGGGCGTCCGGGAAGAGGCGCTTGCCGACATGGCGGCCGAGGCCATGAAGAGCGCGCACATCCGGGTCAACCCGCGTCCGCTGGAGCTGGAGGACCTGCTCGAGGTCTACCGCCAGGCCCTACACGGCGAGTGGTAGCGCGCCAGGGCCTGCGTCGGGGCGATGCACCGGAGCTGGAGGACCTGCTCTTGGCTGACGAACCGCTGCCACAAGCGATAGCGGTGTTGGCGCCCTCCGCGGTGGAGGCGCGGGAGATGGTGGGCGCGCTGCTCACACGCGTGCTGGGCGAGGACGCGGAGCGGGAGTATTCAGTGGTGCAGCTTGATGCGGCCTCCAGCGACCCGACGGACCTTCAGCCCCACCTAACGAGCCTCTCGCTCATGGCCGGAGACCGGGTGGTGGTGCTGAGCGGCGCCGACCAGTGGACGGCGCCCCAGCAGCGCGAGGTGCTGGCGATGATCCGCGTCCTGCCGGCCGGTGTGACCGTGATCCTCACCGTGGTCGGCGAGGAGGCGGGCCGCCGCCAGCCGCTGCAGGCCGACGTCATGACCTTCCTCGAAGCCCACGGCCACGTCGAGCGCCGGGGCAAGCTCACCTACCGCGACACCGGCCCGTGGGTCCGGTCCCACGCCCAGAGCCTGGG
>Ga0116202_10002044_pt1 | contig 11947 bp, 4 predicted proteins | sample LakKivw325mmetaG_FD_94479 | JGI IMG/M metagenome (GOLD analysis project Ga0116202, IMG submission 94479) | Anoxic lake water microbial communities from Lake Kivu, Rwanda to study Microbial Dark Matter (Phase II) - Lake Kivu water 325m metaG | ecosystem: Environmental > Aquatic > Freshwater >... | reverse complement strand
GAGGATGTCATGATAATAGGGGTCATAGTATTCGGTGCGGCGATATTCTTCGTGCTGGCGCAGTTCATGGACGGACGCATCGCGGGTCTACTAGGCTTGGCCTTCATCGTTGTTGCCGGCGTCGCGTGGAGAAGAAGGCAGGCTCGAAGGATGGTGGTCGATGAGTTTGGCCTGACCGACGAGGAAGCGCACCAGCTTCAGGAACACGCGCGACAAGGCGACCGTGAGGCCTCTCTGAAGCTGATCGCCGATGCCCAAGAACGGCAGCGTGCCGAGTTTCAAGCGACCACCGGCGTCGATGTGAAGGGCATCACACCGGAAATCGGCAGAGACATCGCTTGGGCAGATATCGTGAATCATGCGTTCCGAATCTTGGGATGGCAGAGAGACGAAGCGAAAGACGGAACTGGAGACTCGGCCAGTGCAGTGAACCAGTCCACCTCGTACGGGAATCTGCTTGTGGAGTCGCCAATCCTGAACCAGAAGGTACGACTACCGATTCAGCACCGGGATGACTACAGGCTGTTCGCCAGCGTCTACGATGAACCCAGCCTTGCGAACCTCCTCGGCGGCGAGGAAGCGGAGTTTCTGGTAGCCTACGCACCGGATCGTCCTGAAGGGAGCCCTCTTCACGCGCTTCACTACGCGGTCGTACCTCCAGGCACGTTGGATTCATACTACTCGGAGAATGAAGACGCGCATATGGCTCGGCCTAATCCTTGGGAGCTCTTCGGTCCATTTGTCTATGAGGGCAAGATGCAGGTGCGGGTCAGCCCCGAGTTGAATGTCAGAGTGCCGCATTTGCACGCGCCAGCGTCAACGGAGTCGCGCTTGGAATACCTTGAGCCGATGCGCTCCGACGGACAGTGGAGCGTGGTCGAGGGCGAGCCCTGCAGGGTGACCGAGTTCATCCCACTCGGCTCGACGGTCACGGATGGGAAAGTCCAAGCACATAACAGCACATATCCTTATGCTTCGATAATCTTGGAGTGCAGGAAGATTGCGGGCACTGCAACTGGCTATGTCACGCACAAGGTGGACTTCGCCAACCTCTGGGCCGCATTCAAGGACCGCGGAGTGTTCGAAGACGAAGAGGTCATCATCATCTGGTCGAAGAAACGCTACAAGCCTCCATACCGGCTGGCAAAGCTCGCCATGCCCAGAATGTGGGTCATGGTTTGTCCGAAGGGCGCGTTTGAGATGATGACGGACGAGGGCTGCAGGCCCGACCTTGATGGGGCAGAGCGGTGGAACGCCATGAAGCCCATCGTAGACTGGAAGCCGGACGTGATGGAGTGAAATCGCGCGTTTCTCCATGGCCGCGAGATCCTCAGCGTCATGCGTGAGCGGTAGTTGCTGTGGTCAGTGTCGATACCGTATACCGCATGGTCGCCGAGACGGCCCGCGTGGCCGTAGTGAGCATGCCAGCCACGAGAACGGCGTTCGTGCCAGCAGTGCTGTCTTGGGTGATTCCGACCATCTCTTCCCTACTAGTGGCGCTGTTTGCTTTCTGGCTGGGACGTATGGGTGCGTACACTCAGGAGAAGCGGGAGGCCTATACGCGAGTCTTCGGTCGCGTGTCAGATCTGCTGAAGACGCTGCACACGATGGAAGAGCTTCTCTTGGTGATTCGCACACGCGTCTTTCAACTGTCAGAATCGAGCGGTGCGTCTGGCGCGACTACAACCGAAGCACCGGGTGAGTTCTCCAGTCGAGTCTTCGTGCATACAAAGAGCCGGCTGACGCGAGTGATTAGGACTGTTGCCGCCTTGGAGGGCTGTGCCGATGATGTTGTGAGGGAGTACGTTGGGTGCGCCACCCATTTTCCTACGTTGGAGAGGGCCGTGACAGACGCGCGGAGTGAGGTCCGTCGGTTCTCCGTCACTCTCAGGAGGGCCTATCTCCGTCTTTCCCATCCGGAGAGGTGGGTCGCTGGGCTTGGTCCTGCCGACGAGCAGAGGGGAGTCGCCGAGATGCTACTTACCGTTGACAACGAGAGGGCCGAGTTGGGCAGGTGCTTCGATGAACTGACCTATCTCTTTCGCCGTCGCGCCTTCGGACGGCCTCGGCGGGCCGTTCCTGTCGAGGGAACGGGCAATCCCGACATGCGGATACTCACGGAGGATGGCATGAAGACCGCAAGAGAACTTGGAGTATGCACTGAGGAATGACTCTGCCAACGCGTCGGCCCGGACTGCGACGAACAGGTTCAGGTCTGCTAGTCGCGGAGAGAGAAGACCAACTCGGCGAGGCGGCGGAGGAGGGCTTGGTCGATGTGCGGCTGCTGGTGAACGCTCAGGCTTTCCGCTCAAGCGCAAGCTCAAGCACATGCCGGGCAAGAGCCACAAGCCTCAAGCCACAAGCTTCAAGCCATCCGGAAGGTCGTTTTCGTAGAGTGACTTGGCGTCCGGGAGAGAGCCCGGCACGCGACTCGCCAGATGGCTCTCCGGGTAGTCCTCCGAACTATCCCGCCAACTGCTCGCCAGACTGCTCCCCGGATTACTTCCCGAGCGATTCTCAGGGCTCTCTGCGGAGTAGTCCGGAGAACTGCCTTCTCCGCAGTTCTCCCAGGAGCTCGCCGAGTTCCTCTCCGGATAGCTCTCCGAGTAGCTGACCGAACAGCAGTCTGGGTAGCTCTCCGGACTCCTTGCCGGATAGCCTGCTGAGCAACCTGCCGGACTGCTTTCCGGGCAGCTTGGAGAACAACTCGCAGAATAGCCGGGGGGATGGGGTAGGGGAGATTTGACAATGACCAATAACTAATTGCTAATGACGAAGTTAGGACATTTCCGGCCGGAATCCGAAGAGGACTTATACTAAACTGGACTGGCGCGGGTCGCCTCAAATGGGCTGTCGAATTCTGCCCCACTTCCGAAGGAAGTAGGGACCGGTTCGATTCGTCCGCCAGAGACCGGCATGCCGGTTCTGCTTCCCTGTGCTGTAACCAGCGTCTATAATAATACCAAGTGCCACAGCCGGGATTGAGAGTCGTCTTCCCAGCCAGGACAGCCGCCGTCGGTTGTCTCGTCCTGCTGCTGACAGCAGCGCCTGGCCTGGCAGCCGTGCAGACGACGAATCTTACATTCGGGCCGAGCCAGTTTCACCTCGGATTTGCAGGTAGCAGTCTGCGGGCGGCGAAAGCGGGGACAGTCCCTCGGAGCGCGAGGACGCGCGGTACAGTCCCCGTTTTCGCAGGCTCTGTCCCGCACTTCGAGGCCGTGCTTGGCGAGGGGATGGACGTGACGGATGAGGCGGGGGCGCCGCAGTTGCCGGTGAAGCCGGTCGTGATTGCGCTGCCGGGGCACCAGCAGGTCACCAACGTCACGTTTGAGCTAGGGGAGTGGCAGGCGCTGGAAGGCGAGCATCTGGTGGTGCCGTGTCAGAAGCAGCAGCCGCTTGTGGCGGGAACGGACCTTGGACGCAATGCAGAATGCAAAGTGCAGAATGCAAAAGGCAAAACGGGGGACGAGGATGGAGGCGGATTCACGGCGCCGATGCCGAGCATCTACGAATCAGCGGAGCCGTATCCGGCAAGCGTGGGGCGATGGACGGGGACCAGCTACAAGACCGCTTCGGACACGACTCACGGGAATGGGACACGATCCGGAATCCTCGGCGGATTCCAGTCATGTCCCTTTGTCCCGTGCGAGTCCACGTACGTGCAGGTGCTGGTGTATCCGGTGCGGTACGTTGGGGCGGAGCGGCGGCTGGAGGTGTGCCAAGAGGTCAAGGTCAAGGTTGAGGCGGAGCAGACGAATGCAGAGGCTAGAAGCCAGAAGCTAGAAGCTAGAACGCCGGAAGCCGTGAGCCGTGAGCCGTTTGCCGGTGGCCCGTTTGAGTATGTGATTGTGACCGGAGCGGGGTTGGCCACGGCGTTCCAGCGGCTGGCGGACTGGAAGACGCAGAAGGGCGTGCCGGCCGTGGTGCGCACGATGGATTGGGTGTATGCGCACTACACGGGCCGCGACCAGGCCGAGCAGTTGCGGAACTACCTCAAGACCCTGCCCGACTCGGGCGTGAAGTACGTGCTGCTGGGCGGCGACGTTGACGTCGTGCCGTTCCGCAAAGCCTTCGCCATGGCGTCGAACTGGGGCGCGCAGGCGCGCGAGGACTCGCTGCCCTGCGACCTCTACTTTGCCAACCTGCAGGGGTCGTGGGACGCCAACAACAACAACGTATTCGGCGAGGTGGACGATTCGGTTGACCTGTACGCCGACCTGAGCGTGGGCCGCGCGCCGGTGAACGACGTTCCGCAGACGTCGACGTTCGTGCGGAAGGTGATTGACTACGAGCACGCTGCTGTCGGTGGCTATCAGGACAAGGGTCTGTTCTTCGCCGAGGTTCTGTGGCAGAGCCCGTACACCGACATGGGTGTGCACAAGAACAAGATGGAGCAGCAGTCGTTTGCTTCCGGCTACCGGCTGACCAAGCTCTATCAGAGCCTGGGCAATGAGACGCGGACATCCGTGATGCAGGCGATGCGTGAGAACCAGAACATCATGAATCACGACGGCCACGGCTGGATTGACGTGATGGAGTGCGGCGGGTCGGCGAACCGGATGCACACGGCTGACGCGGACACGATTACGAACGCCGGGCTGGGCGTGCTCTATTCCATCGGCTGCTGGACGACCGCGTTCGACTTCGCGAGCATCGGCGAGGCGTTCGTCACGAACCCGGACGGCGGCACGGTTGCCACCATCGGCAATTCGTCCTACGGCTGGGGCTCGCCCGGCAACCCGGGTTTCGGCTACTCGGACAAGTTCGACAACCACTTCTGGCACGCGGTCACGAGCGAGAGTATCTACCGGGCCGGGGACGCGCTGGCCGCGGCCAAGGAGTACTATGCCCCGTTCTCGCACGATGAGAACGTGTATCGCTGGCACCAGTACGACGTGAACCTGATGGGCGACCCGGAGATGCCGGTGTGGACCGCGCCACCACAGCGGCTCGACGTATTCGGACCCACCTCGGTTGCCATCGGGTCGGGGAAGTATCTTTTCTCGGCGGCGCACTCGGGCACCCCGGTTGCGGGCGCACTGGTCTGCCTGACCAAACCAGGCGAGGTGTACAGCCGGGGCCTGACCGACGACGCGGGCCAGGTCTGGCTCGACGCAGCCCCCGGGACACCGGGCGGACTCGTGCTTACCGTGACGGCTCACAACTTCGCGCCCTACACAGTCGGAGTCAGTTGCGACAGCGGCGACTACGTTGACTTTGCCGGCTGGCGCGTGGACGACCGCGCGGGCAATGGCGACGGCATCGCCAACCCGGGAGAGACCCTGGCGCTGCCTTTCGTGCTGCGCAATACGAGCAACGATACGTCGTGCGGGTCGGTCATGAAACTCATCACCGATGACCCCCGGGTGAGCATACTCGGCGACGAGGCAGAGGCGCCGCCAATCAACCCCGGCGACTCGTTCCCGGTTGATTCCGGCCTCGTGGTCGCGGTTTCCCCCGATGCCCATGACGGCGCGGCGACGTTCACGCTCTTCGTTCTGGGCGGGTGCGCGGTGAGGTGGTACTTCCCGGTGCTCCAAATCGGCGAGCCGATCCTTGCTCTTGACCGTACGTGGCTCCACCAGACCTTGATGCCGGGCACGGCCAGCGGCCTCGGCGTAAGGCTCGACAACCGTGGGCACGGGTACGGCCACTCGGTGTGGTGCCGGCTCGTATCACTCGACAGCTTCGTAGCGGTTGCGAAGGAGAGCGCGAACTTCGGCGAGATTCTGCCTCGGTCCTTCGGCAGCGGCGACAGCTTCGCCGTGACGGCGTCGAGTCTATGTCCGGTCGGCCACGTCGCGATGATGGAACTAGTGGTCAACGCGGATGGCTACACCGTACGGGATACTTTTGGGCTGCTCGTCGGCGATGACGGGTTTGCCGACAACATGGAGTACGGAGAGGCCAAATGGACTCACACCGGCAGCGGCGACCTCTGGCACCTCACGTCATACCGAACTCATTCCGGCCTGAATGCGTGGTACTGCGGAGACGAAGAGACGCATCAGTACAGCGACAATATGGACGCGCGGCTGCTCACGGCTCCGTTTGCCGCTCCGCCCGGCTGCACGCTTCGATTCTGGCGCTGGTTTAAGACCCCGAACTATGGCGTCGACGGCATCCGCGTGGTCGTCATGCGCGGCGGGATAGACGACACGCTCGACTTCCTCGGCACCGGTGGCGCACTGGCGCGGGACATGAACGAATTGTCCTCAATTCGTATCGTGTCCCAAGCCCCTCGTGGGCGGGGAGTATCCCTGCTCTCGCGGGCGGATCGTGTCCCGAGCCGACCACTCCTGAACGAGAGTGGTTGGGCCGAAGAGACCTACGACCTGTCGTGGCTCCCCCTCGGCGAGGTCATTCAGGTGCGGCTCGAGTTCGTGAGCGACGGCGACACGATTGACGAGGGGTTCTACATCGACGACGTTCGAGTAACCGGCGGCGGCCCGCCCGTCGGCGTGGCCGGGGTCGAAGCCGGGCCCGGGCTGTTCCCGAGCCTCGACGTCTGGCCGAATCCGTTCCGTTCCACTGTGCAGATACGGTACGGTATCGCCGGCGAACTTCCGCGGCTCACTATCTACGACGCAGCCGGCCGGCTCGTGCGCCGCCTTCCGGCCGCGCGTATCGCCTCATGGGACGGCCGCGACCAGCGCGGGAACCGGTTGCCACCGGGCGCCTACTTCATCGAAGCCCGCACCCCGTCCGAGCGCAGACTTGCCAAGCTCATCCTTACGCGCTAGAGTTGCGCAGCCATGAACCGGGAGGCAATGATGCATCGTGTCCATATCGATTCTGCGCTTGTCGCAGCGGCGTTGGTCGTGACCCTCTTGTCCGCGTATGCCGAAGCCTCGCCGACAACTTTTCAGCGAACTTACGGCGGTCCCGATGACGACATAGGCTCATTTGCCGTGCAGACGGCTGACGGTGGCTACATCATGGCCGGGAATGCCGAGTCCTTTGGCGCGGGGCTCACGGACTGCTATGTTGTCAAGACCGATCCGCACGGCGATACGCAGTGGACCAGGATCTTTGGCGGCCCCCTCTTTGATGATGGCTTGTCGGTAGTTCAGACAGCCGATAGCGGGTACATGGTAGCCGGGTTCACAAGCTCTATTGACACGCTCGGCGACGCCTGGCTCATCAAGACCGACGCTAAGGGCGACATGGTCTGGACGCGAACCTACGGCGGCGCGCAGGTTGACTACGTATCGTGGGTCCAACAGAGTCGTGACGGCGGCTACATCTTCATAGGGAACACCGGGCCCTTCGATGCCAGCGACATGTGGCTCGTCAAGATCGATGTCAACGGTGATACCCTCTGGACAAAGACGTTCGGGGGCACAGGAAACGACAATGGCCAGTGTGTCTATCAGACCACCGACGGTGGCTATGTCATTGCCGGTAATACAACATCCTTCGGCGCCGGCAACCAGCGCATCTGGCTCATCAGAACCGATTCCTTGGGCGATACGCTGTGGACAAGAACATTCGGAGAGGATTCGCTGGACTTCGGCGGCTCGGTCCAACAGACCGCCGACGGCGGTTACTTCATCGCCGGTTACAGATGGCCTTGGTCGGCTGAATCGGTATCCCTCTACCTCGTCAAGACCGACGCTCGCGGAGACACGCTCTGGACGAGGACCATTGGTGGGCCAGGTGGATTCGCGGAAGGCATGTGTGGCCAGCCGACTAAGGACGGTGGTTACATCATCGTCGGAGCATGCGGAACAGGCCTCCCGGACGTCTATCTCGTGAAGACCGACGCCAACGGAGATACACTCTGGACGAGAACCTTTGGCGGGCCCGATTTTGATGTCGGCTACTCAGTGCGACTGACAGCCGATGGTGGCTATGTCATATCTGGGCAGACGTACTCGTTCGGCGCGGGCCGCTCCGACTTCCTTCTCATAAAGACCGACGCGAATGGAAACCTGGCGGTTGCTGAACCCAAGTCGGTCCCGCCTCGCAAGTCAGGTCCATCAATCACCTGTGAGCCGAATCCGTTCCGCTCATCGACCGTACTGCACTTAACTCCGGGGCAGCTCGACCACTCGGCCACTCACCTACGCATCTACGATGCACAGGGCAGGCTCGTGCGTACGCTCGCCTCAAATCTAGTCACGCAGACCATCTGGGACGGTAGAAACGACGCAGGCCAACTCCTGCCGTCAGGAACCTACCTGGTTCGCTGTGATTTCGCGGGCAGGCACGTCACCGCGCGCCTCGTCCTGCAGCGGTAGCAAGGAACGGTCGAAATCAGAGTCTAGAAGCTAGAACGCAGAGTGCAGAACTCTCCGCGGTTCTAGCTTCTCGCTTCCAGCCTCTAGCTTCTTACTTCGTTCGGTTTGCTGCCACGGTCTCTGGCTTGACAATGGAAGGTTTCGGCTGGATGATTGGGCATGAAACAGGCTATTGGCTTTGTCCTTTTCTGTTCGGTTTCTCTGGCCCTTGCCGCCGGGCCGGGCGTAACGGTGAAGGTCGAGCCGGTCGAGCGCGGCGCGGGCACGCGCCCGGCGGTCCCGGGCCGTCTTCCGGCCGTCATTTCCCCGGCCTCCGAACCCCGGCCGCTGCCGCCTGATTCCGGCTGGACCCTGATTGACTCGTTGGTGCTACATGCGATGATTCCGGCCGGCGAGCGGGTCGCGGTTGTGTTCGACAGCGCAACCGAGTCGCTGCGCGATACGCTGCTCTCCGAGTTCCTGACCGACTCGGCCGCAATGGCGGTGGCGATTGCGCCGGACTGGCTCAAGGACGACCTCGCCGACAAGTTCCGCCGGCTTGGCGCGAACCAGAACCGTATGGCCCGCGTCATCCTCGACTGCCCGGACAAGCGCTACTACGATGAGCTTTGCTTCCAGGTCGCCCACCTGTCGCCGGGGACGCTGAATGTGGTCGACCCGCAACTGCTCGTCGATAACGTGCAGCAGGCATACCAGATTGACACGATGCTCCACTATGTGGACATCATGGACTATGGCGATGCCGTGCAGGGCGGCAACTACTATTCCACGACCAGGTACCGCGTCCGGGCCGGCGATGATACGACCTGGGAGGAAATCCCGCGCGACATCTATTATTGGTGGGTCGTTATGCCCAAGGGGACCGACGAGCAGCCGATGTACGTGGATGGTTATTTCTGGCGGGAGTACCTGTTCTTCTGCAATGACTCGGGTTACCCGCTGCTGCGCGACGCGCTGGCGCCGACCCAGATCTTCTGGGACGGGCAGAAGCATGCCTGGAGTGGCGGATTCCAGGACACGATGCAGGCGGTTGCGGTCGTCGGGCGCTGGGCTGCCCTGACGATGCCCGATGGGGCCTCGGGCGACCGGCCGATTCAGCCGGTCACCATTGCCCACGAGCACAACGGCAACTGCGGAGAGATGCAGGACCTGGTGCAGGCCGCGGCCCGCACCGCGTTGATTCCCTGCGGCGGAGTGAACGACATCAACGAGGACCACGTCTGGGACGAGATCTGGTGGGACAGCCTGTTTATACCCTACGCCAACGACCCGACCACGCACATCGCCGACTCGGGTTGCGCGTATGAGAAGAAGTACGGCGGCAGCAAGAACTGCTCGGCCATCTGGGACTGGCGCAACGATGGCTGGCAGCGCGACCAGATCGGGACCTACAGCGACGTCTGCAGTCTGACTGTACAGGTGTACGATTCCTGCCTGAGGCCGGTCGATGGCGAGATTGTCAAGCTCTCCAGCGAGGATTGGTACGGCGGCACGGCCACCTGCTTCTACGGGGTCACCGGCCGCGATGGACGCTACGTAACGCCGCTCGGCGACAACCAGAACTACTATCTCACTCTCTCCGGTCCGCTCGGCGACGTTTCGGCGGGCATGATAATCGACTCGGCCTCGGCGGTGCCGGGCGGGAGCTTCTTCTATGCCTGCACCCTTGCCGCGAGACTCGACTCGCTCGCCGTGCTGCCGGACAGTGGCCCGCCGCTCGACCAGTACCGGCTCGACGTGAGCTTCTCGGCCGGGCGCGAGGCGCTCTACGGCTACGACTGCTACAATTCAAACGGCGCGAACGAGTACGCGCTCGTGAGCGAGCCGGGGAGGATTGACTTCTTCGTGGCCGGCCGCGACCAGTTCAACGACTACCTCCAGGGTAGTCAGTTCCGCGCATTCCTGAACGACGAGAATACGAGTGCGGCCAACCACAGCCTGGTACTGAGCGAGGCGGGCAACCACTACGCCGTCTTCTCCAACGAGGAACAGGAAGACATCATGGTTCTGACCGATGCGACCGTGAGGCTTTACCGGCATGCAGCCGGAATCGCCGCGCCCGGCGACGAGCCGGCGCGCTGGGCAGAGATCGGCCCGAGTCCGTTTCGCGGCCGGCTGGCCGTACAAGCGGGCTTGAGCAGTCCCGCCGACCTGAACGTGAGGCTGCTCGACCGCGCGGGACGGGTCGTGCGTGAGCTTGTTGCTCCGGCCGGTAGTAAGCGCCGGCTTGTCTGGGATGGCACCGACCAGGCCGGGAGGAGGGTAGACCCGGGCGTCTACTTCTGCCAGGTGTCGGGCGGAGGTAAGTCGGTGACAAGGTCGGTCGTGTACCTGGGGGCAAGATGAAACCCAAGTCGTTCATCGTTCATCGTTCATCGTTTATCGTTCTAGCAGTCCTATTGCTCCTGCCTGTGCTGCTGCTGGCGAGCGGGCCGGACCGCGGCGGGTATCGCTGGATCGATTCCGACACGCCCGGCGGGCCGCAGTTCGCGTGGATAGAGCTTTCGGAGAGCGCCGGGAAGTGGATTCCGCTCGCCGATGACGATAATCAGGGGCCGTTTGCGCTGGGCTTCACACTTGACTTCTACGGCCACCGGCGCGACTCGGTGCGGGTCTGCTCCAACGGCTGGCTGAGCTTCACGTCGGAGAGTCACCAGTTCCATCATCACCCGATACCGGACGCGCGCGACCCCAACAGCCTGATTGCTCCTTTGTGGGCCGACCTCGACCCTTCCGAGGGCGGTTCGGTCTATTACGGTGTGGACCCGCTGTCCGGCCGCTTCGTGGTCTCGTGGGTGGACGTTCCGCTCCGCGGGACCACCGATAGTTGTACGTTCCAGGCGGTGCTGGATACAAGCGGAGACATCGTGTTCCAGTACCTGCGTCTGCCCGGTTCGGTTCGTCTCGGCACCGATTCCTGTTCGGTGGGTATTGAGAACGATTCGGGTGCGACAGGCCTCGAGTACTTGTACGACGGGCTGCCGGCGGCGAACCGGCTGCACGATAGCCTTGCCATCCGGTTCTACCGGCTGCATCGCGACGTCTGTCCGACCACAGTGCTCCGGCCCATGCAGCAGGTCCTGGCTGAGGACAGCGTGGTTCCGCTTGTCGTGGTCCGCAACACCGGCCTGGATACCGTGACGTTCCCGACGTTGCTGAAGATCGGGTCCGGTTACTGCGAAACCCTGGCCGTTACCAACCTGGCTCCGCTCACCGACCAGATACTTCAGTTCCCGACCTGGGTTCCGGGAGCAGATACCTACGCGCTTGAACTCATCACCGCCCTGGGCAGCGATGAGTTCAGTGCGAATGATACGCTCGAGACCGATGTCGCGGCCGCGTACACCGGCGAGCTCCGGTACGACGACGGTGACCGGGACACGTGGTTCTTCAAGAATGGCTCGCCGACGAACGAGTGGGCCGGCGCGGTTAGATTCTCGGTTCCGTACGGTACGTTCCGGTTGGCCGGGGCGAGGGTGTATGTTGATGATACCGCCCCGTTCAGCCGGGTTGTTGTCTGTCCCGACAGCAGCGGAACTCCGCAGTGGAGCAGCCCTTACCTCGTGGCCGAATCGGTGGCGGCCGGCCGGCCCGAGACATGGCTTGAGGTTCCGGCCGACACGCAGGTGACATCGGACGAAGACGTATGGCTGCTTGCATTCTGGCAGGCGCGGGCAACCGGCCCCAGAATCGGGGAAGACCGG
>Ga0116202_10002043_pt1 | contig 11949 bp, 11 predicted proteins | sample LakKivw325mmetaG_FD_94479 | JGI IMG/M metagenome (GOLD analysis project Ga0116202, IMG submission 94479) | Anoxic lake water microbial communities from Lake Kivu, Rwanda to study Microbial Dark Matter (Phase II) - Lake Kivu water 325m metaG | ecosystem: Environmental > Aquatic > Freshwater >... | reverse complement strand
GAAATCCTTGAGATCGTGTCCGCTCACCAGTATGCCGGGATTCTTTCCCACCCCCAGTTTCACCACTGTGGGCTCGGGAACGCAATAGGTTTCGGTGTTGGCGCGGTCCAGCAGCTCCATCACTTTCACTGCGTATTCGCAGGTACTGATCACCAGGGCAACCAGTTGGTCGTAACCGAGGCTGTCGTCGATGGTGGCGGCCAGGGCTTCCATTACGAACTTGTTGATATCGTCACTATGATAGCCCAGCATGGCGGCATGGTCGCCATAGGCGGAGATTCCCTTCACGCCGTAGATGATGGTTTCGCGCAGGGAACGGATGTCCTCGTTCTGGGTGGCCAGCACGCCCACCTGCTGTCCATAGGTTTCATAGTCCTCCGGTTTCACCTGGAAGGTCACCGGATCGGGGCAGGCGGTGCACTTTTCTTTGAGCAGCTCGCACAGTTCATTCTTGCGCTTGTCCCGCAGGGCGAGGGTGTCCGTGATCAACTGTTTGATCTGGTTTTCGTCCCAGTTGGCGTTGGTGATGGTTCGAAACAATCCCTGCATCACAAACAGGGAATCTTCGGGGTAATAGACCCCCCTGGTGTGCAGGCGGGTGGAAACATAGGCGAGGCCTTTCATCGCATGAATGGAAAGGTCCATCAGATGGCAGAGCTCAGGTGATTTGCCACAAACGCCGCGCATGGTACAACCCAGATTGCGCGAGGTTTCCTGGCATTGGTAACAGAACATACTCATTGTTGTTTTCTCCTTTTATCTTATGGTTTGGGCATTTTGATCACAAGGATGCGCAAATCTCTGTCGCCCTTGTTGGTAACAGCATGCGGGAGATCCTTGGGGCTGTCAATGATGGTGTCCGGGGGGAAGGATTGCTCTTCGGAACCGATCAAAAGCATGGCGGTGCCTTCCAACACATAGAAAGCCACGTTGACCGGCGTGGTGTGGGCCTTCAGGTGTGCCCCCGGTTGCAGGCGCAGATGCACGATCTCGCCTTCCGGCTGCACGTAAAGCTTGGTGCCATGGATGCCATCCTTGTCCAGGACCGGTTTAAGCTCTTTCCAATTACGACCTTGCATCTTTATCTCCCTGATCAGATTATGGTTCCGGCTACAGAGATGATGTTGACTTTCACGAAATGAAGCTTACCTGCCTGTTCCAGAGCCTTTTGCACGATCACTTCGGTACCGCCGCAGCAGGGAACCTCCATGCGCACGATGCTGACGCTTTTAATGGCGTGGAGTCGGAAGATCTGAGCCAGCTTGTCGATATAGCGTTCGATGTCTTTGTCCAGCTTGGGGCAGAAGGTGATCACGATCCTGCCTTTGAGGAAGCGGTTGTGAAAGTCGCCAAAGGCATAGGGAACGCAATCGGCGGAGATGAGCAGGTCGGCGTTTTCAAAGTAATCGGCAGCAGGATTGAGCAGATGCAGTTGCACCGGCCATTGGCGCAGTTGGGAATGGTTATGTCCTTGTAGGGCCGAGCTGGGTTCGGCCGGTTCGATCTTTTGGGCCTGGTGTCCGGAGCAGCCGCAAGCCAGGGTTTCCTCCCGAATGAGGCATTCGATGTCAAAGCCTTCTGCTTTAAGGATCTCGAGCGCCTGGGTGTAATAGCTGGTCTCACCGTGGCTTTTCAGATGGTTCAAATGGGCCTTGATGGTGTTCTCACCCTGGGGGATAATGTTCTTCAGCACCAAGGCTTCGCTGTAGGGCTCGGCTTCCCTTTGCTCGATGCTAATGGCGTCCTCGGGACAGGTGCCGATGCAGGCTCCCAGTCCATCGCAAAAGAGATCGCTGATCAGCCTTGCCTTGCCGTCGATGAGCTGGATGGCACCTTCGGGGCAACCGGTGATGCATTCGCCGCAGCCGTTGCACTTTTCCGCGTCGATGGTGATGATGTTGCGTTTCATGTGGTTTCCTCTATTAGTTTTACTATCGTATTGAAAAGGTGCTCCCCTGCCTGAACCAGATCGAAGCGTTGCCCGCTGAGGTTCCACTGGGTAACCGTGAAGCGCATCGAACCCACAAATATGCGGAACAGGTCAACCTGGTCAAGGTCTTTGCGGATGCTGCCTTCTGCCTGTGCGGCAGTGATATAGTAGATCACGGCATCTCGGTGAGCATGGATGATTGATTCCATGTGCCTGCCCAGAGAGGGATCATGCTTGAATAGCTCCTCCGAAAACAGAACCTTCGCCAGGTCGGGATTGAGGGTGAAGAGGCGGTAACGGTTCATCACAAACATCCTGATGCGCTCCAGGGGGGGAAGGTTCTGCTCCCCAATGGCTGTGATCACATCACCGGAAAGCTGTTCAAAATAGTCCAGTATGGTGCGGATGAGTTCGCCCTTGCTGCTGAAATGACGGTAGAGCGCCGCTTCGGTTAGTCCGAGACGTTGCGCCAGGTTCTTGATCGTCAGTTCCTTATAGCCTTGACGGGCGATAATGGCGATCGCCGCTTCAACTATATCCATCTGTCGTTTTGTGATATCCATTTATCTCTCTTAGGTAAGTAAGTATTCACTAACCCAATCTAATCAGACCGGGTTTTTTGGCAAGGGAAATCTGTGGAGTTTCTTCGGGAAAAGAATCATCATTCCATTCATCTGTTTGACCTGCAATCAGTTGAGCAGGACAAAAAATTTTGCATTGACAGTATCGAAAGCTCTGGGTGTTGGGAAATGATGAAATCAACAACGAGGATTTATGGATGCGTCCCGACCGCAATGAACTGATCCGTCTGCTGAGCCTGAGCGACCGGCAGGAGATCGAAGCGCTGTATAAAAAGGCTTATGAGGTGAAGAAGCAATATGTGGGCACCACGGTGTATTTCCGCGGGATCATTGAACTTAGCAACATCTGCGCCAAGAACTGCTACTACTGCGGAATCCGCTCCGGCAATGACAAGGTGCAACGCTACACGATCAGCCGGGAAGAGGTGTTGGCAGAGGCAAAATGGTGTTATGAGCAGGGTTATGGCTCCTTGGTGATCCAAGCGGGCGAGCGGGAGGATCAAGCCTACACAGCATATATCACGGAGCTGCTCACAGCCATCAAAGAAATGTCCCACAACGAATTGGGCATCACGCTCTCTTTGGGTGAGCAAAGCGGAAAGGTCTATCGCCAGTGGTTCGCAGCTGGGGCGCACCGTTACCTGTTGCGCATAGAGACCTCAAATCCGGAGCTTTACCAGACCCTGCATCCTGCCGACCATTCCTTTCAGCGCCGTTTGGATTGCCTCAGAACGTTAAAAGAGGTGGGCTATCAGGTGGGAACGGGAGTGATGCTCGGACTGCCGGGACAAACGGTGGAGCACCTCGCCGACGACATTCTCTTTTTCTATGACGAGGATATCGACATGTTGGGCATGGGACCCTTCATTCCGCATCACGACACACCTTTGGGCTATCTGGAGCAGGATTATAACCCTGAACAAGCTTTGGAGAAGGGATTGAAGATGATCGCCGTCTGCCGCATCGCTCTGAAAGACGTAAACATTGCCTCGACAACAGCTTTGCAGGCTTTGATGCCCACCGGGCGCGAACTGGGGCTGCTGGCGGGCGCCAACATCATCATGCCCAACCTCACGGATACCAAATACCGTGCCGGCTATCAGCTTTATGACGGCAAACCCTGTTTGGATGAGAATGCCTCGCTGTGCCGGGGCTGCCTGGAGAACCGCATCAAATCCATCGGCGAGACCGTGGGTTATGGCAAATGGGGCGATTCACAGCACTTCACCCTGCGCCGCAAACGGCAATAAACACTTGACGTATAGCGCAGTTCGCTGAGGATGACCCAAAAACTGAGATTAATCCCAATATAATGACAGACAAGGAGATACGATGCTTCCCGGTGGAAAAAACATGAACGAACTGATGAAACAGGCCCAGCGCATGCAACAGGAGATGATGAAATCCCAGCAGGAACTTGAAAACACCATCTTTGAAGCCAGTTCCGGTGGTGGGATGGTGAAGGTGGAGATCAATGGCAAATATGAGCTGAAATCCATCAAGATCGAACCTCAGGCAGTTGATCCCGACGATGTGGAAATGCTGGAAGACCTCATCCTGGCCGCGATCCAGGAAGCCCATGCCAAGGCCTCGGAAGCCAGTGAAAGCATCATGGGCAAACTGACTGGCGGGATGAAAATACCCGGTTTGTTCTGAATGCTCCTCTCGCAGAATCTGGAACGCCTGATCCAGGCTTTGAACCGCTTTCCCGGCATTGGACGCAAGACCGCTCAGCGCCTGGGGTGGTTTCTGGTGAGCCAGGACAAGTCCTTTGCCCTGGATTTGGCACAGACCATCAAAACAACTGTGGAGAGCTTTAAAACCTGCTCGCTGTGCTATATGCTGTCCGAGCATGATCCCTGCCAGCTCTGTCGGGCCGCAGACCGCAGCGACAAGCTGCTTTGCCTGGTGGAAACCACTGCCGACATCCAGATCATCGAGAATATCAACGACTTCAAAGGCAGATACTTTGTGCTGGGGCATCTGCTTTCACCCATCGATGGTTACGGCCCAGAGCAGATCCGTTCTGAGGCATTGCTGCAAGCCATAGACCGGCTCAATCCCGAAGAGGTGATCCTTGCCCTCAAACCTTCAGCCGAGGGTGAGGCCACCATCCACTATCTGTCTGAACTGCTTAAAGATAAATCGGTGAAACTGACCCGCCTTTCCACCGGCATCCCCTTTGGCGGGGATCTGGAGTATACCAGCTCGCTCACCCTCAGCAATGCCTGGAAACGCCGCTATCCCGTGTAGAAAGATGTTCACCGGCATCATCAAAGCCACTTCCAAGGTATTACGCAGCAGCCCTTCCCAGGGGAAACTGCAGGTTACAATTGTCCGCCCTTCGGAACTGGGAGAGCTGGCCACCGGCGCCAGCATCGCCTGCGATGGCATCTGCCTCACTGTCCTGGGCTTCGACTCCGCCAGTTTCACCGTGGAGTTGATGCGTGAGACAGCGCAGAAAACCACTGCCGGCCAGTGGAAGACCAACACGATGCTGAATCTGGAACCTGCCCTGAAGCTGGGCGACCGTTTGGACGGGCATTGGGTGCAAGGCCACATCGACCGCACCTCCACTCTGTTGGAGAAGCGCATCCTCTCCGGTACCACCTATCTGCGCTTCGAACTCGATCCCCAAGACCGCAACCTTGTGGTGCCGCAGGGCTCCATTGCTGTCAATGGGGTCAGCCTCACTATCGCTGAGCTCAAAGCCAACAGTTTTACGGTATCCCTGATCAGCCATACTCTGGACAACACCAATCTGGGGACGCTTTCCCCAGGCAACAAGGTGAATCTGGAATATGACATCCTGGGCAAATATTGTGATCCAACTGCATCAGAGCTTCTCCCGGGGAGGTCATCATGGATAGAATGCTAAGGCTGTTCTTTTCCCTGTTTTGCCTTGCATTTCTGATCTCCTGCGGCAGCAAAAAGAGCCCCACCGGTGGTGCACTGGATACGGACAAGCCCACTGTCCTCACCACTTTTCCCGCCCAATATGGACAGCTCGACCAAGGCAGGATCGAGATCAATTTTTCCAAGCACCTGGACAAGAGCTCCGTGCCCCAGGCCATCTATATCTATCCGCCGGTTCTGAACAAGAAGGTAACGGTGGATAAAAGCACGCTGCGCATCGAATTGATGGAGAAATTGCAGGCAAACACGAACTACTACATAACCCTCAGCACCCGCCTTAAAGACATCCGGGGCAATGCCTTGGCGCAGAACCAGACTATGGTCTTTGCCCATGGGGAATTCAACAACCTGCGCCTGGCAGGTACCATCGGATATGAGGATCCCGGTGATTTCGGGCTGCCGGTGCAGGTGAGCCTGCTTTCGGCAGATTCGCTGCTGGTGCTCAATCAGAAACTCAGCGGTGGAGCTTATGCCATCGATGCCCTTAATCCCTCTTCCTATATCCTGCGCGCCTATGTGGACAAGAACCTCAATGGGCGCTATGACATTTCCCAGGATCCTTGGTTCGAACAGCATTTCACCCTGAGCCGGATGACCAATATTGACCTTTTTTTGGCCTATGCGGACACCACCAAACCGGTTCTGAGAAATGTACAGGCAAAATCCAGCCGCCAGGTGGAAGCCATCTTTTCTGAAAACGTTGCCCGTTATGGCTCGGTTTTGGTGAAACGGGCCGATAATGACGATTCGTTACCAGTGATCGTCAGCAAATTGAAAGACAATAAATTAACCCTACTCACCGCCGTGCAGGACACCACCACCTATATCCTCGAACTGCGTGAAGTGCAGGATGCCAAAGGTAACACCACTGCAATCAGCAGCCTTCGTTTCAGAGCTTCCACCTTAGTGGACGAGACACCTCCTGATGTGGTCTTTACCAATCCCCGCAACGGCACTTCCGTGAACAGCCTGGAACCAGTGCTGGAAGTGCATTTCTCTGAAATTATTCCTTCCGGCGGATTCAGCGCCACTCTCCTGGAAGGTTCCGGCCCCAACGAAATCCCCTTTTCTGTACTGGCTTCCGATGACACGATCTACCGTTTACGACCCACCAGGCCCCTGCAAAACTATCGCTCCCATCTCCTCAAGCTTTCCGCCAGCGATATCAACGGCAACACGGTGGATTTTGAGCTGAATTTCCTGCCGCTGAAGAGGGATTAAGTGTTGGAGGGCAAAAGGGCAAGAGGGCAAAAGGGCAAGCTGCGCTGGTGCTTGATTCCACGTTTCCTTGAAGAAAAGGGAAAAAGGGCAATAGGGTAAGAGGGAACTGGCACAGGAAATTTGGAACAGGGCATCCTTGATGACTATAAAAATCTAATATGTCATCACTGACCATTAACCACTAACCATTAACCACTAACCACTAACCACTAACCACTAACCACTAACCTCCATCCCCTGCGCAGCACTAATCACTAATCGCTAATCACTAATCACTACTTGAACGCCTCCATCCCGCTGAAATCCCTTTGGGGATCGAAGCTTTGCAAGATGCGCAGATCGCTTTCGGTGAGCTGATCCAGGCACATCCGCGCCAGCAATTCTCCCAGACCGGGTCCCAGCATGAAGCCCTGTCCACACATCCCCACAGCATTGATCAGGTTATCACCCTGCCGGGCAACGATGGGAAAGCCATCCGGGGTCATGGGATATTGCCCGCGCCAGGTCCGGCGCACTTTCAGATAGCGCAGGCGGGGATACACTTCCAGCATGCGTTTGCTGCAGAGGGGCAGGAAAGTGGAGGTGCTGCGGTTGTCGATCCCCAGGATAGGTGGATCGGGAGTGATGCAAAAGCAGACCTGTCCCTCGTGATTCTGATAGAAATAGAAATTGGCGGAACCGGGGCGTTTGCGCATGTCGATCACCATGGGGCCAAAGAATCTGGCCACGGGTTCGGTGATGCCAGCTTCGTGGTTGTCCGGATAGACAGGCAGTTCAAGGCCTGCCATAGCCCCGATCTCCCTGGCCTGGTTTCCGGCGGCATTGATCACCAGGGCAGATTGGTAGCTTCCCTTGTTGGTTTTAACTTCTGTTATCCTGTCACCGGCCAGTGCAAAGGAGAGGACTTGTTCTTGAAAGCGGAATTCGACTCCCTGCTTGAGAGCATGGAAAAAGAAGGCGGAAGCCATTAAAAGCGGGGAGCAGCTTCCATCCCCGGGTGAAAAGGTGGAGCCCAGGAGCCCGTTTCGATTGATGCCGGGGACGATTTCATTGTATTCCTCCGGGCTCAACCACTTGATATCGAGGCCATAACTGTGTTGGATCAGCATCAGGTCCTGTAGCGTTTTAGCGTCTTCATCGGTATAGGCGGGATAGCTATAGCCATTGCTGAGCCAGCCGATGTCGTCGCCCCAAGTGTCCTGCCAGGTGCGCATGATCTCGATGGAACGCAGGCAAACATTGATCTTGCCATAGTCGCTGTGGGTGGCGCGCACACCACCGATGGCTTTTTTGTTGTTTTGCTGTCCGGGTCCGTGTTCCTCATCCAAAACCAATACCCTGAGTTGGTTCCGTGCCAGAAACAAAGCAGTTGGCAAACCAACCGAACCAGCACCGATCACGATCACATCATACACCATGTTCAATCCCCCTCCGGAAACTTATCCAGGGCTACTTCAATAAAGACGGGGCGTTTGGTGTTCGGTACCACAGCGCTCACGGGAATGCCTTCCTCGCGCAGCAATCCCTTGATCAGGGTTTCGCAGGTTTTGGCACCGCAGGGACCCATTCCGGCACGGGTGATGGCCTTGATCTGGTTGAGGTCGGTGATACCGCTGCGGATGAGACTGCGCACCTGTCCCACGCTCACCCGTTCGCACAGGCAGATCATGGCTTCGTCGGCAAGATGTTCCGGGATGATTGGTTCCGGCAAAGGGAGGCTGGCTGCTTTGCTTTGGATACGAAAGGAAGCCACCCGCTTGGCGATGGAGGCAGGCACTTTCACCTGGATCAGTTGGGTGTGTTTTTCCTTCACTTCCAGCACCTTGATGATGGGATGGCAGCCCAGGGGCCGGGCTTCGATATCCATCAGTTCGATCATTTCGCCCTGCACGCGGGGGTAATTAAATACTTCATAGGGCATGGTAACGGTGGGATTTTTAGCATCCTTGCGATAATCCACCAGGGTGATCGCCAGCCCCGGACAGATCAGCAGGCACTTATAGCAACCGATGCATTTGCCAGTGTAGAGGGGAACCGCCATCAAACCGCCATCCTCGGTGATGATGGAATTGGTGGGGCAAACTGTGGTGCAGGGATTACAGGGGATTTCCTGCAGGCAGTGGATGATGGGAAACACTCCTTCCTCAGCGGGGTGGTTCTGATAGCCTTTCACCGCTCCGGGATGGGATTTCAGAACCTCCGCCTTGTCATACCAGTCCTGGGGAATGTCACCGGCTTCCTCCACACCGCAATCGCGGGCGATCTTAAGGCCGGCGATCTTGCCATTGAACATGGCGGAGGAAGCTTCGGCGATTTCCAGGGCATCGCCCGCTGCATAGACCGGGATTCCGGCTTCCTCAGCCTCCAGGGTGAATTCGGATAGGGAATCCAGCCCCACTGCGATCAGAATGGTATCGCAGGCAAAGCTTTTTTCAGTGCCGGGGAGGGGTTGGAAATTCTCGTCTATCTGAGCGATGGTGATGCTGTGGACGGTTTCATCGCCGTTGGCGGAAAGGATGCTGTGGGAGGTGTAAATTGGCACTCCCAGGCGCTGCAGCTTGTTCGCATGCACCTTGTAACCGCCACAAACCGGCATGGCTTCCGCCAGGCCAACCACTTCGATTCCTGCCTGCAAAGCATGATATCCGGCGATCAAGCCCACATTGCCACCCCCGATAATAAACAGGCGATTGGTGGGGCGGATCAAATCCCGGTTCACCAAAGTCTGGAAAGCGCCGGCGCCATAGATGCGGGCAAGATGGTTACCGGTGAAGCGCAGGAATTTCTCGCGGGCGCCGGCTGCATTCAGAATCCGCTGTGGTTGCACAATTTTGTAAATCCCATCCTTGAGTATGCCCACCTTGCGGTCGCTGAACACAAAGAGAGCAGTGCTGTTCAGCCATACCTTCACTGAAGACAGCTCTTTCACCTGTGCCGCCAGCAGCTTGCCGATATCGTGTCCGCGCACTCCTGCATTGCTGTCCTCTTCGGAACCAAAGAACTTATGCGTCTGCAATACCAGTTTGCCACCCAGGGCGTGCTTGTCGTCGATCAATAAAGTGTCTATGCCAAATTTGCCCAGCTCAATGGCTGCTGCCAGGCCGGAGGGTCCGCCTCCAATGATCAACACCTCGGTCTGCAGGTGTTCGATGGGGGGGCGGTCTGCAATATATGAGCTGTCCGGAAGCTCGGGCAACCCTTCGGCGCTTTTCACCTCCATGCCATCGGTAACCATGGTCATGCAGGATTTGACCGGCACCGAATCTGCGATCACGGTGCATTTGGCGCACTGGCCGTTGGCGCAGAAGATGCCTTGGGCGCTACCATCGCGGTGATGATGGCCAAAAACAGAAATGCCATTGGCGATCAGCGCGGATGAGATCATCTCACCCCGTTTGGCGCTGAGGGCTTTGCCATTGAAAGTGAAAAGTACATCCTCCCGCTCCGGCAGGGGCAGGATCGGATGGATTCTGAGGCGGTGATCTTCCATGGAAACGGAAAACTCCTGTTTATGATGGTTTTTTTGGCTAAAAAGTTTCAGCGCCCTTTGCTGTCAAGGAAAAGCTGTCCGATAGATTGCACAGATGGTTGTCTGATATGGGATTAGAATTCCCAAGCAGCATGGATGGACCAGGCTTGGTTCTGCTTCCACCCTCCCAGCCATCCTGCCAACCGGTTGTCTACCTGCCTACTACCACGTGAGAAAGCGAGGTGAAGTAGTGAGGAATCCCGGGTGAAGCAGACAGGATAGGTTTGAGATGGATGTCGTGCTTGTATAAACAGCTACAAACCAAGGCGTAGGACGAAGATGCGATACCAGGCATCCAGCCACCGGGGAAGGCCTTCCCGGACAGTGTCCTTGTCCAGGCGGCGGTTCAGGGTGTAGCTGCTGAGAGGGATGGAGGCAAAGCGAACTGGCAGCCCTGTGCGGGCATTCACCGGCAGCAAACCCAGCTGATACATCATCTGGCGTTGCACATCAGGATCGATCAGAAACTGTACCAGTTTAACCGCTTCTGCGCTATTGGTGGCATTTTTGCAGAGCCCGGCATATTCCACATACTGAAAGCTGCCTTCCTTGGGAACGCTATATTTGAAGCGTTTTTCGGACTGGTTAAGTTCCTCGATCCAGGCTGGGGTGCTGATGAAACCCAGCATCAAACCGCAATCACCGGATTTGAGACCTTCAAGAGCGGCTGCGGGGCTGTCGAACACCTTGCGCACATTCTTGCGCAGGCTTTGCCAAAGTTGTTCATATCCTGCCTCGCCGAAAATGGCCCGGGTCCAAAACAGGGTGTTCCGGCCCAATCCGGTCGTCTGGGGATCGCAAACGGCCAGTTGCGAATAGAAACGGGCATCCTGAAGCTCACCAAAGGATTGGGGAGGATCCGGAAAGATATCTTCATTGTAAATTATCGCCAGATTGGAATAGGCATAGGGCACAATGCGGCGCTGCTCATCGCGGATGATATCGTGGTTCAGCTGTTCCAGTTTCAGCTCAGAAGCAGGCTCGAACACAGAGAGCAGGGAATCGGACAAGGCAAAGGAATTATCTATCCCCAAAGCCAGATCGGCCCTGCCACGGTTTTCCTCCCTGTGCAGAGCCTCCAGCAGAGAACTCTGATCCGGGAACAGGGTAAGCTGCACCTCACAATTGTGTTTCTTGGCAAATTCCCGGAGGACGGCTCCTTCGAAACCGGAACTGCGGATTTCCTCCAGGGCAAAGACATTGAGCCGGGTGAGCGGAAGTTTGTCTCCGGAAGCATCTTTGGAACCACCTTTGCAGCCCCCGATCGCCAACAGGACCACCAATGGCAACCACAGATATCGCATCAGAAACCTCCGAACAGCACCCAAGCCACGAAGAAATCCATCACCAGGATCAACACTGCGCTATAGACCACGGTTTGGGTGGTGCTGTGTCCCACACCTTCGGCTCCCCCCACGGTTCGGCTGCCCTGGAAACAGCTGATGGAGGTGATGATGAAGCCAAAGACCACAGATTTGATCAGGCCGCTGAAGAGATCGAAGGTTTCGAAATAACTGCGCATGTTGTTGAAAAAAGTGTGATAGTGGATGCCATATTTCAGCCAGGAGAAATACCAGGCGCAACCGATGCTGACGGCATTGGCAAATACCGTGAGGATGGGGAAGGCGATGATCCCGGCAGCTATGCGCGGCAGGTAGAGAAATTCCTCCGGGGCGATGCTCATGCTTTGCAGGGCGTCAAGCTGTTCACTAACCTTCATGGTACCGATCTCTGCAGCGATGGCAGCGCCTACCTTTCCGGTCATAACCAAT
>Ga0116202_10002042_pt1 | contig 11950 bp, 16 predicted proteins | sample LakKivw325mmetaG_FD_94479 | JGI IMG/M metagenome (GOLD analysis project Ga0116202, IMG submission 94479) | Anoxic lake water microbial communities from Lake Kivu, Rwanda to study Microbial Dark Matter (Phase II) - Lake Kivu water 325m metaG | ecosystem: Environmental > Aquatic > Freshwater >... | reverse complement strand
GTTCTCTTTATAGAAATGGCCGGATAACATATCGGCCAATGCCAGAGCCACCTCGTTCAGTTGTTTGGCAAAATCATTAAAATCTACTTTTTGGCAGCCATCTACGATACGGTAAACGGTTTTTTTAATCTCTCTTATCCTGTCGTGCTCCATCCACATTACCGCCGGCGGTTCCTTGATACCATACTTTTCCAGTGACGGGAATAGAACGTTCTCCTCTCGTATGTAGTGGCTGTCAGAATCCCGGAGGTGCTTGACAACATGTTCCAACTGGTCCATCCTATCGGTGGCTGAGGTATATCCACCGGCCCCTTTTAACTCTTTGGCCACGTTCTTCAGTTCATCGGCAAACTGTAACAGCAATTTGTGTTCTTCCGTTAGTATGTGGACGGGATGGCCTGCCGGTGCCAGCGGGCCTTCTTTGGCCAACGACTCCTTGAGCAACGCCAGGTGGATGTCGCAGAACTTTTGCAGTTGTTCGCGCGGAAGTCCCTCTTTAACTAGTTCGTCCTCAACTCTGGCCATCTCAGTCGGCGGGACATCGCCCAACGTTTTCTGGCATTCCTGTTTAATTTGCTCGGGGTCGGCCCCTTCATGCAGCCGCCTGAGCAAATCTTTCAATAACTGCTTCCTATCTACCGCCACAGTTCTTCCCCTATGGGATTAATCTATCTTGTCGAACTTATCCTTGGTGGCACCACAAACCGGGCAAACCCAGTCATCGGGTAGCTTCTCCCAGGGCGTTCCCGGTTTTATATGTCCATCCGGATCCCCCAATTCGGGATTGTAAATATAACCGCAAACCTGACACTTATATTTGGACATTTTAGGTTTTTCCTCCTTTTTTTCTTCAACATAAGTCGGCGCCGTTTTCGGCGTCGTTCCCCTTTTTACCTGATGATAATAGGCATAGGTCATGGGTTCGCCTTCCTTAACCACTTCGGCGGCCATAACTTCTCCGACAAAGATAGTATGGGTACTGACGTCCATTTGACTGATAACCTTGGCTTCGAGGTAAGCCAACGTATTATCGAGTACAATGGGAGCTCCTGTCTCACCAATCTTGTAGTTCACGCCCTTCAATTTATCAACATCACGACCAGACTTGAAACCGATGTTGCCTATTAAATTCAGAGGAGTTTGCTCTGCAAGAACCGATACCGTAAAAACTTTACTGGCTGCAACGTATTCATTGGTTAAATTTTGCTTATTCAGCGCCATAGCAATAACAGGCGGCTCCGAGCAGACCTGAATAACTGTGTTGGAAATCTGGCCATTGAATTTGTCATTCTTTTTAGAACAAACAACGTACATCCCGTAGCTCAGCCTGTGAAGCGCCTGCAGATTCATAATTTACTCCTCCCCAATTACTGCCGTTGAAAGAGCGATTAGCAGCTATTGAATTTTTTAAATCCGTTTGCCCCCCGTGGCATTTTCTAGCCGCCGTCCAGCGAATGGTGTTCCACCTTACGGAAATAGCCAGCCGGGTCAACCAGATATTCCCTATAGTCGACCAGGGCCAGGTAATGGCCTTCCTCTTCGGCAGCCAGCGCTGCGTACAGCTGCTTTTCCGCATCAAAGTCGGCTTTCTGGTTCTGGCTTTTATAGAATTCCCTGGTCTTATTCTCCATTTCCATGGCCTTGGCGATGCTCTCCAGCTCACCATCGGTGACTTTTGCCGTGGGTGCGGACAGCTTTAGCTCTTTAGAGAACACGGTGTCCAGTACGGCGCCTTTTCGAGGTTTCATACTGTCTGCGGGCCATGCCTTTCGCTTTCGGATAGCGTTATATATACCGACGAATATCCGGCGGTGCTTGTCTTCTTCTCCTGCCAGCCACTGGAAGAGCTCCTTACCCACTTTATTATCGCTCCGCCGACTGGCTTCCAAATAATACTTTTTGCCGTCGATTTCCATCTGGATGGCAAATTCAATCGCCTGCAAGGTGACGTTTTGTTCCTGATTTATTTTCATTTCCGCAGCCGCTATTTCGCCTTTTTTACGTATGCTTTGTAGACTCCGCCTTCCTCCTCTACGCCCAGGCATTCGTTGCCCGTGCTCTTGCACCAGTTAGGGATGTCATCCTTTATCCCCCTATCATCGGCCAGAATTTCCAGTACCTGGCCCGGTTTCATTTGCTTCACTTTCTGAGCTGTTTTGGCGATTGGCATGGGGCAGTAGAGTCCCAGGCAATCCAGAGTATCGTCTGCTTTCATTCTCTTCTACTCCTGAAAATTGTCCTTCTACTTCTTTCGCCCTTTCTTCAGCTGTGCTCCGCACTCGGGGCAGGTGGTGGCATTAATATCCGGGACTACCGTTTCGCAGGAAACGCAATAGCTGATTGCCGACCCGCAGGCCTGGCAGAAAGGACAACTGGCGATAACCAGTTCTTCTTCACAGTAAGGGCATAGACACCTGTGAGTTTGTTTATCTTTACTAGATTTCTTAGCAGACTTCACACTCTTCTCCTTCTTCATCTTCATCTCCTTTCTCTTGTAGACCTTCTATTTTGATTCCCTTCTTCTTAGCATAGTCACGAATTGCAGCCTGCAACGCCTGGGCTCCCAAATTTGAGCAATGATATTTATTCTTGGGCAAGCCCTCCAGTTCCTTGGCCACCAGCGCCGGTGTGATTTTTACGGCTTCCTCCAGCGTCTTACCCTTGGCCATCTCGCTGGTTATGCTGGAAACGGCCACTGCGGCACCGCAGCCGAAGGTCTGAAATTTTACGTCTTCAAGACGGTTATCCTTTACTTTGATGTAAAACGTCATCATATCCCCACACACGGGATTGCCCACTTCACCTACACCGTCGGCATCTTTAATTTCCCCGACATTTCGGGGATTCATGAAATGATCCATCACTTTTTCACTATATGCTGGCATACGACTTCACCTCTTTTCTTTCATAAATTTGGCATATAGCGGAGACATCTGCCTCAGTCTGTCAACGATGGGAGGCAGCTTCTCCAGAACGTAATCTATATCCGATTCGTCATTATCTACTCCCAGGCCGAATAACAACGAGCCCTGTGCGATCTCATGCGGAAAGCCCATGGCAATCAGTACGTGGGAAGCCTTCAAGGCCTTGGAGGTGCAGGCTGAACCGCTGGAAACGGCGATTCCATCTCGATCAAGCCATAGCAGCATGCCTTCGCCTTCGATAAATTCCACACAAAAGCTGGCATGCTGGGGAAGCCGCTGAGTGGGATGGCCGGTCACAATCACGCGGTCGATGGCTTCCGGCAAACCTTTTAACAGCCGGTCTCTCAATCCAGACAATTTTGCCGAGCGGGCCTTCATATCTTTAATGGCCAGTTCCGCAGCCTTGCCCATGCCCACAATTGCAGCTACGTTTTCAGTGCCCGGCCTGCGCCCGCCTTCCTGCACACCACCATCCATGAGCGGTATAACGCGCACCCTCTTGCGCACCCACAGGGCGCCTGAGCCCTTGGGCCCGTAAAACTCGTTGCCGGCCATTGACAGGGCGTCTACTCCCAGATTGTTGACATCGACCGGTATGCTGCCGGCGCTGGCCACCGCATCCGTATGAAAAAGTACGCCCGCCTCTTTTACTTTTTTAGATATTTCGGCAATGGGCTCAATTGTGCCCACCTCTCCGTTGGCGTGCATAACCGAAACCAGTATGGTATCTTTCCTGATATTCCTGGCTACTTCATCGGGGTCGACCAGTCCGTATTTATCCACCGGCACTTCGGTAATCTCGAAGCCGGCCTTCTCCAGAGTTCTGGCAGCATGCAGCACTGAAAAATGCTCGATGGCCGAGATTATTATGTGCTTGCCCTTGGCTATCTGACCCTGTGCCAGACCTTTAACGGCCAGGTTATTGGCCTCGCTGCCGCTGGAAGTAAAAATTATTCCTTCAGCGTCGCCGCCGACCAGTGCAGCTACCTGCTCTCGTGCCGATTCAATGGCTTCCCTGGCTTCATCGCCCCAGGAATGTATCGATTGCGGGTTTCCGTAAACCTTGCGAAAATAAGGCAGCATGGCTTCCAGAACCTCCGGCAATACGGGTGTAGTAGCCATATTATCCAGATAAACTTTTCTTACGCCACTCTGCTCATTTCCCATTACTACATCTCCTACTTCTTGGCCTGCTTCTTTACTTCCTCATATCTGGCCAGGCCTTCGACGAATAGTCTTTCCTCTTCCTCTGTAATCACAATTAGCGGCGGAACAGGCACAGGTTTACCCTTTAAGTCTGTGGCCACCATTATGTAGTGGGCAGTCATCGCCGGTCGCCGTTCCTCAGTGTCGAGATTTTGAGCATCTATTTCCACGCGAACCTCCATAGACGTCCGCCCTACAAAAGTCAGTCTGGCATGAATCAGGACCACCTCACCCACACGAACCGGGGAAAGGAAACGAATGTTATGTACAGTGCCGGTCACCGGATTAGCTCGACTATGGCGGGCAGCAACTACTCCGGCGGCGTTATCCATCATTTTCATGAGCTCGCCGCCGTGGACAACCCCTGCGGGATTGCTGTGATGCGGTAACATCAGCTCCGCCATCTCCACCGCCGAATGGCCTACCGTCCTTCCGGGCAGTTCTCTTTTTTCTTTCAGGGCTTCAATGAGCTGTTCAAAATTTTCCTCATGCCTTTTTTCCACCTTCACCATTCGCCGGAAGAAGTCAGCGATTTCACTGAAGCCTTCTTCTTCAGCTATTCGTGCCGCCTCAGGATATAGCCGGCTGGCTTCTTCATGTTCGCGCCCGACAGCCAGCTTTAAATTCGACTCGGTATTGCCGAGGTCGCCAAGAAATTTAAACTCATGCTCGGCATGTTCAGCCTCGTTCTGCGACGTGCCCTGAAACATATCGGCTATCTGGTCTAGTCCAGCCCGCCTGGCAGCGCTGGAGAAATAAGAGTAAACAGCTTGAACGTGTACTTCCCTGGCAAACGCCTTGCGCAAAGCGTCTTCCGTCCGGCTTCCTTTCAACCTCATTTACTATCTCCTGAATTAAAGATACTGCCCTGATTAATTAAGCCAGCTTCACGGATTTTAACTATGGGATATTTCTAGGAGAGGTTAAGTTTCTGTTTCAACCATTTTTCGTCGTAGCCGACAGAAACCTCACCGTCGACTTCAACGACCGGCACCACAAGTTTGCCCGTCTTACTCACCATTTCATCGCGGGCAATTTTATCCCTGGAAACATCAAGATATTTATAAACCACTTTGTTTTCGTCCAGCACCTGCTTGACCTTAATACACCAAGGTCAGGTAGCGGTGGAGTAGAGTTTGACTTCTTTTGCCATTTCGCCTCCCGTGATTCACTATCTGGTAGCTATATACCCACCAAAATAAAAGACTTTGATACCACACTAAATATAGGAAGGGCTGTTATCATTGTCAAGCAAACGTAATTTATATCTATTTTCCCTTCCCCTATTTAATCTTCGATATTATGCGCTGTCCGCCGTTAAATTGTCGTAAAATCGATTGCTCAAACGTTAAAAACTTATGACATTTTGGGATGGTTACTAAAATCGGTCCAGGCTAAAGCTGTTTTCTCAGTTTCTCCACGCCGCACTGTGTGTTCTGAGTTGCTTTAACCTTAGCCCTTATTTCCAGCAGTAGCTCCCAGGCAGTCTTCTGGTCATGGTCTACAATAGCCTGCTCCAGCCTGTCTACCTGCTGTTCATCCAGCGTTATCACCGCTTTCGGCATCAACTTTCTCCTACAGCCTCGGCCAGCTGGCACTCCAGGCACAATCCGTAAAACTCCAGCCTATGGCATTTTATTTTAAAACCTGTCCTACGTGCAGCCGCCTTATCCATTTCAGCATTCACCGGCTCGTCGACATCAAAAACCTGACCGCACTTCTCACATCGGAAATGATAATGATTATCATTTCGAGCATCGAAACGGCTGAGGTTACCACATAACACAAGCTCCAATACCTCCCCTAGCTGGCATAATACCCTTAGGTTACGATATACCGTCCCCAGGCTTATATTCGGTATCTCTTTTCTTACCTCGTCGTATACCCAGTCCGCGGTCGGATGTGAGGTAGTGCTCCTCAAAACCTCAAGAATGGCATCTTTTTGTCTTGTTTTTCTCATCTCGTTATTAGTAATAGTTATCGTTAATTTAATTATACATCAGAATCAACAATTGTCAACAGTCTCTCTTTTAGAGGAAGTTTGATACAATCGGAACGACCGAAGAATCTCGCTGATGGAGAGTATTCGGACTATATCTAGAGCTGTATCTGCCCTATATTTATTCCTTTCTGGGCTTGACCACAAGTCTCAATCCTTGTATGCCTGTGACCTCAACCTCGTCACCAACATCCAGCTCAAGCCCCGGGCACACCGCTTTCCACAGCACACCCTGGATTTTGACATAACCTTCCGGGGCCAGGCGAGCGGTCACGGTGCCCACTCTGCCGACGATATTGTCCGCCGCTACCCTGGGCTTTATGAAGAAGGTGGCGCGGCCAAACCGATACATGAAACCGGAATAGATAGCCAGAGCTATCATCAGGACAGCCAGAACCCACAGCGGTAATTTTAGGTTGAAAAAGTGGGGCAGCAGCCATAGGACAATGGCCGCCAGCAGAATCTCTTCGAGTATCCAACTTAAAACTGCTTGCAGTGTATACCATAGCGGTGGCCCGGTTTTCATTTGAAATACACCTAATCCGGAAAGTACCGGCCTTCGCCGCAGAGAAAGGCACAGTTGGGACAGTATCTGGAATCAACAGGAACATCAGCGCCGCAGTTTGGACACGTGGCGTTCAACTTGGCGCCGCAGCTGCCGCAGAATTTGTAGTCTGATGGACTTTGGGACCGGCATTTAGGACAGACTTTATTCGACCGCTCAATCGCCGCCACCAGTCGCGTCCCACACGTCACACAGAAACGGTAGCCCATAACATTTTCTTTCCCGCACTTCGGACATAAAAATGTCTCTACCATGTTACAGGCTCTTCACAATCGTATGTAACCATGTTATATAAAAAACGTATCAATTTTAGCGGTTTACGACCCGTAGCTCAAGATACTTTACTTCGATTTGCCAGAGAGAAAAGAGGCTACAGGTTGGATAATCTCGCCAACGTACTAGGACATTATGATACTGCTGCGGACTCAGCAGTTAGTCCTCCACAATAGCCACCACACGGGCCCAGCCGGCGGAGCCGCTGGTGAGCTTAACCGGAAAGCAGGCCACCTTAAAACCGAATGGCTTCGGCAGCCTGTCAAGATTAGCCAGCTTCTCTATGTGGCAATATTCTTTATCCTTACCTACGAAATGCGCACCCCAGAGCACGTCCCTGTCGCCGGTCCTGGCGAACTCCTCTTTTATCGCCCAGAAGGGGCGGTCCCAACCCCAGGCATCGATGCCCATGACGCGGACGCCCTGCTCTATGAGCCACACTGTCGATTCACGGGTCATGCCGCAGCCGGCATCGAAATACTCCGGCTTACCCCACAATTTATCGGCGTCCGTCTGTATCATGACGATGTCCCAAGGCTTAATTCTGTAATTTATCTTCTTTAAACCCGCCTTAAGGTCGTCGATACTAACGGCAGAGCCGCGCGGCTTGTGCCTCATATCCAGCACCACGCTGTCATGAAAAAACCAGTCAAGTGGCATCTCGTCGATTGTCCTGGCTCTTTTTCCTTCGGATGTGGGGAAGTAATGCCAGGGAGCATCGACATGCGTGCCGGCGTGTGCACTCAGTACCACGCTGTCATTGGCCCAGCCCAATCCCTGAGGCAGGTCCTCCTGGCTGCAGCCGAAGAAAATCTTCATCATTTCGACGGCTTGCTGATGAAGTTCATGTGTGACTTTGACTGGCAGTGGTTCGCTGGGACTGTCCTCCAGAGGTACACTCAAATCAATTATACTAGCCATCTTCCACCTCCTCTTGCGCTGGTCCATATTGCGCCATTTATATGAACGATCAGCCCTCTTGCCGGCGCTCCCGAAACCAGGGATGTAGTTGAACGATGGGAATCAGCACATACACCCAAAGTGCATGTCGCGGTATAAATAGGCACAAGACCATAGAAATAAAGGCGATAATAGGGACAACGGAACCTCTTCTTAAGCCCCTTACGATTGTTTCCCTGCTCAAATCTTTGGCTACAAGTCGATGATGATAACAGGCGTACCACCAGTTTAGTAAGAAGAGAAGCCCCAAAATCAGCAGATTGCCGCTGAACAGCAGCTGCGCCAGCGTGTTATCACTGTAGTCACCCGTCACGTCGGTGGAAAAAGGCATTAGGGCTACGAACATCAGAATGCCGATATTAATCCAGATATGGCTTCTGTCCGTGCGATGTATGAAACGGAACTGCTGATGGTGAACAATCCAGAATACGGCCAGCAACAAAAAGCTGAGCGCATAATTAAAAAACTTGGGCCACTGGGCTGCCAGCAACTGGCTCAGGTCCAGCTTGGTCTGTGTAGCATCCGGCAGAGTAAGGGTTAGTACCAGAAGCGTCATGGCAAAGGCAAAAATAGCGTCCGATAAAGCCTCCAGGCGGCTTGTAGATAGTGGAGCAGTTGACTTATTACGATTGCCTTCAGGCATCACAATCTCTTTCCATGACCGCCTAATCTATGTATACCGTCAAATTATAGCAAATAACCAGCGGGAATATGGAGGAGTTCATATCACCGGCATTCATTTTTCGGGCCGCCGGCTGACTAACAGTCCCGCAGCAGCACTGGCAATAGCTGGTTAAAAACGTGTTATACTATGAACGAGGCTATCGTGGCCGGCATAACCGAAGTTAAACAAAGAATCAATAAGCTACGCGACCTGATTAACTACCACAACCACCGCTACTACGTGCTCGACAGCCCTGAAATCAGCGACGCCGAATACGACAAGCTCATGCGGGAGCTTAAGCAGCTCGAGGACGAGCATCCGGAGTTAGTCACACCGAACTCACCCACACAGCGCATCGGTGCGGTGCCGGTGGCCGCCTTCGGCATCGTCGAGCACCCCCAGCCCCTGCTCAGCCTGGCCAACGCGTTCACCGATGAGGAGCTCGATGCCTGGTACAAGCGGGCTTCAAACCTGCTGGGCGGCCGAAAGCCCGACCTGGTCTGCGAGCTTAAAATAGACGGCCTGGCTGTAGCCCTGACCTATGTCAACGGCCTGCTCGAAGTCGGCGCCACCCGTGGCGACGGCTTCCGCGGTGAGAATATTACCCAGAACCTGCGAACGATATATAGCATACCGCTCTCGGTGCCCAAAGACGCCCCACCGAGGTTCGAGGTCAGGGGTGAGGTCTACCTGTCGAAAACCGGATTCAAGAAGCTTAATGAAGAGCGAGCCAAGGAAGACCTGCCTCTCTTCGCCAACCCCAGAAACGCCGCTGCCGGCTCGGTACGGCAGCTCGACCCAAAGATAACGGCGCAGCGGCCTCTGGACATATTCATCTACGGGCTGGGCTGGGCCGAAGGCAAGTCTGTCCCGGACACACACTGGGAGATCATGCAGTACCTGAAATCGCTGGGCTTTAAGTTAAATCCCAACAATACCCACGTCGGCACTATCGAAGAGGCCAAGGCCTTCTACGCCAGATGGGTCAAGAACCAGGAAGCGCTGCCCTACGAGGCCGATGGCGTGGTGGTGAAGATTAACTCCATTCCCTATCAGGCGGAGCTGGGATACGTAGGGCGGGAACCGAGATGGGCGATTGCCTACAAGTTCCCAGCCGTACAGGGCACTACACAGCTGCTGGACATCGGCATCAACGTGGGGCGGACCGGCAGCCTCAATCCCTATGCCATACTCGAGCCGGTCCAGGTGGGCGGCGTGACCATCAGCCGCGCTGCTCTTCATAACGAAGAGGACATACACCGCAAAGACTTGCGCATAGGCGATTGGGTAGTCATACAGCGCGCCGGCGAGGTTATACCTGAAATCGTGGAGCCGATAGTCAGCAAGCGCACGGGAAAAGAGAAAATTTTCCACATGCCCAGACGCTGCCCGGTATGTGGCGCCGAGGTAATAAAGCCCGAAGGCGAGGCTATGCATCGCTGTACCAACGCCGCCTGTCCGGCACAGGCGCTGGAAAGAATAAAGCACTTCGTCAGCCGCGGCGCCATGGATATCGAAGGCATCGGTGAAATGATGTCGCAGACGTTGTTCGATGCCAGCCTGATAAAGGACGTCGGCGATATTTACTATGTCACGCCCGACCAGCTTCTGTCTCTGGAAAGGATGGCCGATAAAAGCGTGGCCAAAATAATGAGCTCAATTGAAAAGAGCAAAGACCGGCCGCTGCCGCGGGTAATATTCGCCCTGGGCATACCTGGCATCGGCGACCAGACGGCCGAATTGCTGGCTGAGCACTATACCAGCATCGACGAGTTATCACGTGCCTCTAAAGAGCAGCTTCAGGAGATACCGTCCATAGGGCCCAAGATTGCTGACAGTATCGTGGCCTTCTTCCGCCAGAAACAGAACCAGAAAATAATTGAGAAGCTGAGGAGCTCCGGGGTTAAGCTGGCGGCGGAAAAAGTTAAACGCGGAGATTTGCCTCTGGCCGGTTTCGACTTTGTCATCACCGGCAGGCTTGAATCCTTCCCACGCGAGGAAGCTGAGGCTAAGATTAAAGAGCTTGGAGGCAAAGCGGGTTCGGATGTCACCGGGAAAACAAACTATCTGGTGGTGGGCCAGGACCCCGGCTCCAAGCTGGCCCGGGCACAGTCGCTCGGCACCAAAACGCTCACCGAAGCCGAGTTCCTGAAACTTCTAAAAGAGGCCGAAGATAAACTCAAATAATAAAATGAAACTAATTATCGGTCTGGGAAATCCGGGTAAAATATATGCTCGGAACCGGCACAACGTCGGCTACCGCTGCGTCGCCCATCTGTCCAAGCTTTATTCCATCGAAACCAACAGGCGCCTGTGCCATTCACAGGTCGGCACCGGCCAAATTACCGAGGTTAAAGTGGTCCTGGCCAAACCCGTAACCTTCGTTAATCAAAGCGGGGAGGCGGCCGGTTGCCTGCTGCGCAGCTACGACCTGGCGCCCGGCGACCTGATTGTCATCCACGACGACCTAGATTTACCGCTGGGCAAGCTGCGCCTCCGACCCGATGGCAGCGCCGGTGGGCACAAAGGCATGAACTCGATTATTTCAGCACTTAGCAGCGAAGATATCCCACGCATTAAGGTGGGGATTGGCAGGCCGATGAATCCCGACGGAACGGCAATAACCGATGAGGACAGGATAGTGGACTATGTATTAAACGACTTCACGCCCAAGGAAGATGATATCATCAAGGCCGCCATCGCCCAGGTAGCCAGGGCCGTTCAGTCAATATTGACCGAGGGCTTCACGGCAGCCATGAACAAGTTCAACTGAACTAGCAATTTAGAGCAATGCTTGTCCCAGGTAGTAAGGCCAGACCACCAGTCCCAGTATGATTTTCCACCAGATCAGGTTGGCGTAACCGATGGTAAACAACCAACCCGCGAACCAGAACGCCCCGGCAATTCCCCCGCCATGACTGACTACGTGTTTGCTTTCTGACGCCATCTCAAATCTCCTTTCGTGTTCCGGCTTGATACCTTTTCAAAACAAAAGGAAATTTTATTAGCTAATTTATCTTCAGTAGTTCGATTTCAAAAGTCAGGTCTTTGCCTGCCAGCGGCAGGTTGGCATCCAGCGTCACGGTACCGTTGTCCGAGATGCCGGTGACCATAAACGTTATTTGCTGGCCATCCCCCCTTGTTGCGGTCAAAACCTGCCCCACAGCAGGCTCGGTATCCAGCTTAATCTGTTCTCGCGGTACGTGTATTACCAGGCTGTCCAGGTGGGGTCCGTAAGCCTCATCCGAGGGTATAGTAACGGTTTTCTTTTCTCCGACCTTCATTCCTACTACCGCTTTGTCAAATCCGTCGATGGCCTGTCCCGCGCCCAGAGTAAATTCAAAGGGTTGGCGCCCAAT
>Ga0116202_10002041_pt1 | contig 11953 bp, 9 predicted proteins | sample LakKivw325mmetaG_FD_94479 | JGI IMG/M metagenome (GOLD analysis project Ga0116202, IMG submission 94479) | Anoxic lake water microbial communities from Lake Kivu, Rwanda to study Microbial Dark Matter (Phase II) - Lake Kivu water 325m metaG | ecosystem: Environmental > Aquatic > Freshwater >... | reverse complement strand
TCCTCGAAGTGGAGGCCGGTCGTCGGTTCGTCAAGCAGATACAGAGTCCGGCCGGTGGCAATCTTCGACAACTCGCGGGCGAGCTTGATGCGCTGGGCTTCGCCGCCGGATAGCGTCGGTGCGGGCTGGCCGAGTTTGATGTAGCCAAGGCCGACGTCCTTCAACAGCTTCAGCTTGCGGGCAATCGCCGGCACGTTGGCGAAGAAGTCAACTCCCTCGTCCACCGACAGGGCGAGTACATCGCTGATGCTCTTCATCTTGTACTTCACCTCGAGCGTCTCGCGGTTGTACCGTTTGCCTTTGCATACGTCGCAAGTGACGTAGACATCCGGCAGGAAGTGCATCTCGACCTTGATGATTCCGTCGCCGCCGCAGGCCTCGCAGCGGCCGCCCTTGACGTTGAAGGAGAACCGTCCCGGCTTGTACCCACGCATCCGAGCGTCCTTGGTCCGGGCAAAGAGGTCGCGAATCGGCCCGAAGGCGCCGGTATAGGTTGCGGAGTTAGAGCGCGGGGTCCGGCCGATTGGCGACTGGTCGATGTTGATGGCCTTGTCGATCTTCTGGATTCCGGAGATGCGGTCGTGTGCGCCGGGCTTCTCGCGCGAGTCGTAGAAGTGGCGGGCGAGCGCCCGGTAGAGGATGTCGGAGACGAAGGTGCTCTTGCCGGAACCCGAGACCCCGGTCACGTTCACAAACAGACCAAGCGGGACCGCGATGTCCGCGTTCTTAAGGTTGTTCTCCTTGCAGCCGCGAACCGTGAGCCACCCGAGCCGGGGCGCGCGCCGCTCCGCTGGCACCGTGATGCTGCGGCGGCCGGAAAGGTAGGCGCCGGTTAGTGACTCCGGACTGCGCTTGATATCCGCGGGCTTGCCCTGAGCCACGACCCTGCCGCCGGAGTCGCCTGCGCCCGGCCCAAGGTCGATGACGTGGTCGGCCTCGAGGATCGTCTCCTCGTCGTGCTCGACCACGATGACGGTATTGCCGAGGTCGCGCAACCGCGTGAGCGTGGCGAGCAGCTTGCGGTTGTCGCGCTGGTGCAGCCCGATGGACGGTTCGTCGAGGATGTACACTACACCGACAAGTCCGGAGCCGATCTGTGTGGCCAGCCGGACGCGCTGGGCCTCGCCGCCGCCCAGGGTCTCGGCGGTGCGGTCGAGCGTCAGGTAGTCGAGCCCGACTGCGGTCAGGAACCCGAGTCGCTTCCGCAGCTCCTTCACGACCTCGCGCGAGACTTCCTCGTCGCGACCGGTGAGCTTCAACTCGCGAGTGAAGTAGTCGTGGCAACGGCGGACTGAGAAGGCGCTGACGTCGGCGATGTTCAGGTCGCCGATGTGCACCGCGAGCGCCTCCGGCTTCAGGCGCTGGCCATTACAGGCCGGGCAGGGGAGGAGAGTCATGAACCCTTCTATCCACTGGCGCCGCGATTCGGATTCGGTCTCGCGGTGCAAGCGGAGCAGGTTCGGGACTAGGCCCTCGAACTTGTGCTGCCAGTAAAACTCGCTGTCATCCCAGCGCGTATACTTGACGTTCAGCTCCTCCTCGGAGCCGTAGAGTATGAGTCGCCTGGCAAAGGCCGGCAGCTTGCGCCAAGGGGTGTCGAGCCTGAACCCGTGACGGCGCGCAAGAGTGCGGAGCGGCGCGGTGAACCACTGGCTGCGAACGCGCGCCTCGCCCCAAGGTGCGAGCGCGCCGTCCAGCACCGAAAGGTCAGGATCAGCGATTACGCGGTCCGGGTCGATTTCCATCTTCGTGCCCAAACCGTGGCAGGTCGGGCAGGCGCCCTGCGGGGCGTTGAAAGAGAACAAGCGAGGCGATATCTCGCCAAAGCTGAACCCGCACTCCGGGCAGGCAAGCGCAGCGGAGAAGACCAAGTCGCCAGCCATCAAATGCCCGGCGCCATCCGCCGCCGTTGCTCTAGCTTCTACCTTCGGCTGTGTTGCCACGATGCACAGCCCATTGCCTTCTTTGAGGGCCAGTTCGACCGAGTCAGCGAGGCGTTTCCTTGCGTCGGGCTTGACCTGCAGCCGGTCCACTACGACTTCGATGTCATGCTTCTTGTACCGTTCCAGTTCCGGCACTTCGTCGATCTCGTACAACTTCCGGTCAACACGAACCCGGATGTAGCCGCGGCGTTTGGCCTTGACCAGCAGCTCCTTGTACTCGCCCTTGCGGCTGCGCACGAGCGGGGCGAGAACAGTCAGGCTCTCACCCTCGGGCAGGGCCAGTAGGTTGTCCACAATCTGGTCCGTAGTCTGCGAGGAAATCGGCTTGCCGCACTTCGGGCAATAAGGCTTGCCGATGCGGGCGAATAGGAGGCGCAGATAGTCATAGATTTCGGTGACAGTGCCGACCGTGGAGCGCGGGTTGCGGGCCGAGGTGCGCTGCTCGATGGCGATGGCAGGGGAGAGGCCGGTTATCTGGTCGCAGTCCGGTTTCTCCAGCATGCCGAGGAACTGCCGGGCGTACGCAGAGAGCGACTCGATGTAGCGGCGTTGACCTTCCGCGTAGATGGTGTCGAAAGCGAGCGACGACTTGCCCGAGCCGGAAAGGCCGGTGATGACCACCAGCTTATTGCGTGGGATGTCGAGGTCGATGTTCTTGAGATTGTGCTCCCGCGCTCCACGGATACTGATGACATCGTTTGGCGACTGGCCACTGGCAACTGGCGTTCTCTCCACTTGGCTGTCTGGCATGGGAGACTAAGAGTAGCTGACCGAATCGACACGGTCAAGCCGCAGGAACGTTCCTGACCCGTACTTGGAGCGGATGATGTGAGCGAGCCGGCGCTCGGGACTTACTCAGTCCAGGAAGCCGTGAAGCCTAGTACTCGGCGGCTTTCTTGTCTCCGCCTCGGGCGTCTCGGTTGTGCGACTCGCATCCGCTACTTGACTTCCGCGAAGCGGGGCTTGGCGAACACGACCCGGCCGACGTCGGTATCAAGGCCGCCCTGGATGACGACGTCGATTTCGGTGCCGACCGCGTTGGCCCCGCCGGACACCACGACCTTGATTCCGCCCTCCAGGTAGCCGATGCCCTCATCCGTTTCCTTGCCCTTCTTGGCAATACGAATCCTCAGTTCGGTGCCAGGCAGGTAGGTGGGCCGGAACAGGTTGTATATCTCGCTTGTCGTGACGGCGTTTGCGGCACCGGCCGCTGCCTTCAAGCTCGGGTCGCCGGTGACGAGCGTCGCCTTGTGTTCCTTCACGGCCGCGAGCAGGGCGTCCTTCTTGAGAAGGGCCTTGTCGAGCTTGACCGTGACGCCGGAGACCGTCTTCAGTTTCTCGATTGTCTTCCAGGCGCGTCGCTTGGCGTGGTCGTTCCCGCCTTTGTCTGATGGATGGTCCGGCTCAGGCAAGAGCAGCTTGCCCTGCATCAGGCCGAAAGAGACGAACTCCGCGATGCGCGGGTCGGTCAGTGTCTCGTAGTCGATGACGTAGGTCTTCTTGTTGCCGAAAAGCATAGTTCCTCCGCCCCGGGCAGGTTCCCGGAGGCAGTGTGATGCCCGAGAGCACAGACGAAGACTCGCAGTCGAAGTCAGAAGCGAGAAGCGAGAACACGGAAGCTAGAGTGGTTCGGAGTTCTGAATTCTGCACTCTAGTCTCCGGCATCTGCAGTCGTCTGGTCCTCGGGCTACTACTGGTTATTCCGGCGCGGGACGACACAAACATCAGGCCGAACGTAGAAGTCAGAGTGCTCCGAACTTCTGCGTTCTGCATTCTGGTCTCTGACTTCTGAATTCGTCTGGGTCTTGCTGCGCGCCGGTGGTCCGGCGTCGGCGCATCAGGATGCGATAGTCGCATCAAGCGCCTCGCGGACCGTATCAACAGGCTTCAGTTCCGCCCCGGCAGTGCGCGTCTTCTTCGTGACGCCGCGCCGAGGTAGGATGACATTGGTGAAACCGAGCCGCGCCGCCTCGGCGATGCGCGACTCGGTGCGGGCGACCGAGCGGACCTCGCCGCCCAGCCCGACTTCGCCGATGAATGCCGCGTTCTGGGGCAACGGCTGGTTGCGAATCGAAGACGCCAGGGCCGCCACGACCGCGAGGTCAGCGGCTGGCTCCTGTATCTTGAGGCCGCCGGCGATGTTGACGAAGATGTCCTGGCCGGCGGCGAGTATTCCGGCCCGGCGCTCAAGTACGCAGAGGAGCATGCTCAGGCGCCTGGCGTCGAACCCGGTGGCGACGCGCTGCGGCAGGGCAAAGGGAGTGGCCGCGGCGAGCGCCTGGATTTCGACGAGCAGGGGCCGGGTGCCTTCGATGGTTGAAACGACCGCTGACCCGGATACGTCCGGGCGGCGGCCGGAAAGAAAGAACTCGGAAGGATTGGCGACTTCGGCGAGACCGGATTCGGTCATCTCGAAGACGCCGATTTCGTTGGTCGAGCCGTACCGGTTCTTGGCGGCGCGGACAATGCGATACTGCTGGAATCCTTCACCCTCGAAGTAGAGCACAGTGTCGACCATGTGTTCAAGGGTGCGGGGGCCGGCGACGGCACCGGACTTGGTGACGTGGCCGACGATGAACGTGGTCACCGTGCGCGACTTGGCGAGCCGGAGCAGTTCGGCCGTACACTCGCGGACTTGGCCGACCGAGCCCGGCGCGCTGGTGAGGCTGGACCGGAACATCGTCTGAATCGAGTCGACGACAAGCAGGCCGGGCGATAGCTCCTCGGCTGCGGCCAGGATGTCGTCGAGGTCAATCGCGCACAGGATGTGGATGCTGTCAGCATTGGCGGAGAGCCGCTCGGCGCGGAGGCGGACCTGTTCAGCCGACTCCTCGCCGGTTACGTAGAGCACCTTGGGGCCGGCCTTGGCGAGCTCGTTGCAGACCTGCAGGGTAAGGGTGGACTTGCCGATGCCCGGCTCGCCGCCGATGAGCAGGAGCGAACCCGGAACCAAGCCCCCGCCGAGCACGCGGTCGAGTTCGCCGATGCCGGTGGAGCTGCGTCTGGCGGTTCTGGAGACGACCTGGCTGAGCTTGATTGGGCGGGCACCGCTTGTCGCGACGCGGACCCGCTCGTTGACTTTGGCGCGCTTGGCGACCCGCTGTTCCTCGACCAGGGTGTTCCACTGGCCGCAGGACGGGCAACGGCCGAGCCAGCGCGCGGTCTCGAACCCGCAGTTCTGGCAGACGAAAGCGGAAGACTTCATGCCGAAGGGTGAAGGATGAGGGATGAAGGATGAAGCAGGAGGGCGAAGGCAGAAGTCGGCACTGTCCGACAGGGGCCGCTGAGGCCAAGGCAGCAGTCAGAAAGCGGAATGACGGACGGGGACGACAGACGACGAACGATGAACGAAGAACGATGAACGACGAGTATCATTCCGGCAGGGCGTCCTCGGCTTCTTCCTCGTCAAGCGGGCTCAGCGGTTCCCGCAGCTCACGGCCGGCTGCGTTCTCGAAACGCATACATTCCGGCAAGTAGGCAAGCGGTATCTCACCGGTCGGACCGTTCCGCTGCTTGGCCACGTCGAGGTAGGCCTCCCGCTCGAGATTGGGGTCGGTAATTTCGCCCTTCTTGTACATTATCGGCCGGAACAGGAAGAGCACCACATCCGCGTCCTGTTCGATTGAGCCGGACTCGCGCAGGTCAGCGAGCTGGGGCCGGCGGTCATCACGTTTCTCGGTCGCCCGCGAGAGCTGGGAGAGCACGACCACGGGAACGTCCAGTTCCTTGGCCATGGCCTTGAGCGCGCGCGTGATCTCGGTTATCTCCTGCTGGCGATTGGCCTCCCGGCGCTTGGTGGTCGCCTCCATGAGCTGCAGGTAGTCGATGATGACCATGGCGAGAGGACCCTGGGACTTCAGGCGCCTGGCTCGGGCCCGCATGTCGAGGGCGGTCAGCCCGGGCGTGTCGTCCACGTAGAGGGGAGCCTCGTATAAGTTGCCGAGCGCGGCGGCAAGCCGCGTACGCTGGCGCGGAGTCAACATGCCCCGGCGCAGAGCGTGCATGCTCAAGCCCGCCTCCGAGCACATCATCCGCTGGGTCAGGGCCTCGGCCGACATCTCCAGGCTGAATATCGCGGTCGGCACCGGGTGCCGCGAGTTGGCCTTGGCGGCGATCGAGAGCGCGAAGGCGGTCTTGCCCATTCCGGGACGGCCAGCGATGATGATGAGGTCTCCGGGCTGGAACCCGCTGGTCCTCTCGTCCAGGTCCTGGAACCCGGTTTCGACGCCGGTTATCATCTTCTTCTCGGACATCGCCTTTTCCACGCGCTCCATCTCGACCTTGAGCAGGTCCTTCATCTCGGCGAAGCTGCGGCGCGAGCCGGCTTCACGGATGTTGAAGATCTTCTGTTCGGCCTCTTCCACCAGTTCGTTGGCGTGGCGCGATTCGTCGTAGCTGGCCTGGACGATTTCGGTCGCGGTCGTGATGAGCTGGCGCTGCAGCGACTTCTCAAGCACTAACTGGGCATGCTCCTCGCAGTTGGCCGTGGTCAACACGCCGTCGAGCAGGCCGGACAGAAACGGCTGCCCGCCGACCGCCTCGAGTTCCTTCATTCGCTTCAACTCGGTGGTGACCGTGACGATGTCGGTCGGCGAGTTCTGCTCAAACAGGGTGATGATGGCTTCGTAGACCCGGCGGTGGGTCTGGAGGTAGAAGTCGTGGGGCTTGAGATACTGCAATACGGTGGGCACGGTGTCAGGGTTGAGCAACATTGCGCCGAGGACCGCGGCCTCGGCTTCGAGTGCCTGCGGCGGCTTGCGGAGTGAAGATTCGGGGACGGGTTCCGTGCTCATTGGGTGATCCTTCACTTGCCGAAAGCCGGTACAGCCCCCTGCGGGTGCAGTCCCGGTTTTCGGAGCAATCCGGCGACCTCGGCCACGAGGAGCCGGGCGAAGTCGGGCTTGGACATCGGCCTGAGGGACCTTGGACTACTGACTTTGGGCGATTGACTGGCGAAGAAGAGCCGGGGCTTGATGGTGCCTGAGCCGACGGTCGTGAATGGGTTGGCGACAATCAGGTCGAGGTCCTTCTCCTTGAGTTTGGTCCGGGCGCGGGCCGCCGAGTCGTCGAGCGAGAAGCCGACCACCACCGCGTGGTGGCGATGTCGGCTGACCTCCGCCAGGATGTCGGGTGTCCGTTCGAACCGGACCGTTATCGAGGATTCGTGGTGCTTGCCACTGGCAGTGCGCGCCGGACGATAGTCGCCGACCGCTGCGCACATGACCAGCACATCGGCTCTTGGCAGCGCGGCCAGAACCGCGCTGAGCATCTTCTTGGCGGTCGTCGCCTGCGTGACCGTGACGCCCGGCGGCAGCGGCACGGAGAGTTCGCCGGCGATGAGACGCACCTCGGCGCCCGCGTCCAGGAAAGCGCGGGCGATCTCGATCCCCATCCGGCCGGAGGAACGGTTGGTAATCACCCGCACGCGGTCGAGAGGTTCCTCGGTGCGGCCCGCGGTCACGACAACGCGTACGCCGGAGAACAGGGGAGAGCGGCCGATTGAGGACTGGCGCGCGGCGAGCGCGGCGCGGCAGCGGTCGAAAATTGCCTGGGGTTCTGCCATTCGGCCCGGTCCGGACGTCCCGCAGGCAAGCTCGCCCTCACCCGGCGCGACGAACCGGTACCCGGCGGCGGCCAATCGCCTGACGTTGGTCATTACTGCTTGATTTTGCCACATGTTTGTGTTCATGGCTGGCGCGAACAGAACCCTTCCATCCTGCACCGTTGCCTTGGGGACGGCGAGCAAGAGGGTCGAGAGCAGGTCATCGGCGATTCCGGACGCGAGCTTGCCGATGATGTTGGCGGTCGCAGGAGCCACCACGATCAGGTCAGCAGATGTCGCGAGGTCCACGTGCTCGACGGAGCCGGATGTCCGACGAGTCGGACTGGTCGGATCGGTCGGACGATTCTTCGGAAACAGCTCGAGCGCTACCGGGTGGCCGGTCAGGGCGCGGAACGACTCCGGGCCGACGAACTTGCGGGCTGATTCGGTCATCACCGCCTGGACGTCCCAGCCGGCCTTACGGAACAGCCGGACGAGCTCCAGCGCTTTGTACGCGGCGATGCCGCCGGTGACGCCAAGCAGGACCCGGCACGAACCAACTGCGAAGTCCGAATGCCGAAGTCCGAAGTCTGGACGCCGGACTTCGACGTTGGCCGCAGCGGCCCCGGTCAGACAGCGCGACGTTCGGTGTTCGTCGTCGGCTGGGGGGTTGCCGCGCGACCGGGCGGCGCGGCCGGCTCGCTGGACCATTGTTGAGGCGCGGGCCAGGACTAGAGCATCGGCTGCGGAACGAACGGCATCCGGCTGATGGGCGGCTCCTCGAAGCCCTCGCGGGCCAGCGCTTCGATGTCCGCCTCGGTCATCTTCGCCCACTTGACCTTGCCGTTGAGGGTAAGGTCGAGCGCGTACTCGTAGGGGCTGACCGGCAGCGTGATTTCATCCTTGTGCATCCCTTCGATGATACGCCGGGCTTCGAGTGCGGCGATGTTGACTGCCAGGTACTTGTTCGGGTAACGCTTCCTCAATGCTTCAGGTGAGATTATCCTCATTTCCTTTGTCTCCTGTCTTGGGTCGGACTCATTCGCGATGTCCGCAGCCTCTCGGCCCGGACGATCGCCATCACGTCTTCGACTGCGTGCTCCAGCCGGTTGTTGACCACCAGATAATCGAACTCAGGGACAGCAGCCAGTTCCTTTTCCCGGTCGGCCTCCCGCCGCATCACGGCCGCGGTCGAATCGGCGCCGCGGCCGCGGAGCCGGCGGTCAAGCTCGCCCAAGTTCGGCGCGGTGATGAAGACGCTGACCGTGCCGGGCAGCGCCTTACGGCTCGAACGCATGCCCTGTATATCGAGGTCGGCAATCACGTCGTCTCCTTCGCGGAAGTGCCTGAGGACCGGCGCTTTCGGAGTGCCGTAGCGGTGGTCGTAGACAATTGCGCTCTCGAGCAGGCCGGCTCTCTCTTCAAGCTGCCGGAACTTCCTCTCCGAGTAGAAGAAATAGTCCCGGCCGTGGAGCTCGCCTTTCCGCTTCGGCCTGGTGGTGGCCGAGACCGAATAGGCAATGTGGGGGTCGCGCCGCGCAACAGCGCGGCAGATCGACGTCTTGCCTGCCCCAGACGGTGAGGACAACACCACGAGAAACGGCGAATGACGGATGTCGAATGTCGAGTCATGTGAACCGCGGGCCGGGACTCGATCTCTTGATCCCTTGATCCCTTGGTCCCTTCTCCTACTCGACATTCCTGACCTGTTCCTTCAGCTTCTCGATCTCGCCCTTGATTTCGATGGCCCGGCGCGAGATGACCATATCGCGGGCCTTGGCCGCAAGGGTGTCGGTCTCGCGCAGCATCTCCTGGGCGATGAAGTCCAGCTTCTTGCCCGAAGCCGACGATGTGAGCGCGCCCAGGAACAGCGAGCAGTGGCTCTTCAGTCGTACGCACTCCTCGTGGATGTCCACCTTCTCGCTGATGAAGGCGACCTCTTCGAGGATGCGCTTGGAGTCGGACTCGACGTTCAGGTCTCTAAGCTGCGCAAGCAGATTCTGCCGGCGTTCTCTCAGCCGTTCCGGTACGCGCCGTTCGATGGCGCGGACCGCATGCCGGATCTTGGTGACGCGCTTCCTGAGGTCGCTAATCAGGGCCTTACCCTCGGCCTGCTGCATCTTCACCAGCCGGCTCAGGGCCAGGGCGATGACCGTTCGGCAGCGGCGCCAGAGCCGTCCGTGGTCTGCGTCGGCGGCCCGCAGCGCGATGATGCCGGGATAGGCGAGCACGGTGTCGAGGTCGACCTCGCCCGGAATCCGATACTTGGCCTTCAGCTCGCGGGCTAGGCGAAGATAGTCGCGGACCATCCGGTGGTCGAGAGCGAGGGTCGGCGCTTCGGCGCTCTCGTCCAGCGAGACCTGCAACTGGATGTAGCCGCGCCGGGCGCGGCGGCGCACCATGTCGCGGACTTCGCCTTCGTACGCCGCGATCTGGGAAGGAAGCTTGGCCACAAGCTCCAGATACTTGTGGTTGACCGAACGTATGTCTACGACAATCTTCGAGTTCCAGGGCGGCAGAATCGCCTCGGCCCGGCCCACACCGGTCATGCTCTTAAGCACTGGCTGCGCTCCTCTCTGTACTACAAGCCTGCAGGATCGTCGTTTTCGCGAAGACCTTTCTCTCCGCCGCCTCTGTCCTGAAGTTGCCAGCTTCTTGTCGCCTGCCGTCTTCGGGGCATTTTGACTTTTGATATTTGCATTTTGCACTTTGACTTGCGCGTCCTCCGCGCGCTGTGAGACACCCGTGTCATTCGACACTCGTCATTCGGCATTCGTCAATTCCTTGTCTTCCAGCATCAACGTCACCGGCCCGTCGTTGACGAGCTCGACGGCCATACGCGCGCCGAACCGGCCGGTGCGGGTCGGCACTCCCAGATAGGAAAGCTCGGATACGAACATCTCGTACAGCTCCTTCGCGCGCGCCGGCTCGGCCGCGTTCGTGAACGACGGCCGGAGGCCCCGGCTGGTGTCGGCGTAGAGCGTGAACTGAGACACCACCAGCGCCTGGCCGTGGGTATCGAGCAGCGAGAGGTTCATCTTGCCGGCCTCATCGTCGAATATCCGCAGCCGGGCGACCTTTGACGCCATCCGGCGGCAGATTGCCTCGTCATCCTGCCGGCCCACGCCGACCAGGAGCAGCATTCCAGGTCCGATCTCGCCGGTGGTCTCGCTGCCCACCGTGACCTTGGCTCTCGTCACCCGCTGCACCGCCACGCGCATCTCACCTAGCCGCGAGCACCGCCGTGGCCACGGCCTGACCGAAATCGCGCGCCTGCTCGGAAGACGCGGCGGTGATGATGTTCTGGTCGCGGACCACTCCCTTGAAGCTGAAGTTCGTCCCCGCCTGCCTCAACCAGTCAACGGCCGTGCGGTCGCGGAACACGGTCGCCCTTCTTCCCTTGAGCACGCCAGCCCGGGCCAGCGTTATCGGCGCGATGCCGATCGCGGCGACGACCTTGCCGCTTGCGGCGAACTCGCGGCACCTGGCCTGAAGCAGGGAGTCGTCCCAATGGAGCGCGGCCCCGGACCCGCCGATGAGGACGAGGCCGGCATAGTCCGCGACATTGACGTCCCGTAACAGCAGGTCAAGGTTCACTATCAACTGGCTCATGCTGACCGCGACGCCGCTGTCGGACGCGACGAGCAGAGTATTGACTCCGGCCTGCGAGATGCGGCGCAGCGCCGGCTCGAACTCCTGCTCATTGAACAACTGCTGCGGCAGGTACATAATCACGGTCCGCCGAGGCGTTCCCGCCGGGGCAGGGGCAGGCTCAACCGGTATTCGCGGAGGCTGACCGGGGGCCGTCGCCACCAGAGCGACAACGACGAAGACGTAACCTGCTGTCCTACGCATGTAAATCGACAGAGTAGGATATTCAGGCGGCCGCCAAAGTCAAGCCGACCAACCCTCAGTCCGAAACAGATGGCCACGAAGCCCAAGACGAGTGAAACGGAGCCGGAACTAACATCCACAGATTCCACAGATTCCGCAGATTCGGGCTTGGGGCCATCGGTGTAATCTGCGTCATCTGCGGATACTCTCCTGTCCGTTTCGTGCTTCAATATCGGTTCTGGGGACCAGCCTGCACCGAAGCCGTTCACTGAGGCAGAAGCGGAGATGATACAGCGGAGACCCGGAGTGCGGCGCGCCGGGGCTAGGGGCGGCTAGCGTTCTTGACTCGTGCGCGGACAACACTATGCTGACTGAGGTTCGTGATGAGTGGCGCACCAGTCTCATCCGATGAACTGCGGTCGCTACGCGAGCGCGTAGCCTCGGCCACGACCCCGGCTGAGCGAGTCGAGGCCACTCTGTGTCTCGCCGAGAAGACAGGGCTCTCCGACTCGGTCACGGCGCGACCGCTGCTGGAACAGGTTGTTGCCGAGGCCGAGGCAGTTGGCAGAATCAAGGACAAGGGCAGGGCCGCGTACATGCTCGGCGAGTTGCTGCGCCGGGCCGGCGACCTTGA
>Ga0116202_10002040_pt1 | contig 11961 bp, 3 predicted proteins | sample LakKivw325mmetaG_FD_94479 | JGI IMG/M metagenome (GOLD analysis project Ga0116202, IMG submission 94479) | Anoxic lake water microbial communities from Lake Kivu, Rwanda to study Microbial Dark Matter (Phase II) - Lake Kivu water 325m metaG | ecosystem: Environmental > Aquatic > Freshwater >... | reverse complement strand
GTTTAAGGTTTACTCTTTGGAAAGAAGGAATTGAGAAGATGGTAGCCGTAGGATTTATCCTGCGTTCGACTTTTAGCGAATAGCGGAGAGCGGAAAGCGGAGAGTATTCTTCAATTCCTGTTGAAGAGATGCTAAACACCCCATCCGACTCATCATATTGCCAGCCAGGTCCATAGGCGATGATTTTTATTTTACAGGAATCAGAATTGACACTTGGCACAGTCCAGAGAAAAGAAGTATCAGAAGCAGGGAGACAAGAAGCAAGAGGTAAGTAAGTTCGACCGTTGTCTGTGGTATAGAATAAAGACAATGAATCGCATCTTGGCGGATAGAATTTCTGCCAGCGAATGAGTTCTTGTGTGCTGTCCTGAAAAACTTCCCCGCCATTTGGTCTTAATAATCGAACTGCTTCGACTTCAAAGATTGATGTCTTACCTGAGCCTCCAACAACAATCTCATTATAACCATTTTTATTCATATCGTAGATATTGACAATGAGACATTCATTAATACCGTGGTCTTGATTCCATTGCCAGACTTGTTGAAATTGGTTATTACCAGTTGCTTTATATACATATAATTTTGTTGGAGTTGCCCAAACCAGTTCTTCGATTCCATCACCATCTAAATCACCGCATTTACTTCTTCTGCCTGTCGAGTAACCAACAGCGATTGTCTTTTGGTCAACCAGAGTTCTTTGATAAGTATTATTGTCGATTGCTTCCCACATATACAAGTAAAAAGTACTATTTCCATAAGAATAAAAGGCGACAAAGAATTCAGGTTTTCCATCGCCATCCAAATCATTTCCTGAAAAAACATCAATACCATTGGGAAGATGAACAGTATCCTGATAAGTTCTTTCATACTGATTGTCTCCGATATTTTCATAGACAGACACTCTACCCGAACTGCCTAAATCAGTTGTAGCAAAATTTTTTAAACTGTCTAAATCAAAATCATCAAAAGCAAACGACCATGCACCAACTTGAAATTGACTCCAAACCGAATCATTATGGTTATTAATAGAGTTTTCAAAGATATATGTGATGCCCGTTTCGGAAAGAAAAACAATTTCTTTATGATTGTCGTGGTCAAGATCGCAAGGGAAATAAAATGGTGGTGCTTGAGGTCTGTTGTAGGAATGTCTATACCACCATGTTAAAGATGAAGGATAATTAGAATAATTTGGACTTTCTTGAGTAGAAACAACATTATACCCTGTGTCATGATTTACTGACTCATCTATATTAGGTCCTACTAAGTCCGTTAAACTATCAATATCAACATCTCCAACATCGTAAGGACGTAAATTACCAGTTGTTATTCCTGGAGGACCTGGGTAAGCACCTGTATCTGCAAACATTAGTTTATATTGGTTCATTAAATAATGTTCCCAAACTTCCCAACGAGTTGGAATTGCTGTCTGGAAAATTATCTCATTTCTTCCATTATGGTCACTGTCACAGCATATTGGTATCCCTGAACTTCCTGTATATTGACCTGATTGGAGAAAAAAAACTCGCTTGATAGTTAGTTGTCCATAAACAGGAAAGACAATGAAACCTAAAACAACAAATAAAACGAAAAACAGTTTAATCAATCTGCTCCTTATAATGACAAGAGGGAGGAGCGATACATCTCCTCCCTCAATATTTTTCTATCTCAATAGGAGTATTCTCTTTGTCTCGGAAAATCTGTTTGTTTTTAAGCGATAAAAGTAAATGCCCTGTGCAACAGTTCTTTCTGTGTCATCTCTGCCATCCCAGGGAATGGAAAAGTTACCAGATACTTGATGCTGGTCAACAAGTGTTTTTACAAGTCTTCCTGAAATATCAAAAAGCTGAAGCAATACTTTGCTTTCAGCGGGAAGCGTATAACGGATAGCGGTTCGTAATTTGAATGGGTTTGGATATGATTGATAAAGTTTTGGTCTTTGAATTAATGTATAACCTGCACTCTGTTGTCCGCCGCCAGTAGTTGTGCTATCATTTGATTCCACCTGATATAATCTTAAATCCGCAATCAACGCTCTTCTACCGATGATTTTCTCAATCTCTTTTTCAATCTTAGTATCGTATTCGTAATATTCTTTTGGAACATTAATCCAGACAGTTTCCGGTTGATATGGTTCGGATAAAATAGTTGCGGTTAATGTGCTATCAACATAAACATCCTCAATCCAGTTACCGACACCAGTCCGATACACAATTGCTCGCATCGTATAATTATATTGAGGGTTAAGAAAAGGAAGTTTGTATTTTAGATTATTATCACCGTAATCTAATGTAAAAGTTCCTTGGGTTAGAAAGCCGTCTCGCTCAAGACAATAAGGTGAAGGTTCGGTTTTGCCAATATCAACTACGTAGTAGAGATTTCCTTTTTCTGGGGGCAGTGTTTCTGGTGTAAATTGGCGATAAAGTCCATATTTTATTGCAAACATAGATGGAAGAAATTCTTCGGTCCAAATTGCTCTAACAAAATAAGGAGGAGTTCCTAACAATGCATGTATTTGTGGGTATTTGGATGAATTTGGAGTTTGGAAAATTGGTTTGGCAGAATCTTCCTGTTCAAATTTTGCCCAGATGTCCCAGTTATCTTCAGAAATAGATTCTTGCCAAACCGTAACAAAATTGTTTGACATTACTGGATAGTTTGATTCGTTGTAAGGAGTTCGACTCTGGTTATCTGGAGGTTCCCATCTGGTTGGATCTTCGTAAGGTAACCATCTTGCTCTTCGCCAGACATCGCCAGGAAATTCGCCATCAATATTAGGACCTCGCCATGCAGCATAAACATATTCTCCATATGCCTCAATTGATGGATTAGAGGCAGGTTCAGTTTGAGGATCTTGGGTTGAAATTTGATATTCTCTTGACCATTCTGGAAATCTGCCATTTCGAACATCTTCAGCATTTACTTTTCTTGCTTCTTTATAGAAAATCTGTCCGTTTTCGATATTTCTTTGCCAGACAACATGCAAATTATCTTCAGGTGTTATAGATAATGATGGTGCAAGACAAGGATCATTTTCATCAATAGCTTGCTGACAATAAGTATCAATTGTATCAAAGGCAACAAAGAAAATTCGGTCATAATTATCGGAAAAGACACCATAACCAAGGTCATTGCGCTCCGGGTTCGTTATTGCCATCATCAATGAAGGTCCAACATTGTAATCATCGGTTCTTTCGTTCTCTTCACAAGCGTAGATATCTCTTATTTTCCATGTTCCATCGGGTCTTCTAACTGCACATTTAAATACGTCTTCTTGTCCGCGTTTTACATAAAGTATCCAAGGCGTATTCCCATCATAACTTAATGCAATCGAAGGATAACTTCCCTCGCCAACAACATCCGGTGGTGACCATGTTTGCCCATAATCAAAAGAACGATCATAATAAATTGCATATTGATTTTGATATGGTCCATAAAACTGTGTCCAAACAATATGAATAATACTTTCAGAAGTGACCGCTACACAACGAGCGTTATTTAGGCTTGTAAATGAAGGAACTTGGTCATTTGTTACATTATAATCATCAGTCCAGTGTTGGGAAAATAATAGTATCGGAATGAATATGAATACAAATATTTTTATATAATATTTCATATATCCTCCTTGCGTCTTTTTTTAGATTGGACGCAATCTATAATAAATATGTATTAGATTTATAGATTTGTCAAGGATTAATTTTATTTAGAATGTTCTGCCGATTTGGAAGTGCGGTTCTCATTTTCCGACGCCTTCGTGGTCAAAGCTACATTCTGAAAAGAATATGTAGCAAAACCGTTTATAATTAGATATATTTTTAAATATCTAATTTAAGACAACTACTTTTTTAGTAAATTTTTGTTTAGATGTTTCGAGCGTATAGAAATAAATCCCTTCGGATACTTGCTGTGCTCGTTCATCTTTTCCATTCCACACCTTATTGTAAACTCCAGAACTTAACATTTCGTCAACGAGCGTCTTTATTTCTCTCCCTGATGCATCAAAGATTTTCAAGAATACTCTGGAAGGTTCAGCAAGGCTAAACGAGATTCGGGTTGAACGGTTATTAACCGGATTTGGTTTTGGGGAATAGAGCATTGTTGTAAATGGTATTTTATCCGGTTCGTCACTTGTTATGCCCGGCAGATCATAACCTTTTGCCGTGACATCGTCAACATATATTCGTAACTGATTACAGCGATATTGGAATGCGATATAGACCATATTTCCATTATAAGATGAGATATCAATCGCTTTTCTTAAGTATGTTGTAGAATTTGCTGAAATCAAACTTAAAACTGTGTATTGTACGGTGTCGTAAATATTGGCATTAGTTGATAAACGAACCAGTAATGTTTCATAGTATGAATTTGACTGTGTTCGGTAATAAAAAGTCAATGAATCATTGATTCCTACTGGACCGATTCTTGGAGTTATCATCCAATCATTATTTATTATGCTTCCAGTATCATTTTGACAGACCGCAACCCATGGCGGAGTATGGGTCGTACCATTATATATTGACCAGTAATTTGAACCCCCGTCAAAATTATATTTGGTCCAAGCCGACAAAGAAAAAGTAGTATCAGAAAAGCTTTCAGAAAGATAGGTTATATTTAGTTTGGTTTGTTTAGTTTTTTGGTCATTGGAGGGAATTTCATCGTTAATGAGGTTGGTTCGGATTTTAATTACGCAATTTTCAGAAATGGCTGGACTCCAATTTCGAAAAACTGCGGATATCGTTTCATTTGGCATAAGCGATGCGATACTTAGCGTATCAACATATCTTGTGAAATTATAAGCTCCAATAATCGAGCAAACAACCGGAATATTATATTGGGTCAGTGTACCATAATTTTTAATCGAAACGGATGGTCTAATTATTGAATTAACTCGATGTAAAGATAAAGGGCAGATGATATTTCTGACACCAACGTCAACCGATGCGTGTTGAATGGTCAGCATAATATTAGGGCGAGCCGAGGTGTGAGTTAAAGAAATAGGTTGTATCTGGTCATCGGATGCCTGCCGGCAGCGATATTCGGGTGCGGTTGACGTATAACACCAATTAGGACATTGAATATATGATTGAAGATACTGTTGATAACCTTTGAGAATCAAAATCTGAAGATTGTCAACATTGTTATAGTTAAAATCATTATTCAGGATAATTGCCATCCAGCCGCTATTCGCATTATTGGTAAATGAACCGTTATAGACTTCGGTATAACCAGCTAATGAATATTCTCCGTTGGTCAACACACTATCCGCCGTGTGCTTCATATAAATTACGACATTGGTTATCGGATTAAGGTCAGAACCAATATCTTTATAATATGCAATATCAACAATGTTCCCCACCGTATTTATTTCGGATTGAAGATAGATTGCTTCGTGACTGGAATAATTAGAGTATCGGTTCATTGGTCCCAAAACAGAGTTTGAGGTTCCGGTTCCGATGATTACCTGACCGGTATTATTGATATTAGTGAGTTTTATTTTCCGGTTGTTTAATGGATTTGAATCTTGTATTAATGCAGTCCGCATTTTTATTGTACATAATTCGGTTATGGTTGGTGTCCAGGATTGGAAATTTACCCGCAGAGTGTCACCAGCAGAAAGACTCGGAATATTTATGGCATCAAAGTATCTTAAGGCGCCATTGGTGCCGGCAATGGAACAGGTGACTGGAAAATTATTTTGAGTAATTGTACCATAATTCTTAATTTTCGCCTGCGGAATTATTACGGTATTGGGCTGGTGGAAATTAGTCGGACGGATAATTGACATAATGCCGACATCGCAGGCAATCGGCGGTTGAATCGTCATCGTAAGTCTCATATTCGGGCGAGCGATATTCGCGGATAAATTAGTCGGCTGTTGCATATTGCCGCGACTTTCCCGGCAACGATTGTAGGGTGAGGTTGATGTGTATTGCCACTCAGGATAACCATATTGAAGAGATTGCTGATAACCTTTTAATACTAAGATTTGAAGGTTATCTATATTGTTGTAATTAAATTGAGTGGTTAGGGAAACATTCATCCAGCCGGATGTATCATTATTAGTAAATATGCCATTGAAAACTTCGGTATAACCGTCTAATGAATATGTACCGTTAGCTAGCGTCGAGTCGGTCGTGTGTTTCATATAAATTCGGACATTTTCAAATGGCACAACATTAGTGCCGCGACCTTTATAATAAGCGAGATTCGTAATGGTCCCGAGATTATTTATTTCAGACTGGAGATAAATTAATTCATTAGTTGAGTAATTACGAGTGCGGCAAATCGGGCTGTATGAGGTTATGGTTGTTGCGGAGCCGATTATAATTTGGGCGGTATTACTAATGGTTGTTATTCCGGTTTTAGAGTCATTGGCAGGATTCATATCACCAGGATTAGCAGTTATCATTTTTACATTACATATTTCGGCGATTGTCGGAATCCACGTTGAAAAAGTCACAATTACATCATACCCGGGTCTCAAAGATATCGTTCTATTGTCAGTATATCTTAGTATTCCGTTAGACCCGAAAATTGAGCAAATAACCGGAAAATTCTCTTGTTGTAATGCACCAAAATTTCTTACCCGAACCTGAGGCGTTATTTGCTGGTTTATCGCGTGAGCGACACCAGGATAAAAAATCGAATCAATACCAACATCATTTGATAAAAGAACATTTATTGTACTTCGGGCAGTATCATTTCCCCGCCACTGGTCAGAAGCAAGAGCAGTATAAGTAATTATTGAATAACTGCCGATAACCGCACTCCATGCCGGAAAATTTATTGTGAATGTATCATCCGCACCTAAAATTATATTTGAGACAGATTGGTTATAGACATTACCAATCTTGAAAAATACCGGAAAAGTATCAGTATGACTGCCGAAATTTTTCACCATTACTTTTGGGATAACATTGGTGCCAGATGCAACAAAACCCTGTGGTTCAATTAATGAAAAAATGCCGACATCATGTGCAATACCCCCGGGTCGTATTATTACATTTTTTTCATAAGGGACCGAGTTGCGTGCGGTTACGGTAACTGACATTGTTCCTGGTGATGGTAAATATAAGGAAAAGGAAACTTGTCCGGCAGTATTGGTATAACCGTATTGGTAATTAATTGTATCTATCATTACACAAACCATTGCATTAGACACAGGATTCACACCCTGTTGAACCAAGACCGAATAAGTTTGACTACCGGTTTCAATGATTGTATCATGAATTACGGTAAGCAGTTTTGGTGTCGCAGTCCATAGGTTCAATTCCGGGTCGCCGTATAAATTCCATTCCTGATAACGGGTCGTTGAATAGTTGGGTAAGCGTAAGGAATCAAGAATAAATTTTGCTCTTTTAAATGCATCGCCCATTTTATAAATGCCATCCTGGAAAACCGAACGAAAAAATCCCTGGGAAACTGCACCTCGTAATCGCGCCAAACCCGAACCGCTGGTTGCAACCGTGGTGCCCAAAAAACCGACTGCACCTTTCAGATTCGTCGCCGTGCCGGCATTTAAGAATCGGTCACCTTGATAACTAGTCATACCAAGGTCCATTGTTGCGCAGGTAGCAGAAACAATGACCGGCAGTTTAAAACCGTTACTGGTCGCTTCCGGGTCAACCGTAAAGGGCGCCCACCAATTGACTGTTGTTTGACCACGGTAAAGGACAAATGCTCTTCCATCATTAATTGCATCAATCACATTTGTACCAGTATGACCTGAAATTCGAGAGAATGAATCAATATAAACATAATTATTGTTACGCCATAATGTGTGCGCATATCGAGCATCATTCCAATAAACTGTGTCAGGATGAGTAGTTCCATCTTCATCAATAACAGTTGTTCCTTTTCTGAACCATATCGAATCAGTTAAGAATGGTGTGCGTTCATAGCTGAGGGTCTTTGCCACGATTGTACTGCATTGACTGGGCGTTGTACAAGGAAACCGCCCGATACTGAGTTCGATTAAATAGTTGCCCGTTATATCTGCAAAATAATCATCATAATCACCGGAATTCGGTAAAACAGTTCCTAATCCAGCTAATAAAACATATTCAGGTCTTAGTTCCCAAGTATTATAGGCATTTTGTATATAACTTTTTATTTGGGCGGCTGAATTACCGATTACGGATATTGGTATGACCTTTGCCATAAGTCCTTTTTTAGTTTTCCAATCGGCTAATGGTTGGACTGCCTGGATAAAATTATCCGGAGCAATAATTAAATATTTCGCACCTTGAATTGCTATAACCTGTGACGTACATAATATCACAGCGATAATTAATATGGTTTTTTTCACCAAACTGCCTTATTCATATTAGAATGTTCTGCCGATTTGGAAGTGCGGTTCCCATTTGCCACCGCCATCTCTATCAAAACCATATCCAAAGTCAAATCCCATTAAGCCAAGCATTGGAATTTCCAATCTTACGCCAACACCGGCACCGCGCTTTAAGTTCGAGACATTGAAATCCCGGAATGAGTTCCAGGTATTACCAGCATCAACAAAGGCAAGGAATGCGAGTTGGGGAGAAGGGCGGAATTTGAATTCGACTGAATAGAGTGCTTCGGCTTTGCCGCCGATATTATAACCACCTTCGTTAACGCCGAGCGAGCGGTCCGGATAACCGCGAATACCGTCAACACCAGTACCGCCGGCATAAAATCTTTCGGAAATCGGGATTGTATCTTTTCGGCTGAAGCCCTCGATAAATCCAAGACGGGAGCGGAACATCAAAGCAAATTTATTAAACATCGGAAAATAGACACTGGCATCAACAATATGACGGTGCGAATAGACATCAATCGTGGATAGTTCGAGTGCATACGACAACATCGAACCAGACAAGGGATTAAAAATGTAATCGCGCGAGTCGCGGATAAAAGTGATTGACGGCGAAAGCGTGGTCCGATGTACGGTGTCGCGGTAAACCGTGTAAATACTGGTCGGTTTGTAACTGGAGCTGATTGATTTGCCGGGTACGACACCATCGCTTAAATTCAAGCCAAAGTAAATCCGTGAAAAATCCAACGGCAGAGGTCTTGATGAACTTATGCTGATTGCTTTTTCCTGTTTTTCGTAATAATCGTAAGTGCGGGTCAGATAAGAAATATTACCGCCCAAAGAAATCGGTTTGTCAAACAAATAGGGTTCGGTAAAGCCGAGTTGGATATTCATTTTACTGCCGCCCTTTTCAACTTTTACGGATAACTGTTGTCCTTTGCCGAGCAGGTTGGGCTGGGTTAATTCAACATAGCCGGTCAGTTTATCGGTTGCCGAATACTGGACACCGGCGCCGATTGTGCCGAACGAACTTTTTTCTTTGACCTGATAGATTAAATCTATATCGCCCTGGTCATTAGAGCGATGATAATCGAGTTTGACATCGTCAAAAAATCCGAGATTGAAAATATCCCGCTGGCTGCGGATAACATCCGACCGTTTAAAAACCGTACCGGGCAGAGAACTGATTTGACGTCGGATTACTTTATCGTGAGTGCGCTCATTGCCTTCGATTAAAACGAGCCGGATGCGAGCCGGGTCATTTTCAGTTATGACATACTGGATATTGACCGTGTCATTCGAGATATCTTCGATGGGCGTGATTTGAGAATAGATAAATCCCTGCTCGGAGTAAATACCGTAAAGCTCGACTAAGGTCTGGCTCGTTTTTTTGGCATTATAAACCTGACCGGTTTTATAGCGGAATGCCGGTTTTAGATCTTCTTGCTTGATTAAACTGTCACCGGCAAATGTGATATCGCCGATGTAATACTGCTGGCCTTCGGAGACTTTTATGGTCAGAATCAGCCAGTCTTGTTTTACCGATAGAGTATCAAATTTTGATTCATAATCGAGCACTTTTGCATCAAGAAACCCGTTCTCTTTGTAGAGTTCAACAATCTTATCCAGGTCGTCTTTGAATACATCTTCTTTGAACAGTCCTTTGCGGAACAACGATTTTTCTTTGTTTGCCATTCGCTTCTTGATTTGCTTGTCCGACAGCACCAGATTGCCTTCGATGTTAATCTTTCTTATGCGGACCCGCTCGCCCTCGTCAATCTGCAATACGATATTGACTTTGTTTTGCGAGTCGGGTTCAGACTTCTGGACTAAAACATTAGCCAGGATAAAACCCTTTTCTTTGTATAATTCCTGAATTTTAGTCTGCCAGTCGAACAATTTCTGGTTGGTGACGACTTCATTGACTTTGGCATTAGTCTTACTAACAATGTCTTTGGTCTTGACTTTACGGTTGCCGAAAAATTTAATATCGGCAAGCGCCGGGAATTCTTTGACAATAAATTTCACCTGCACACCGTCAGCAATACGAGATGTATCAACGGTGATATTTTCGAATAATTTCAATGCATAGATACGCTGGATTGCCTGTGCCAGTTCAAATTTTGAGAACTGGCTGCCCTGCTTAAGACCAGATGTGCTGATAATCAAGTTAGCATCAGTATAGCGCGATTCGGCAGTAATATTAGTAATGACCTGACTATTTAAAATTAAGGCAATTATTAATGGAATCATAATTTATTTTTGGACGCAGATTTTCGCAGATTCTTTCTTAAATTATTTTTTGTTAATCTTTGCAAATCTGCGTTTATCTGCGTTCTCACAAAAATTAATCTTTGATTATTATTGATGCGGGCGCTTCGTCAACATTGAATACAAGCTGGTCGCCGTTGCGTTCAATTTTGATAATTGCGCCGGCGGAAAACCGGTTCTTTAATATTTCTTCGCTGAGCGGGTCTTCGAGTAACCGACGGATTGCGCGTTTGATTGGACGTGCACCGAATTCCGGGTCATAACCCTGCTCGACCAGTAAATCTTTGGCGCTCTTTTCAAGCTGGACAATAAGTTTGTTCTCTTTGAGCCGTATTGCGATATCGGTCATCTGAATATCAACGATTTTTTCCATTTGCACCCGGTCTAATGATTTGAATACGACAATCTCATCAACCCGGTTTAAAAATTCCGGTCGAAATACTCTTTTGACTTCAGCCAGCAGTTTTTCTTTCATCTTATCATAAGATTGGGTTTCGGCATTGGATTGAAATCCGAGTGATGCGGCTTTTTTAATCTCAGCCGTTGCGATATTAGAAGTCATAATAATTACCGCGTTCTTGAAATTGACTTTTCTTCCTAACGAATCGGTTAATTGCCCGTCTTCGAGAATCTGCAACAAAATATTAAAAACATCCGGATGGGCTTTTTCAATCTCGTCAAATAGAACGACCGAATACGGTTTGCGGCGGATTTTTTCGGTCAACTGCCCGCCTTCTTCGTAACCGACATAACCGGGTGGAGCACCGACCAGACGCGAGACATTGAATTTTTCCATATACTCAGACATATCAAATCTGAGCAGAGCGTCTTCATTGCCAAACAGAAACCGGGTCAATACTCTTGCCAGTTCGGTTTTGCCGACACCGGTCGGTCCCAAAAATATGAACGAGCCAATTGGTCGTTGCGGGTCTTTGATACCAGCCCGGCTACGGCGAATTGCTTTGGCAATTGCGACAATCGCATCGTCTTGTCCGACAATCCGCTGTTTTAAGTCGTCTTCCATTTTCAGTAGTCTCTGCTGTTCGTTCTCTTCGAGTTTGGTCAAAGGTACGGATGACCAAGATGCGACAACATACGCGATATCTTCTTCATTAACAACCGGGAAATTACCGGCTTTTTCCGATTCCTTGCGTTTGGTCTTTAATAGTTCAATCAGTTCTTTGGTTTCATCGCGCAGTTCTGCGGCTTTTTCGAATTTCTGTTGTCGGACTGCTTCTTCCTTTTGCCGGCGGACTTTTTCAATCTTCTTTTCGATTTCGTCCAGTTCTGGATTTACGACCGCTCTTAATAACTTGACTCGCGAGCCGGCTTCGTCAATCACATCAATCGCTTTGTCGGGCATAAACCGGTCGGTGATATATCGGTCCGCCAGATAT
>Ga0116202_10002035_pt1 | contig 11971 bp, 10 predicted proteins | sample LakKivw325mmetaG_FD_94479 | JGI IMG/M metagenome (GOLD analysis project Ga0116202, IMG submission 94479) | Anoxic lake water microbial communities from Lake Kivu, Rwanda to study Microbial Dark Matter (Phase II) - Lake Kivu water 325m metaG | ecosystem: Environmental > Aquatic > Freshwater >... | reverse complement strand
TGCCATCGACAACATGGGAAAGGGCGCTGCCGGCCAGGCCATACAGAATATGAACCTCATGCTTGGTCTCCCGGAAGCAACGGGCCTGCTAGCCCCACCGGTCTACCCGTAGGACTTCGGAAGACGGGGACGTATGGGACTTATATGACCTATAGGTCCTATGCCCCATCTCGGGCAATCGAAGCACAGTCTGCTGTGCACGACAGGAGCCTTCAGTGAAGAAGATTGATGGTGCCATTACAGCACCAGTGGGTTTTCGCGCCGCCGGAGTGCGGTGTGGCATAAAAGAACATGGGCTGGATATGGCCCTCATCGCCTCCGACCGCGATTGCGCGGCGGCGGGCGTGTTCACAACAAATGCGTTCAAAGCTGCATCTATCCTGGTAAACGCGGGGCGCGTGGCGTCAGGCAGGGCCCGGGCTGTGGTTGCGAACAGCGGAAACGCGAACGCATGCACCGGCGAGCAGGGAATGGCAGATGCACTCCGAATGTGCGCGCTGACCGCCGAACTCCTCGGCGTGCCGGCCGATATGGTTCTCAATGCTTCGACTGGGATAATCGGCGTGCCGCTTCCTATGGACAAGATCGAACGCGGCATTCGGCTGGCTGCAGCAGAGTTGTCGGAAGGCGGTTGGGACGAAGCATCGCGGGCGATTATGACCACTGACACCGTTCCCAAGACCTGCGCTGTGGAGTTTGAGATCGCCGGAAAGACCGTGCGCATCGGCGGGATTTGCAAGGGCTCCGGAATGATCTGTCCAAATATGGCTACTATGCACTGCTTCATCACGACCGATGCGGCGCTCGAGCCATTGGCTCTCAGGCAATCTCTGGTCAGCTCTGTTGATGCCAGCTTCAACAGCCTCACTGTGGACGGCGACACCAGCACCAGTGATCAGGTACTGGTGCTTGCTAACGGTGCCTCCGGTTGCGAGATGATAGCAGCCGGTTCAGTGCACCAAGGGGTCTTCGAGGGAGCTCTGGCGTTTGTATGCCTGGAGTTGGCGAGAGCCGTGGCCAGAGATGGTGAGGGAGCCACGAAGTATGTTGAAGTACGCGTGGTGAATGCGCAGTCTCGCCAGGATGCGAAGGCCGCCGCCATGACCATAGCGAACTCTCCGCTCGTGAAAACGGCTGTCTTTGGCCAGGACCCGAACTGGGGACGCGTGCTTGCCGCAGCAGGCCGCTCCGGTGCGAGAATTGACCCCGCGAAGACTTCGCTTCGTTTTGGCAACGTGGAAGTGGTCCGCAAAGGCGAGCCTTTGCCCGTTGACAGAGACACCGCTCGCCAGCCGATGCTGGCTCCAGACCTGGTCATCACCCTTGACCTCGGGCTTGGTGAGGAACAGGCAACCGCGCTCACCTGTGATTTTTCGTATGACTATGTAAAGATCAATGCGGAGTATCATACGTGATGTTCTTTGACAGCGACCTCTGGAGCGGTATAGAATTCACTGTTAGATCCCCCCTCAATGGAGATGGAGTGTAGTTAATGAGTCAGATCAAAGCGGTCATCGCTGACGATGAGCCGATCATAAGAATGGACCTGAGAGCTCTTCTGGAGGACATGGGGCACATTGTGCTGGGTGAAGCTGCTGACGGTCAGAAGGCCATCGAACTAACCAGGACATACCGCCCGGATGTCGTAATCATGGATATCAAGATGCCCGTTATGGACGGGTTGGATGCGGCCAAGGTCATCGCTCGGGAGAAGATTGCTCCCGTAGTCCTGTTGACTGCGTACAGTCAGAAAGACCTGATCGAGCGGGCCAAGGAGGCGGGAGTCTTCGCGTACATGGTCAAACCTTTCCAGGAGTCCGACCTCATGCCGGCCATAGAGATTGCAATGGCGCGGTATCTGGAACTGCAGGAGCTCGAATCAACGGTTGGCAGTCTCGAAGAGAAGCTTGAAACGCGCAAGATTGTCGACCGGGCCAAGGGTATCCTGATGGACAAGTACACCATGTCCGAGGCGGATGCGTTTCGCCGAATTCAGCATCAGAGCATGAACCAGAGGCGGTCAATGAAGGAGATCGCCGAAGCGATAATTATCGCTCACGAGATATGAGTCCCTGGAACGCGGGCAGGAGCCGCGAGGAGGAAGCCACCGCTGCGGCGCTTCGGGAGCTGCCGCCCGAACAGGAGCTGCAGGCCCTCCGAATCCGTGTCTCGGACCTGGAGCGCGGGGTGTCCGAGAAGACTCTTGAGGCGGACGCTCTGCGCGAGGTTGGAAAAGCCATCGGCTCCATGCTGGCCATCGACGAAATGCTGCGGCAAGTCGCCGACATTGTGGTCAGCGTTACCGGCACCGATCTCTGCCTCATCTACTTGATGAACGATGACGGCAAGGAGCTTGTCCTGCGTGGGGCAAGCGGGTCCACCGAGGACGTGGTGGGCAAGATAAGGCTCAAGGTCGGTGAGGGGATTACAGGGTGGGTTGCCCAGCAGGGACAGCACGTTGTCATCAACAAAGAAGCCTGGCGGGACGAGCGTTTCAAACCGGTCCCCATACTGCTTCAGGACAGATACCAATCGATGCTCAGCGTTCCACTTCGCGGCGGCAAGGGGCTCGTGGGCGTCATCAACGTACGCACCAACCCTCCGACCCACTACACTAACATTCAGATCAGCCTTCTGGACAGCATAGCGCGGCAGGTCGGCGGCGCCGTCGAGAACTACAAGCAGTACCGCCGGATGGAACAGAGAGCTTCGCAGCTCACCACCCTTTCCGAGATCAGCAAACGCATCACCTCAGACCTCTATCTGGAAGAGATCCTGCAACTGATTGTCAAGATGACAGCGGAGAGCATGAACTTCACCATTTGCTCGATCATGCTGCTCGACGAGGGCAGGCAGGAGCTCGTGATAAAGGCCACCTCTAGCCACAGCCGGGCATATGTCAAGAAGCCGAACGTCAAGCTGACGGAAAGCGTTGCGGGCAGCGCTGTTGTTGAGGGCAAGCCGGTCACGATAATGGATGTTCGGAAGACCCCAAGCTATCAGTACCCTGACATCGCGAGGAAAGAAGGACTGTGTTCGCTCATATCAGTGCCGTTGTCGGTGAAAAACGAGATAATCGGTGTCTTGAACTGCTACACGTCGACGCCTCATCAGTTCGTTGACGAAGAAATCGCGGTGCTCACTGCTCTCGCCAATCAGGCAGCCATTTCTATCCAGAACGCCAAGCTGATGGTGCAGACGGCGGTTCTGCAGGAGATGCACCACAGGGTCAAGAACAGCCTGCAAACCATAGCCAGCCTTCTGCGACTGCAGGTCAGAAGCGGCAAATTCGAATCGCCGGCCGCGGCGCTTACTCAGAGCATCAACCGTATCCAGAGCATCGCTGCTGTACACGAACTGCTCTCCAGCGAGAATCTCGACAATGTATCGACGCGGAAACTGGCGGAGCGCATACTGTCGGCCACGGCGCGAGGACTGCTGCCGGACGCGGGAAGCGCCAATACCTCCGTGAGCGGAGAGGACTTTCTGTTGCCAAGCGGACAGGCCACCTACGTAGCGTTGATCCTGAACGAGCTGATTCAGAATGCTGTGGAGCACGGGTTGCGCGGTCACGTCGGCAACCAGATCAACGTAAATGTGCTGCAGGACGAGGACAACGTGACCATAGAAGTTTCCAATGACGGGGAACCACTGCCCTCGGACTTCGACATTCGTGAGAACCGAAACCTGGGGTTGCGGATAGTGGAGAGTCTGGTGCGTGACAATCTGCTTGGAGAGTTTAGCCTTAAGTCCGCAGGTGGGAAGACCGTGAGTGTGGTCAGGTTCCCGAGATAGATGAAGGTCATCCGGCAACTCGATTCAGGACGTTCGCAGCATATCGTGAAGATTGGAGGGAAGGCTTTAGCTTGAGTGAGATATTTGATTTGACCGTTACGCCGCGACCCGCGCTGGATATGGCACGGGCGCTGGAATCCGGTGATCTGGAGATAGACCGCTACCTCGGTGAGCAGATATACGTCAACTGCAGCTCCGAGTATCTTTCAAAACAGAGAAAACGCCTGGCCGATACGCTGAGGTTGCATGCGGACCGTGTCGGAGATCGCCCCACTTACCTTCTGCGGGCTCCGGGCCGGCTGAACGCGTTCCTGGAATACCTGGATATGTGCGCCGGTGACCACATGTCAACCACGATAGACGGGGATATCCCAGTCGCGGTCTCGGTGCGCGAAGACGATCTATTGCAGGTGGTGAACTCAAACCCACTATTCCCGCCGGACACGATCTCGGTTCTGGAGGAGTTTGGGCGATTTGCATCGGCTTCGTGGGATAAACACGCCGAGACGCTCGAGGACAACTGGGACAATCGCTCGCTGATTTATCCTTACTACGGCCGCCCTCAGGGCAGGTGGCTGAACTACGTTCTCTGCCCGTACATGAGGCTGCTGTGGGATAGTCCGTCCGCCGGGATCAGGGGAGCTGACATGACTTTTGGCCCGGCCACTGCTCCCTTCAGAGCAGGTACGAGCTCAAGCTCGGCACTGGTGGTCCTCTCTTTTCTCACGCTGTTCCTGTCGAACCGCGACTGGCTTCCCCGGATGCAGATGCAGCAAGTGTGCAGGCTGCTGGGAGAGGCGGAATGGTATGTCGGAACACACGGCGGCGCCAACGATCAGACTACCATACTCAGAAACCCGGCGAACTGCGTCCTCTACAACCGACACTCGCAGGTGGAGTTGAGCTCGACTCCGCTGCCATTTCTCGATGGAGTGCACGTTGTGCTTGCGAATTCGCTCTGGGAAGTCAACAAGACCCTGGGCGGCAATCAGAGCTTCAACATGCGCAAGGGTTGGATGCAGATGGGCGATGAGCTGATGCGCCTGATAATCGCTGAAGTCCAGACATCTCAAGGAAATGGCAAGGCGACCGGTGAGGGCTGGTTGGCCAGACTGGTCAAGGAGAGATTTGACTTCGACGCGGGTGGTGCGCTGCCAATGCTGGAATCGAGGCCCGATTACTGGGAGAAGATATCGCAGAACTACAACAAGTTCGGCAGTCTCGATGCCCGGATCATCGGCATACCTGACGAGGCCATCTCCGAGCTGGTTCTCCTGCTGCCTGTCAAGATAACTCCAAAAGAGGCTGGGGCCATTTTTGGCCGGGACGAATCTGCGATCGAGAGGATCTATACGACTCCCAGGCGGAACATCGGCGGCTATCACATCCGCACCACGGCGCGCTTCTTCCACAGGGAGAACGTCATTGGCAGGACGCTGGAAAGCATCTTTCTGGAGGCCAAGCGGCGAGTCGGGGCAGGGGAGCTCTTGTCTGATTCGCCGGAGTACGATCAGTATCGTGTTCTGGTGGGTCAGTTGGTTGATGAGCTTCAGGACGCGCTCAGTTTTGATTTCCGAGTGTCCAATCCCCAACTCGACCTCCTGCTTACCATTGCGCGGCGCGGCCCGGGCTACCTCGGCGGCAAGCTCACCGGAGCGGGTAAGGGCGGATGTGTGTCGCTGCTGGTTCGTGAGAGCGACTCTGACGCAATGTGTGAGTATCTGGACCGCGAGTACTACGGGCGGCCCGAGCGCTTCGAGTTCTACAGGCAGGTGCTGCAGGACGAGAGCCGCTTCAGCGCCCCAGGGACCATTGAACACGAATCAGCCGAGGAGCGCAAACAGATACTGGATAACGCGCTGGCCAACATAAAGGAGCAGCGAAGGGTAATCACTTTCAGCAGAGGAGCCTGTCCGATCGAACTGCCAGTGTAAACACCACTATGCTTCGCGGACGTCTGTCCCGAAGCCTCCACGTCCGCAAGATCTGCACAGTCGGACTCTACGGCCCGCTCTTCCAGAGACCTGGGCAAGGGTCTCGGCCATCCGGGTCGTAGACGATGCAATGGAAACCATCCTGCCGGCAGGCTTCCTGTCGATTGCACGACACAGGCACCAGTTTTGCTTCGGAGTGTACCATGTCGGGCATGATTGCAGTCGACTGGATGACCTCAAGCCTCACCATAGTGTTCTTGATTTCGCAGAACTCGTAAGTTTGTCTTCTTGCGAACTCTTCTCGCACTAATACACTCCAGATCCAAATACTACGCCATCCCAAGAGACATCCTGTCATTCCGACCTGCGGGGAGGAATCTCGGGGTAAGAGCTCAGACTATGTGAGAAACCACGTCATCCTGAACTTGGTTCAGGACCCATACCTTCTCCGGATGGGTGCCGGATCGAGTCCGGCATGACGTATTACTCAGTGAGACTGAGCTCTTACATCTCGGGGGCTTTCTCCCGCTGGTCCTAAGGAAGCCCCCTGATTTTGGGGAATTCCTACGCAAAACAACCGCGCCAGCCACGCGGTCTGGTGCTCGAAACGACATACCGGTTAGAACGTCCGCTCTATCATATAGGCGGCCCAGGCGGCCAGCAGGTCACGGTATTTCGAATGCGGAACCGTGTCAAGGCTTTCCATTGCCCGGCTGAGGTGGTGGTGAGACCTTGACCTCACGTGATCCACCGCCCCGGTTGACACGATGATATCCTTCGCGCGTGTGATATCGGACTCCGACGCGGACTTGTCGCCCAGTGTCCCCAGAAGCAAGTGCCGATCGGCGCTACTGCAATTCTCCAGTGCGTAGAAGACCAGAAGTGTCTTCTTGCCTTCCTTGATGTCAGCGCCTACCGGTTTGCCCAGTTTCCGTTGGTCACCCATCAAGCCCAGGATATCGTCCTGCAGTTGAAACGCGGTACCGCACTCACTCGCAAAACGAGCCAGGGCGTCCACCAGCGGGTGTGACGCGTCCGAGGTGCCTAGTCCGATCATTGCGCCCGCCGCCGCCGCGAATCTGTAGAGAGCCCCGGTCTTCATCCACAGCATCCTGACAATGTCGTCACCGGACACTTTGTCTATGCTCATACCCGCGTACTGCACGTCCAGAAGCTCACCCTCAAGCAGCGTGTTCACCGTTTCGGACTCAAGCATCCGGATGACGCGTAACACAACGGAGCAGTCCACGCCTCTTTCCGCCAACTCGCAGAAAAGGCTCACGGTCCAGCCGTGCTGACAGTCGCCAGTGAGTACCGCGATGTCCCGACCATAGTCTACGGCAGCCTGGCCCTTATAGCCAAGTTCATCTTTGGCGAGTCTTCGTCCGAGTGCGTGAACACTTGGCCCGCCCCGTCTGCTGTCGTCGTTGTCAATCAGGTCATCGTGAACAAGTGTCCACGTATGAAAGAGCTCCACGCCTGCTGCCGCGGGCAAAGCAGATTCAGGGTTGCCTCCCACGGCACCGCACGACCACAGCAGCACTGCAGGCCGCAGGCGTTTGCCGGAACGTTCCAGATAAGCATACGCGGTCGAAGCGAGATGAGCAGGGCGAAGCCCTGCTCTATCTCGAGACTCGGCGAGGTATGAATCTACGTTCCGGGCCACTTCGCCCAGAGCAGTCTGCATATCTACGGACATCATGCCTCCGTAGTCTGTCCTGTAGGAATCATTAGAAATCCTTCCGCTGGCCTAGGCACACGTGCTGACGAGATGTTTGCGGCCAAGTCAGATTGGCACAAACAGCAGGGGCGGCGGTTCCCCAGCATCGTCAACCGGCAACAAAGAATGCGGCGAAACTCTGTTAGTCCGCAGCAGGCCCGGGGGGCGGCGGCACAGGCGGAGCTCCACCCTCTGGAGGCGGGCCAACGCGCCCATCCCTTCGAGTCCTGGGGCCCTGAGGAATCCTCATCCTCTCAATCAGCATCTTGAACTGCTCCGCATTCAGGATGGACCGGATGGTCTTCCAGGCTGCCAGGTTCTCAGCTACTGCGTCGGCTTCACATTTCTGCGCGGCTTTGGCAAGCTCCTGTATGCGTGCGTCGTTGCTGTCCACCGCGAGCAGAGCATCACGCAGGGCTTCAATCGCGGCCCGGGTTTTCTCGTTGAGTTCTCGCTGCGATTCTTCTCTATTTTTGTAGAAGGCATCAAGTTTGGCGCGCTGATCTTCGGACAGTTTCATCCTGTCGTTGTCCATCAGCACAAGCGGCTGCGGCGGCATCGTGGAGCTCACAGTGCCGGGCAATGGCATAGGTCTCATCATTGGCCGTCCTGGTGCACCAGGCGCTCCCGGCATACCCGCTGCGCCAGGCGGCGGCCCGCCTACTCCTGGGCCAACGTCACGGACCGGCGGCGGAGTGCCGTTAGCCGCAAAGACTACGATCGCTATGACGATCAGACAGGCCACTCCCGCAAGAAACAATGCTCTTTGCATAGCAGAATCCTCCCTTTCAGTTCGCGACTCCCGCGTAACCTCAACTACTGCCTACAAACACCTAGAGTAGACGAACAAACCCTTTGCCGGGTTTCATTTGGCTTTCCGCTGCGTCCTCCCATCGGCTGAGCTGGCGAGCACGTAGAAGTGCTCCCCTGCGCATCCGACCATCGGACCTTACTTGCGATAGATCGCCTTCACGGGACACCGTTCCTTGCAGGCCCCGCACCGGATACACGCATCGTTGTCTATATGGTAGACCTGCTTGGGCTCACCAGATATGCACTTGACCGGACAGACCTTTGCGCAGAGGCTGCAACCGACGCACTTCTCCGGATCAATGAAGTATTGCAGCAATGCCTGACATACACCTGCAGGACACTTCTTGTCGTTTATGTGAGCCTCATATTCCTCACGGAAGTTCTGCAGGGTCGAGAGAATGGGGTTTGGCGCTGACTGTCCAAGTCCGCAGAGCGATGCGCGCTTTACGTGTTTGCTTAGCGTCTCCAGTTTGGACAGATCGCCCTCCTCACCTTTGCCCTCCGTTATGCGGGTAAGAATCTCCAGCAGCCTCTTTGTTCCTTCACGGCACGGCGTGCACTTCCCACACGATTCGCCTTGCGTGAAGGTCAGGAAGAACTTCGCCACGTCAACCATGCACGTGTGATTGTCCATCACGATCATGCCGCCGCTTCCCATAATCGATCCTGCCGCGGCCAGCGACTCGTAGTCGATTGGCGTGTCAAGGTACTGCTCGGGAATACATCCGCCTGATGGTCCGCCTGTCTGCACGGCCTTGAACTGCCCGTCTCCGCGTATACCGCCCCCTATGTCGAAGATGATCTCGCGCAGGCTGGTGCCCATGGGCACTTCCACAAGTCCGGTGTTCTTGATCTTGCCGGCCAGCGCGAACACCTTCGTGCCCTTACTCTTCTCGGTACCCATTCCCGCGAACCAGTCCGCACCGTTCAGGAATATCGCCGGAACGTTGGCCAGCGTCTCAACGTTGTTGATGCTGGTGGGGAAGTTCCAGAGTCCGGAGACCGACGGATAGGGCGGCCTTGGTCGAGGCATGCCTCTGCGTCCCTCGATTGAGGCGATCAGTGCAGTCTCCTCTCCGCACACGAACGCGCCCGCGCCCAAACGCAGTTCAATATCAAAACTAAAATCGGTCCCCAGGATGTTCTCGCCCAGCAGTCCGCGCTTCTTGGCTTCAGTAATGGCACTGCGCAACCGCTTGATCGCCAGAGGGTACTCAGCTCGAACATAGACGTAGCCCTGGTCGGCGCCTATGGCATATCCGGCGATTGTCAGGCCCTCGATAATGCAGAACGGGTCACCCTCTATGGCGCTGCGGTCCATAAATGCGCCCGGGTCGCCTTCGTCAGCGTTGCAGATGACATATCTCTTCTCTGCAGGGACCTCGGCCGTCAGGCGCCATTTGAGGCCTGTTGGATAGCCTCCGCCTCCTCGTCCTCTCAAACCGGACCTTTCAATCTCGCTAATCACTTCGTCCGGCTTCATGTTCTCCAGCACGTCTGCCAGAGCCTCGTATCCTCGCATCTGCAGATAGTCGTCAAAGGACTCCGGGTCTATTACTCCGCAGTTGCGCAGCGTAATTCGCACCTGCTTGCCGAAGAAGCTTGAGTCACCCAGGACGCGAATGTCGGAGGTGTCCACTGCACATCTCACAAACAAGTCCTCGACTGGTTTGCCGCCGATCAGATGCTCCTCCACGACCCTTTCCAGCTTCTCCTGCGTGAGCTCTCCGTAGAATACGCCATCTGGCTCCACAAGCAGCATCGGGCAGTTGCCGCACTGGCCATAGCATACGGCTTCCTCTACGTCGACGAGGCCCGTTGCCTTGTGCTTAGCAAGCGAATGGCGAAGTTGTTTCTCGAGTTTCTTGCCGCCGGGGTCGGCGCACGCCGTCCCGGAACACACAACCAGTTTACGTTTCATCTCGGCCCCGCATATTCTTGAACAACATTTCCGGCCACCAGGTGTTCGGTCACTATCCGGCGAGTCTTCTCTTCATCGAGCCGGATGTACAGCACAGGAGGATCATCTCCTCTAAGCACCTCCGCCATTGGTTCAAGGTCACAGCGGCCCACGCATCCTGTGGAAACGATCTCGACGTTATCCAGTCCCTCTTGTGCAACCGCCTCTTTGAACGCCTCATAAACTCTATCTGCACCTGCGGATATTCCGCACGTTGCCATTCCTACACGCACTCTGTACTTGCTGTCCTCTTCGCGGTGTTTGCTCTTGAGTTCGGCCAGTATGGCAGTAGGTTTCATTTGGTCACCTCTGAATCTCCCCCGACACGGCGCGATTTCAGATCGCGACCTATTGGGAAAGCACAATATCTGAGCTATCAGCTTCGATATTATACCCAGATACCTTCCGGCTATGCAACGAAGTTACTCCGGAGCCTCACCGTCGGCATCAGCGTCGGTCACCGCCAGGCCCCTGAGGTGGCAGGTATCGTTCAGCGCCAGAATGTGCGGCGTCTCTCCGGTCTCGACAATGCTCAGCGACGCGTTTGAGAAATGCCACATCATCCATTTCGAGAGCGGCAGATCGAAGATGGTGTTGAACATCCCGTGCAACGCTCCGCCGTGCGATACTATGATCACTCTCTCATCCACGCCCCATCCGGACGAATGGTCGTCCAGGAACTTCCGGCACCGATCCATTAGCTCGGTATGTGTTTCGGCGCCGGGTGGCGCGGTGTAGTGCGGAGGTCTGCGCCACTCGTGCTCCTCGAGCGGGTAATGCTGGTCTATCTCGGCTCGCGTTAGTCCCTGCAACACGCCGAAGAGGCGTTCTCTGAGCAGAGGATCCCGTTGGACTCTGACACCGCACTCGCGCGCTATCTCCTCGGCGGTATCCAGCGCGCGTCCCAGATCGCTGGAATACAGCCTTGAGATCGGCTCGCGTGCCAACCGTCGGGCTATCGCCCTCGCCTGCTTGCGGCCAAGGGCGGTCAGCGGGGTGTCGTTCTGCCCCTGGATTCGGCCTTCGAGATTGGCGACGGTCTCGCCGTGACGCACCAAATAGACAACACTCATAAGTCCACCTGCTTGACAAATCCCAGTTCGCGGCCTTCACGGGAAAGCCTGATCGAACCCATCTGAACCACCTTCACCGGCGATACCGTCCGAATCGGCGACAACACATAGAGAAGCCTCTGTTTGAACTCCGCGCCCTGCAGCAGACCGACGTCCAACGTTCGTCCGTTCTGATCGGCCAGACCAACGAGCAGTCCCTGAAGCGACTGGATTCTCATCAGAGTGATGTCATGGGTCTTGAACTGCTCTTCTACCTCGCGCAGACCGGGCTCGTAGGGTTCTCCACCCACCACCGCGTATATTCCGCCGCCGACCAGTTCGACGTGTTCCACCGGGCACCTCAAAGACCGCTCAATGAACTTCACGTACTGCCACTTCACGGGCCGGCCAGCTCCCAGCCAGGTGTTCCAGCAACACACGTCGTCCAGCCTGATAATATATCCCATTGCGTTGTGAAACCGCTTGTGGAAGTTGGCCTGCCTGCGTGCGGCTCGCAATTGCGGAGACTTCGTGCGCACCTGCTCGGGGGTTGTGGTAAGAATGATCTCAATATCATCGTGTTTCTGAAATGGAGCAAGCAGCGGTTCAACCTCCCGACCCCGCTCGATCCCAACAACGAAGTCCGGACGAACCAGATCAATCTTATAAGTCTTGAGCTTCCTGCCGACGGGAGTAG
>Ga0116202_10002034_pt1 | contig 11975 bp, 11 predicted proteins | sample LakKivw325mmetaG_FD_94479 | JGI IMG/M metagenome (GOLD analysis project Ga0116202, IMG submission 94479) | Anoxic lake water microbial communities from Lake Kivu, Rwanda to study Microbial Dark Matter (Phase II) - Lake Kivu water 325m metaG | ecosystem: Environmental > Aquatic > Freshwater >... | reverse complement strand
GCCTGCTGGTGACGCTCGTCCCCCGGCCCAGGTTGCGGGTGGAAGAAGGGCTGTTCTGGGTGCTGCAGAACCACGGCTGGCTTCACCCTTACGTCGCCGAATACCGGTTCTCGGTCTATAGCGACGACGAGCGGCTGAAGTAGCGCCCGCCGGAATCCGGCTCAAGGCCGTAAACGGTCGTCCCCGCAACACGCGAAGCGATTCACCAGACGACCATCAGAGCAACTCAGACAGCCATTCTCCGAGCAATCGGGAGAGCAACGGCCAGAGCTACGAGGAGGACTACGGGGACCGCGACCTGGGCCGCAACCACCGGAGCAACCTCCAGGGCAACGGTCGGAGCAGCGGAGCGAGCAACCGTCCGAGCAATGGGCTGAATAGCAGTCCGAATTGCGTGGAGAGCAACGGACGGGGCAACGGGGAAAGCAACGAGGAGAATGGCTCCGCAGGCAACGTGCGGAGCAACCTGGACCGCAACTGGGGCCGCTAAGGGGGGAATGACGGAGGGGAGTTTCAGGAATCCGAGATAACTGGCTGAGAGAAGAGCGGTTAGGGGTCTCCGGGGCTTGATGGACCTGTATCCTCGCAGTAAACTCACCGCGTGAAACCGAGTCCTGCGGGTCTCAACCCTGACTGGGTTGAGTTCATGCGTCAGCTGGGGCCCAGATTGCGGGAGCTACGCACACAGGCCGGGCTGACTCAGGGCGAGGTCGCGCTCAGGCTCGGGAAAACCGGGCGCGGCGGCAGGTCGTACGTGTGCCGGCTAGAACGAGGAGGATTCCCCGGGCTCGGGATGCACGTAGTCGCAGGGTTTCTCCGGGCCTGCGGAGCCGGGCCGGAGAGCATCACCGACATCGTCGCCTGGTACTTCGGGCGTCACTCGGCTTTCGAAGAACGGACGCGGAAACAGGTGGCGGAAGCAACGGTCGGGCTGCCTCTGCTCAAGCGGGCACGGGTGACCTACTACGATACCTTTCACCGGCCGACTGCGGGCAGGCGGGAGACTCAGGAACAGCAACGGGAGCGGCGGGTGCGGGAGGCGCGAGGCCAAGCCCGGGCAATCGGCTGGGAGCGGAGACTACACCGGGCCTGGAATGACGTTCTGAATGAGCTCAGAATAGCCTGCAAGGAACCGCTTGCCGCGCACCTCGGCGCATATGGCCGCAAGGTCTTCGGCGCCTTGCGACGGACGCGCAAAGCGAGGCCGGTTTGGCGTAGGAAGGCGATGGCCAAACTCGACACTTGGGCAACCGAGCACGGACTCCCGCTCGAGCCGTTCGTCAGGATGAAGCAGGCCGTCCTCACCCTGTTTGCCGACATGGAACGCAAAGGCGAACTCGACTGAAGGTTCCTGCTGCCCTCTGACCAGTTGCCACGGGCCTTGACTGTGAGCCGCTTGCGCCTAGCATTCTTACAGCTATGAGTGGAATACCCAACCGAGGACTGGAAGGTTCAATCTTGAACCGTTCAACCGTTGAACCCAAGAGAGGAGGCTGATCCTTGGGCAATTCAGCAGTTGGAGAACCCAACAAGGTTGAACCTTGAACCGTTCGACCATTGAACCCAAAGGAGGTCGAATCTTGAACAATTCAGCAGTTGCACCCAATAAGGTCGAGCGCAAGAAGGTTCGCTACTTCGAGGACTTGGTCGCGTATCAGAAGGCGCGCACTTTGGCGAATGAGGTGTACGCGCTCACGCGCCGTGCCGCCTTCGCGAAGGACCCAAGCCTGGCGGACCAAGTACGCCGCGCCGCCGTCTCGGTCCTGTCTAATGTCGCCGAAGGTTTTGAGCGCGGCAGCAACACCGAGTTCGTCCAGTTTCTCTACATTGCCAAAGGCTCCTGCGGCGAAGTCCGAGCGCAACCCTCAATAGTTTTCGACCAGGGCTACATGCCCGACGCCGAGCATCGCAAGCTGTCCGACCTTTGCCGGCTGGTCAGCGGTATGCTTTCCGGCCTGATTGACTACCTGAAGGGTGCACGCTACCGCGGCGACAAGTTCCGCCAGCCCGAATCCGAGACCGTTGAAGACCGAATCCGCATACTCCGCGCCGCCCAGCTCGCCAATCTGGGTAGGAACGAACAAGCAGAGCCGTGAGTCTCCAAGCGCGGAGACGTGCTCGTGGATCCTTGAATCGTGCCGTGACCTTGCCGAGTCGCGCCTCGGGGCGGAATGGAACCGAGCGGCCGGTGGTAGATGGTGTCAGATGGCCGTAAACATAAGGGCCATATGAACGAGGCAGCCCGGAGATGCAGTGGCTCCAAACTCACCTCCACGGCGATACGCGCGATCGTAGCAACGGTTGTTGTGGGTACCCTGGTTTCCTATTGCTCGTGCGGCAAAGGTCGCACACCACGAGCTCAGGAGCGTGGTTCCTCCATCCGTGCTGACTCGAGCCCGTCGAATTCGGCAACCCCGCCAGACACCGTCAGCGCAGTCGGAGACGTCGGTGCGACGCTGCAGTCGGCTCCCGACTCTCTCTGGATTGCCTACGCGAACCCTGACGGCGCACGCTGGATGAGCTGGAAGGGGCCTGAGCGCGCTGTCCGGTTCAGCGCTCCCTCCGGGTTCGGCCATTCATGCCAAATCACAAAGGTCAGCGCGATATTCTGTCTCATTTCGAGGAACTCGTCCTTCAAGCCGTGGCCGGATTCGAGCTTTCGGTTCAAGATCTACGGGGGTGACGGGCGGACCTTGCTTCATGAATCCCCGGTGCTGGAGGCAATTCCCGGCGAGCCGGGCCCGGCGGTCGTCTACGAGCCGCGTAGGCCGGTTTTGGTCGGACCCGGTGATTTCCACGTGTCGATAGCGCCAGTTGACCCCGGGGGGATGCCGTCCAGCCTCGTCTTGAGTAAGTACAGCGAATGGCGGGCTCGACGCAGAGACGGAGAGGACAACCTGAAGCGACGCAGCTACTCGGGTTCACCCGGACGCTGGTCACCTCTGGAACAGGGCGAGCTTTCACTGGCCGTCATGGTCACGCGCCGCGAGTTGGTCCGGACGGGCTCTTTCGGCAGCTTGCAGGTCGGCTCTACCCCTGCCGGCGCCGCCATCTTACTGGACGACAGCAATACCGGCAAGACAACGCCGTACTTGTTCACGAGCGTGGCTGCGGGCGGGCATCAGTTGGAGCTGAGAGGAGCAGCGGGTCTGCGCTGGGATTCGTCCGTTTCGGTCGCTGGTCGGCGGATGACGGCCGTTAAGGCGACACTGAGAACGCGTCCGGCGTCCCTTTGGGCCACTTACGCTGGTTCCGCTGACAAAATCTGGTGGACCTGGAAGGGACCTGAGCGCGCCGTGAGGTTCAACCCGCGTGACTTCCAGCTCGGCTATCCCCTGCGCGTCAAGAAAGTGAGCGCCGTGTTCTACTTCGCATGCCCCAACTGGTGGCCGGACTCGAGCTTTCGGTTCAGGATATATGGAAGCGACGGTAAGGTCTTGCTCTATGAGTCGCCCGTGCTGGAGGCCATTCTCGGTGACCCGGGGCCGCCCGTCGTTCACGAACCAGCTACTCCGGTGCTGATCGGCTCCGGGGAGTTCTATGTATCGGTCGTGCCCGTTCACCGGAGCGGATACCCTTCCGGCTACGCGGTCAGCAGCTCCGGCAAAGAGCCGAGGGCGGATGCGATTCCTCCGTCCACTCAAGGACACAGCTACTTCGGCTCGCCGGGACACTGGTCAGCGTTCGCCGACGCCGAATTCAGCTATTCGGTGCTGTTCAGCGACCGATGACGCAACTCCTCGCAACCGCGCTTGCACTACTGGCATCGCTGGCCATCGGTCTTGGCGCGGAGCACGAATCCTACGGCCGTTTCCCGATAATAGTCGAGGGCAAGTACGGCTACATTGACCGATTCGGGCACGTGGCCATCCAGCCGCAGTTCGACAGCGCGGCGAGGTTCTCGGATGGGCTCGCGCTGGCCAAAGTCGCAGGCAAATGGGGCTATATCGACGTCTCCGGCCGACAGGTTATCGCGGCGAAGTTCGAAGACGCTCGGAGTTTCTCCGAGGGTCTGGGAACGATGCTTCTGCGGGACTCCACGGGTGCCGCGTGGCGCATCATCGACAAGACACGTAGAGCTGTCGTCCGGTCCCGGTTTGACCAGCCAGTGGTTTTCTCCGAGGGCCGGGCCTGGTTCGCCACCCGGCGGTGCTGGAGCGGCTGCATCGACCGGGTTGGCGATACGATCATCAAGCCGACATTTCCCTACGAGAACCGGCCCTTTTCCGAGGGACTTGCCTATGTGCTGTTCAGGGGACGCCATGGCTACATCGACAAGAACGGCAAGGTCGCTATCGAGGCGAATCTCGATTGGGGGGGAGACTTCCACGACGGGCTGGCGTACTTCATGGATGATAGCACCGCGCCTGGTCGCTGGGGTTACATCAACAAGACTGGCGGGATTGTCATCAAGCCGCAGTACGGGAGAGCCGGCGACTTCTCCGAAGGTCTGGCGCCGGTCAGCATCGATGGCAAGTGGGGCTACATCAACCGGACCGGCAAGGTGGTAGTTGCTCCGCAGTTTGTTGAGGCACGCGGATTCTCAGAGGGGTTGGCTCTTGTCCGTGTTGTCAGCACTCAGCCCGTGAAAAAGGACGGCGGTTCGTACGGGCCGCCGTGCTACGGCTACATCGACAGGACCGGCGCGATGATCGTCAAGCCGCAGTTCGACCGCGCCGGGGATTTCTCTGACGGGCTTGCGGAGGTCTGGGTGGCCGACAGAACACATCCGAGGACCGGCGTACGATCGGAGGTGGCACCACCTCCTCCGAAATACAGGTATGGATACATCAACAAGAGAGGCACTTACGTCTGGGAGACCATCGAACCAGCGAGGCGCGGGAGAAGATAGGGAAGCGCAGTACTGGTGACTCCGGAGCTGGCGGCCAACGCTAGCGGCCACCGGCTGCTTGACCTGGCCTAGCATACTCCTACAATCTCGTCGTGACTGAGCAGACAGACAGATTCAGGCTGGTTGCGCCGTTCAGGCCGTCGGGGGACCAACCGGAGGCGATTGATAGGCTGTGCGAGTTCATCAATGGCGGGGCGAAGTATGCGACGCTCTTGGGCGTGACCGGCTCGGGTAAGACGTTCGCGATGGCGAACGTCATCGAGCGGCTGAACCGGCCGGCCATCGTGATTTCACACAATAAGACCCTGGCCGCCCAGCTCTACGGCGAGTTCAAGGGGTTCTTCCCGGAGAACGCGGTTGAGTACTTCGTTTCCTACTACGACTACTACCAGCCTGAGGCGTACGTGCCCGAGCACGACCTTTACATTGAGAAGGATGCTTCCATCAACGAGGAGATTGAGCGGCTGCGGCTGCGGGCCACGTCGGCCCTGGTAGAGCGGCGCGACGTTGTTGTCGTGGCTTCGGTGTCATGCATCTACAACCTTGGCGAGCCCTGGGAGTTCCGGAACTCGATTCTGCCGGTTGAAATCGGTAAGGACATGGACCGGGAGCAGTTACTGGAGGAACTGGTGAAGCTCCAGTACACGCGGAATGACGTTGACCTGAAGCGTTCGACGTTCCGAGTCCGGGGCGACGTTGTTGATATCCATCCGTCGCACCGCGACTACGGGGTGCGGGTGGAGTTCGACGGCAGCCAGATTGGCCGGCTCACGGTATTCGACATCGTGTCCGGGGACATGATTGAACGGAAGCCGCGGATGACGATGTTCCCGGCCAAGCAGTTCATCACGACCGAACAGCAGATTAGTGCGGCCGAGGTAACGATTGAGCAGGAACTGGTCGCGCGCGTGACCGAACTCGAGTCGCAGGGCAAGCTGCTCGAAGCCCAGCGGTTGAGGACTCGCACGAAGTTCGACCTGGAGATGATGCGGGAGTTCGGGTACTGCCCGGGCATAGAAAACTACTCGCGCCACCTGCTGAGCAAGAAGCCGGGGGAGAGGCCGTACACGCTGCTCGACTACTATCCGGCCGACTACCTGATGGTGATGGACGAGTCGCACGCGACCGTGCCGCAGATACAGGGGATGTACAATGGCGACCGCGCGCGCAAGCAGACGCTGGTGGACTACGGATTCAGGCTGCCGTCGTGCCTGGACAACCGGCCGCTGCGGTTCGATGAGTTCAACATGCTGGTCAACCAGGCCGTGTTCACATCCGCAACGCCGGGACCGTATGAGGCGACGGTGAGCCAGGGGCGGGTGGCGGAGTTGATTGTCAGGCCGACCGGACTGGTGGACCCGAAGATGACCATTCGACCGACCAAGGGTCAGGTCGATGACCTGATTGCCGAGGTCAGGAACCGCGTGCGGCAGAGGGAGCGGGTGCTGGTCACGACGCTCACGAAGCGCATGGCCGAGGACCTGGCCGAGTATCTGACCGAGATGGGCCTGAAGGTGCGCTACCTGCACTCGGAGATTGGCGCGATTGAGCGGGTGGAGATACTGAGGCAGTTGCGGTTGGGCGAGTTCGACGTGCTCGTGGGCATCAACCTGCTGCGCGAGGGCCTGGACCTGCCGGAGGTATCGCTCGTCGTCATCCTCGATGCCGACAAAGAGGGATTCCTGCGGGACGAGCGCTCAATCATCCAGACCGCGGGACGCGCGGCGCGAAACGTCAGCGGCGAGGTGATTCTCTACGCCGACAACGTGACCCGCTCGATTCGGAACGCGCTGAATGAGATTGACCGGCGGCGGCAGAAGCAGATCGACTACAACGCGGAGCACGGCATCGAACCGCGCTCGATCCTGAAGTCCGTCGACCAAGTGAGGCTGACAACGTCTGTTGCCGACGCTGTGGCAACAGACGAAGTGGCGAATGACGAAGCTCGAATGACGAATGAGGAGCAGGATAAGGTCGCGCTGCTGGCGAGGTTGCAGCGGGAGATGGAGCAGGCCGCAGCGCTGCTGGAATTCGAGAAGGCGGCGAAGCTGCGCGACCGGATTCGGCAGGTGCGGCAGCAGATTGACGACGAGGAGTGGAAGGCGGCGAGAAAGAGCAGGATGAAGCGGCGATAGGAGTCGAGCGGACAGGGACGAAGTCAGAAGCCAGAGGCTAGATGCTAGAAGTCAGAAGTGGCGGAAAGAGAAGACAGACGGAAGTCAAGGGCCACGAGCCAGAGAGCCAAGAGTCTACTACCAAGGACCTGGAACCAAGAACTGAGAACCGAACGGAGTCGATGCGGAGGCTTGTGGCACGGATGCGGCGATGCGCCAGATGTGGACGGAGCGGGCCGCCGGTATTCGGCAGGTTCGAGCCGGGGCAGGACTGGATGCTTGTGGGCCAGGCGCCGGGGACCGAAGAGGTGAGGCGGGGGATGCCTTTTGTCGGGTCTGCGGGCCGGCGCCTGTTCGAATGGCTGGAGCAGGCCGGCTTCGAGGAGCAGGAGTTCAGGGCGAAGTGCTACATCACGGCCGTGTACAAGTGCTATCCTGGCAAGGGAAGGCATGGAGACCTGAAGCCGAGTCGCGGCCAGTTGGAGCGGTGCTCGAGATTCATCGACGAGGAGTTCGACCTGGTCCGGCCCGACGTTCTGATACTTGTGGGAAGTATGGCCGTCGACCAGTTCCTGGGACATCTGCCGCTGGCTGATGCTGTGGGCCGCAGGTTTGAGGTCGCCATACGCGGCCGGGAAGTGACAGCCATTCCTCTGCCGCACCCGTCAGGGGCATCGGTCTGGCCGTTCAGGCCGGAGAATCAGAAGCTCCTCAGGCGGGCACTCGAGCTCATTCGGCAGGCAGCTAGCGTCGGGCGAGACGGCGCAACAGATCGCGCGATACGGATGGAACCAACATCGCGCGGTCCGGGCAGGCTTCGACGCAGCAAAAGCAGGTGACGCACTTGCCTTGGTCGATGGCCGGCTCGGGCGTCATGCTGATTGCCTGCACCGGGCAGTTGTCTGCGCAGCGGCGGCAGCGGTTCCAGAGCCTCTTGTCGTACGTCGGACGGCGCTGGATGAGCCGGTAGAACGTGAGGCCGGCGATGCCGGTGATGGTGCCGGCAAGCCATGACGAGGGCAGCCTGAAGCGGGGAATCATCTCGAAGTCGCCAACAATCTGTATCTCCTCGGCGCGGGCCGGGCCCAGCCCTCGGGCGGCGGCAATCCGGTTTGTCGGAACCGCGTCCGGCCTCGCGCCAGCCATCATGGCCATCACCGAGTCAAGCGCGACCGCGTTGCTGCTCGCCAGTATCCGGCCGAGCTGGAGTACGCGGCCGCCGCTAGGGCCGCTCTGGCCGTCCATGCCGCGCAGCGCATCCATTACGTTGAGGACCGGCACGGGCAGGGTCTGGTAGATGTCAACAAGGAGTTCAGCGAATTCGTCGCCGTTCTTCACGACCGAATGGAGGTGGGCCTTTCTGAGGCCGGGGACGACGCCGAACATGTTCTTGACCGCGCCGGTCATGATGGTGAGTGCGTGGGTCTTGAAACCGGCAGGTTGACGATGACGTCGACCTCATTCAGGATTGAGGAGACCGGTACTTCCGCGGCGAACCGCGACTTCAGCGGGACGAGAACGGACGATTCCGCGATGTCGCGGAAACAGCCTTCACTCGCCTCGACCACGCCGGTCGGCGCAAGGAAGTCGGCAAGCAGCTCCGAGTGGACACCCATCGGGTTGTCGGCGACCCAAACGGCCGACGCGCGGCGTCTCTTCAGTTCGCGCGTGACGTGGCGGACAAGCTCCGGGTCAGTAGTGACGCTCCGCTCCGGCCTATGCGGGCCGAGCAGGTTCGGCTTGACCCAGACGTGCTTGCCGGTGAAGTCGTACAGCAGGAAGTCGAGTGCTTCGGTGATTGCTGCACCGAGGTCGACGACTTTGCGGACGAGGACGCGGTACGAATGCACTATGCTCTACGCACTACGCATCACGCCGGACATCCGCATCTGGCGTCGAGCTTCATGCGTTGGGCGTTGCGCGTCCGCTCACAGCTTGCCAGGCAGTATGTAGAGGACGTTGGCGAGAGCGACGGTGAACTCCGCCGGCTTGGACTTGTTTTCAGGGATAGGCGCCGCCTGTTCGATGAGGCAATCCATGGCCTTGACGACGTCGTCCTTGATAGTGTAGCCGGTGCAGGTCACCGTGCCGCCCGACTTCATGAATATGACTGGCATTTCTCGTCCTTTCTATTCGGGTACGGGAAGCGTACATCTCAGCGTCTTGTCGGTCCTCAGGCCAAGCGCGTAATCGGCCTGCAGGAGTTTGTGTATCTCGCGCGAGCCTTCGTAAATCTGCGCGCCCTTAGCGTTGCGGTAGAAGCGCTCCACGCTGTATTCGCTCGAATAGCCGCAGGCGCCGTGAATCTGAACCGCATTGGACGCGGCCCGCTCAGCCGCGGCGCAGCCGTAGAGCTTGGCGAGCGAGGTCTCGCGGGTATTGCGCTTACCCTCGTTCTTGAGCCAGCCGGCCCTGAGCCAGAGCAGGCGGCAGGCTTCGTAGTCCCCGGCCATTTCGGCTATCATCTCCTTGACCAGTTGGTGTTCAGCTATGGGCTTGCCGAAGGTCGTGCGCGCCTGGGCGTATTCGACCGACGCGTCGAGGCAGGCGTGGATGAGCCCGGTCGAGCCGGCGGCCACGGTGTAGCGTCCCTGGTCAAGCGCGAACATGGCAATCTTGAAACCCTCGCCCTCGTACCCGAGCCGGTCGGCCTCGGGTACGCGGACCTCGTCGAGGGCAATGGAGCCGGTATTGCCGGAGCGCACGCCCAGCTTGTTGTGGATGGTATAGGTTGTCAGTCCCTTCATGCCGCGTTCGAGCAGGAATATCGAGAGGCCGGTATGGTCCCGGGCCTTCTTCTTCGCGGCGTCGGTCCAGGCAAGGACAGCAAAGTGATCGGCGATGTCAGCCAGCGAAATCCACATCTTTTCGCCGGTCAGGACGTAATCGCTGCCGTCCTTACGGGCATGGGTCTGGATTCCGGCAACGTCGCTGCCGGCCGCGGGTTCAGTGATAGCGAACGTGGCGACCTTGTCGCCTCTGGCCTGCGGCGCCAGCCAGCGCTGCTTCTGTTCTTCGGTGCCCCACGTGAGCAGGGTCAGGCTGTTGAGCCCGACGTGGACGGAAAGGACCACCCGCAGTGAAGTATCGACGTATTCCAGCTCCTCGCACGCGAGCCCCAGGGAGACATAGTCGTTTCCGGCGCCGGCGTAGCGCGGAGGCAAGGAGAGGCCGAGCAGGCCTGCCTCTCCCATCTTCTTGAGGAAGCCGCGGTTGATGCAGCCGGTCTCGTCGCACTCCTTGATGGTCGCGGCGGCCTCGCGGTTCGCGAACTCGCGCGCAAGCCTCTGGACGAGGAGCTGGTCCTCGGTGAAGGAGAAGTCCACGCCGCTAGACTCTGGACTTTGGGCTCTGGACTTTGGGCTTACTGGCCGTGAGCCCAACGCGGCGGTATACGGCGTCGACGTTGCGCAGGAGCCGATTCAGGTCGAACGCCCGGCCCCTGGCGCGCCGATCCAAGAGCTTCGAGATTTCGGGATTCGCTTCGCACAGCTCAGGCAGCGATTTTCCCTCAGTCTGACAGGTGAAAGCAAGCTCTTGAACCAGCCGGTAGGCCCGGTCCTTGTCCATGCCGGCGCGTACCAGCTCTAGCATCACCGCCTGCGAGAAGAACGTCTGGCCCGAGGACTCGATGTTCGCAAGCATCCGGTCGGGCCGCACGACCAGCCCGGCAAGGACGCCGGTCAGCCTGCGGATCATGTAGTGGGTGAGGGTGAACGACTCCGGAATGATGACGCGCTCGTTGGCGGAGTTCGAAAGGTCGCGTTCGTGCCAGAGACAGACGTTGTCGAGCGCGACTTGGGCGTAGGCCCGGACCAGTCGGGCAAGGCTGGTGATGCGCTCGCAGATGATTGGGTTCTTCTTGTGGGGCATGGCCGATGAGCTCCGCTGACCTTTGGAGAAAGGTTCAGCCAGCTCGCCGATCTCGGTGCGCTGGAGGTTGCGGATTTCAGTAGCGATTCGCTCCAGGCCGGCAGCGGTAAGGGCGAGTGCATCGAGCATCGCGGCGTGGCGGTCACGCGGAATCACCTGGGTGGAAACCGGCTCGGGTCTAAGGCCGAGGCGGGACAGCACTTTGGCTTCGACGTCGGGACCCATCTGGGTGTAGCCACCGACGACCCCGGATATCTTGCCGTGGCGCATTTCGTCCGCCGCCGCAGCGAGGCGGGCTATGTTACGCTTGGTTTCCTCGAACCACGACAGGCACTTGAGGCCGAAGGTTATCGGCTCGGCATGGACGCCGTGGGTGCGGCCCATCATCGGCGTCCGCTTGTGCTCCAGCGCCAGCCGGGCGGTCTCGAGCCGCAGGTCCCCGAGCGCGGCCTGCACTATCTCCAGGGCAGAGATGCAACGCAGCGAGAGCGCGGTATCGACCACGTCGTAGGACGTGAGTCCGTAGTGGACATACTTGCCGGCGGCGCCGACTGACTTGGCGACGCTACGGGTGAACGCGATGACATCGTGGTTGGTGATTCGCTCGAACTCGTCAATCTCTTTGACCTTGAATGAGGCGCGCTGAATGGCGCGGGCCGCCGGCTTCGGTATGATGCCGAGCTCGGCCTCGACCGCGCCGACGGTCTTCTCGACCAGCAGCCACGAGCTGAATTTCGCCTCCTCGGACCACAGGGCCGCCATTTCCGGTGTATCGTAGCGCGTCGTCATCTTAGCCTGTAGAGCAATCTGATTCGTTCCCCGCCGCGGTCAATCACGATGTCGATAGTGCCGGCGAGGCGTTCGTAGAGCCGCGCGAACGCCGCTGCCGAGCTGACCGTCCTGCCCTGGGCCATCAGGATAACGTCGCCGGGTGCCATGCCGATGGTCTCGCCGACGCTGCCGCCGTCGACTTCGACCACGACCACGCCGCGCCGGTAGCCGAGTCCGAACTTGCCGCGCAGGGTCGGGTTGATGTCGGCAACGGCCGCTCCCAGGCCGGTCTTGACCCGCTCGTAGTGGCTCAAGCCACCGGAGCTGCGCGTTTCCCTGACGAATTGCTTGACGTCGTTTATGGG
>Ga0116202_10002033_pt1 | contig 11978 bp, 8 predicted proteins | sample LakKivw325mmetaG_FD_94479 | JGI IMG/M metagenome (GOLD analysis project Ga0116202, IMG submission 94479) | Anoxic lake water microbial communities from Lake Kivu, Rwanda to study Microbial Dark Matter (Phase II) - Lake Kivu water 325m metaG | ecosystem: Environmental > Aquatic > Freshwater >... | reverse complement strand
GGGATAGACGGTGCCGATACGGATCCCCTCCGGAAGCAGGATGGACTGGTCAAATTCCAGTCCCAGCCAGGCGGCGCTGCGTCCCCTCTCCTCGCTTTCCCGGCGGGGATAAAAACCAGTGTGGGAGGCATTTACGTCGCCGATCATTTCATTTACGATGCTGGCGATATCCTGAATGGAGCGTGCCCGTTCCGCATAGGGATAATACAGCCGGAACAGCTCCTGCCAGTTCTGTCCATGCATGTTGGCATCATAGAAATTGAGCCCGAAAGCGCCCCAAACCTGCTCGAACACACGGGTGTTGAGCTGCCGGGTATCATAGCGGTAGTCGAATTCCGCCTTGATCTCACGCTTGGCCCCGGTACTTACATTATAAGAACGGATGGTGCCGTTGAGGATGTAATAAATGGTATTTCCCACCCATTTATAGTCCCCGGCGCCGTTTCCGAAATCAAACTCCTGCTTGATGTTCTGGCCATAGATATTGGCTTTTTTAAGCAAGGCGTTGTTGCCCATGAAAAAGCCATCCGAGATGTAGTAGAAAGTGCTGTCGTCGATCACCTTCTGCACGAAGAGGGTGTTTCCGGGATCGCTGATCACCTGATAGAGACGCTTTTCGATATCCTCCCACACGATCTGCAGTTCCTTGCGGGGGATTGGTTCCGGTTCCGGTTCCGGTTCTGGTTCTGGTTCGGATTCCAATTCCGCTTCCGCTTCGGTCTCGCCTTCCTCCTCAGCCTCATCTTCTTCCGCCAGATTGATCTCTATGATGTGTTCATACTCAAAGGTCGCTCCTTCCTCAGGTGGCGGGGCAAGAATTTCCTTCCAGTTGTCCACCTCATATTCAAATTCATCGCGGGGAACCAGATCGAGGCGGAAGATATTGCCGGAGCGGGTCATGAGCAGGGAGCGGTCATCGCTGGTCCAGGTGAGGGAGCTGATCCAGGCATCGTCGTTCATCAGCTTGCGGTGTTCTCCCGTCACCAGGTCGCAGAGCCAGAGTTCACGGATCCAAACGTCCTCCCGCACAGTGGCATAGACGGCATATTCACCGGTGGAATTGTAGGCGACGTTGCTCATCACAGCCCGCGAGGCATTCAGGGGACGGATGTTGGTGAGGTCCTTGTCCGCCACCGCAACCCTGCCGCTCATCACGTTGTCGCCGTAGTAGATGGTCCATCTTCCTGCGATATCCTTGATGATCTCCTCCACGGCCAGGCTGTCCTTTCCAAACCAGTCCAGTTCGGTGATTGCCATGGTGCTGTCGCATTTCACCACGAAGAGATGGTCGATCCCATTCTTCATGCGCTGCATCACCAGGCTGCGGTTATCCTCCAGGAATTCCAGATTGGATACCGAGGCGTGGTCAAAGGTGATCTGCTTCACCTCCCCACCCTTGCGTGGCATGAAGAAAGTGTCGTACCTGTATTGGAAAGCCAGGAGCAGTTCGTCGCCAGAGATGGCATAGGAATAGAAGTCGTTCTTCATCTTGTCCACACGGGCGGTTTGCTGCCAGCGGTCGGCGGCGATGTTGATCTCCAGCTTTGATATCTTGTCCCCAAACAGCCGGGTGGGATCGTATTTCCAGATCTCGTTGAAGAGTTCGAAGACCAGGCGGTCGCTGCCACGGGCAATGGTGATGTCGCGAGCAGACCACTGGGGAAAATTGCTCAGTTTGACCGGACGGGAGAAATCGAGCTTGTCAGCCCGGTAGATCTGAAACCGCTCCCCGTCCGAGGCGCAGTAGAACAGGGTGTTGTTCACATGGGAATAGCGGGGATAGCGTTCCGTGAAATCGGTGTTGGTGAGCCGGGTGTAGGTCTTGCTGGCGATATCGATCTTCCACAATTCCCCGGCCAGGCTGCCCCGGTAGGCTTCGCGGTAGGGGTTGCCATAGCGGTTGAACACGATGGATTTGTTATCTGGCGACAGGCTGGCATAGCGGTCACCGATCTCGGCCAGTAGCACCGGACGGGTGCCATCGAGCGGAAGCTTGAAAAAGGAATTGCCAAAATTGGGATGATAGCGTACCACCAAGAGGTGGGCGCTGTCGTTGAACCAATCGCAAATGGTATAGTTCTCGGCAAAGATGAGGCGCGCTTCGCCCCCGGAGGCAGGGATCAGATATGGATAGTTCGTGCCTTCCCGGTTGGCGTTGAAGGCAATGTAATTGCCGTCTGGAGACCAGGCGGGACCCCATTCCTGGGCTTGGGTGGCAGTAAGCTGCCGCGCCGTGCCGCCTTTGAAGGAAACCAGCCAGAGATCGCCTTCATAGACAAAGCAAACTTCATTGCCATCGGGAGAGATGGCGGGATCGGAGGCAAAATCGGGCTGCAAAGCCAGCAGCAAGCTGCCCGACAGGAGCAATAGCAAGAGCAGGAGCGGTCTGTTCATAGATTTTCCATTATTCCTTTTCGATCAATTCAAGATGGATTTGGTGGTGCTTGATCTGGTATTCGTGTTTCAATATGCGGATCTGTAGCGGAGGGAACACATCATCCCTCACCTCCAGCCGGATGCGCTGGTCAGGATCGCGGTGAAGAAAGATGTTCAATCTGCTGTCCAGCTCGCTTTCGCACTGTTTGATCTGTTCCTCCAGGGCAGCTATGGCTTCCGATGATGCCGCTTCGTCCTGTTTGAGGTGGATCAGGTCTTTGGTGAGCTGCATCAGCAGGGTCTTGTAATAGGGCGAGATGGTGATCTCGATCTCTGTGGGAACTTGCTCCGGGCTGCCCAGAACCGCGATCCGGATATCACCGCAGCTCTGGATATGCCCTCCGCTGAGGGAACCATTGGCAGAGGTGATCCCCGCTTCCGCCACCACTTCAGAATCACGGACTTCACCGCTGAATTCCAGTTTGCCACAGCAGAGCAGGGCAGAGGAGAAAACGCTGTGGCAGCGGAGATCTCCCAACACCTGTAGGTTGCTGCGGCGGCAGTTCCTGATGGAGCCATCCACCTGCAGGTCGCCTCCACAATATAGGGTCGAACTTTCCAGATCGCCCTGAATGATGATGTTCTTCTGTGCCTTGAGGGCGGAGTTGCGCACCGAACCGGTGATGGTGATATTCACGGGCGTGCGCAGGGTGTCTGGATGCGAATCTATATCCCCCGCCAGAAGCAGATTGTCGTAAATGGAGAGCCGCCCTGCCTCATCGGCGGAGAGATAACCGGTGCAGATGGCGATATAGTGGCTGCGGGATGGATCATAGCGAACGTTATCCCCCGCCAGCTTCTGGGCTTCATCTTCATCCAGCTCATCATCTTGAATCATTTCACCATAGATGTCATAGATCGATCCCGTGCGAGCAAAGATATTGCTGTTATAGGCGGCGATCACGGTGCCGGCTTCGATGCAGATCAGCCGGGGCAGTTCCTCCACTCCAACGGAACCGGCAAAGCCCTTCGCTTGCTGCAGGTCGAAGTAATATTCCAGCTTGCTTTCACCCTTCACATAGTTGCACACGGCAACCGGGAAGGGAACCCCGAATTCTTTTTCCAAGCCTTGCTTGCGGATCAGGCGCAGCGCTTCCTCAAAGCCATTCTTGATCCCGGCACGCTCCAGTAGCTCCAGAATCTCAGTTTCATCGATCAGCTTCCCCGTCTCCAAAATGGTGAGCCAGGCAGACAGGCGATCTTCCTTCAGCTCCAGCCTCAGATTGCCGTCTTTATTGGTGAGGATGTCACTCATCTTCGATCCCGATGATATTGATCTGCCGGTTGTGGCTGCCATCACGCCGATAGGAGAAATGCCGCCCGGATTCAAAGGTGCAGGTCTGATCCTGCTCGATGTTTCTGAAGGGGATTCCGGAGGCGATCAATTGTTGGAAGATGCTGTGCCGGATGTTGATATGGCGGTGTAGCCGCTGATCGGGATGAAATCCCTGCTGCTGTTGGCTGCGCAGGAATTCCTCCCAGATGGCGGGGCTTACTTCATAATGCCTTTGGCAGATCCCTGCTCCGATCCAAGCTGAGATATCGCCAGGATCGCAGCCAAAGTGCGAGTACATCACCTGCACGGCCTTGCCGGCGATGTTCTTGCGGGTTCCCTCGCGTCCGCTGTGCACCGCTGCCACCACACCCTTCCGCTCATCGGCAAAGAGCACCGGGGTGCAATCGGCAGTCCGGATCAGCAGATAGAGGCGGGGGAGGTTGGTAACCATGCCATCCGCAACAGGGATCTGGGGATGATCGCCAAAACCAGCCCCGGCATCGGCCTCGGTGCAGATATGCACCAGGTCGGAATGGGTCTGCTGGGTGATTACCACCTGGGAGGCAGGTATCAGCTTCCCATCAAGGTAAAAATCGGTGTGGTTTTTCATGATGCTGCGATAATCGGGATCGCTGGTCCCAAGATGGCTGAAGATCTTCATCGCTCGCTCGGGGAAAGCTTCACCGCCACCACCGGCGGACGGTAGAGCTCGGTATTGTGGTTGGAGACCAGCATGCGGAAGATGTCCCTGACCACGCTGGGAATGAGCTTCAGCCCATACAGCGACCACAGCAGGCACACCAAAGCACAGATCAGCAGGGCCGTGGGCGCGCCCAACTGGCGGGACAGGGTGCCTGCCAGCAAACCGCCGAAGGGCGACATGGCCATGAAAGACATGGTATATACGCTCAGCACCCTGCCCCGCATCCGGTCGTCCACAATAGACTGGATCAGGGTGTTCGTGGAAGCCATCTGCATGGTCATGCCCAATCCGATCGGCAGCATCAATCCGATGCTGAGAGGCAGCAAGGTGCTGCGGGAAAGGATGATCAATGCAAGGCTGGCCACCACGCCAAAACTGACCAGGATGGTGGGCAGACCCTTGATCGTTTTACGGCTGGCCAGATAGAAGGAGGTGCCCAAAGCGCCGATTCCTGCCGCCGAAAGCATCAAACCCTGCGTGCCGGCAGAACCCTGCAAAACGTCACGGGCAAAGACCGGGATCAGGGTGGCATAGGAGAGCCCGAACAAGGTGAAGATGGCTATGTTTATGATCAGATGGCGGATGGGAAAATTGCACCAGGTATATTTCCAACCTTCCACGATCTTGCGCAGGGTGGATTCCCCGGTGGCTTTGACGGCGGGATAGGAGATGCGGATCATGAACAGGGAGATGATCACGAAAATATAGGTTACTGCATTGATGCCGAAGCAGATGCCCTCCCCGAACAGCATGATCATCGCCCCCCCGATCGAGGGCCCCAGCAACCGAGCGCTATTGAACATGGCGGAATTGCTGGCAATTGCATTAGGCAGCAGGCTGCGCTTGGAGACCAGATCGATCACAAAGCTCTGCCGGATGGGCGAATCCACGGCCTCGATCACTCCCTGCATCAGACTTAGCGCAAAGATGGGCCACAGCCTGAGGGGAGTGATAAAACCGCTGAGCACAGCCAGGGTGAGCAAACTGGCCTGGGGCAGAAACGCGAACTGGGTGATGATGAGGGTGTGGTGCCGGTTCCAGCGGTCAGCCCAGGCACCGGCAAAGGGACTGATAAAGACAGCGGGAATCATGCTGAGAAAGCTGATCACGCCCAATAAAAAAGCGGAATTGGTGAGCCGGTAGACAAACCAGCCCATGGTGGTGCGTTGCATCCAGGTGCCGATCAGGGACACTCCCTGCCCCATGAAGAAGAGGCGATAATTGCGCACGCTGAGCGCTACGAACAGGTCTTTGAGTTTGGGCATCAGAGAATGAAGCGGGAGAGGTCGTCGCTTTCGATCACGGGTTTCAGCCGGGCGGTAACCAGCCGGGCGGTGATATTGACTTTATTTAGTTTCGCTTCCGGCAGGTCGAACAGGAATTCGTCCAATAGGGTATTCATGATGGTGTGCAGACGTCGGGCGCCGATATCCTCCATCTTTTCATTGGCCAAGGCGGCATAGCGAGCGATCTCTCTGATGGCAGCCGGAGCAAAGCTGAGCCCGGCACCTTCAGCGGCAAAGAGTGCCTGATACTGCTTGGTGAGGGCATTTTCCGGCTCCAGCAGAATGCGCTCGAAATCGCTTTGGGAAAGGCTGTTCAGCTCCACCCGCAGGGGAAATCTGCCCTGCAGTTCCGGGATCAGATCAGAAGGTTTGGCCACATTAAAAGCGCCCGCCGCGATGAACAGGATATGCGCGGTGTCGATCATACCGTGCTTGGTGGGCACATGCGATCCTTCCACAATGGGTAGCAGGTCGCGCTGCACACCGCTGCGCGAGACATCCAGGTTTCCGCTGCGTTCCACCGCTGCGATCTTGTCGATCTCGTCGATAAAGATGATGCCATTGTTTTCCACGGCGTTGCGGGCATTTTCCAGCACCCGCTCTCGGCTCACCATGCGGTTGGCTTCTTTTTCTGTAAAATAGTCAAGCGCCTCCCCCACCTTCATGCGCAGGCGCTTGTTCTTCTTGGATCCGGGAAAGATATTGGCCATCATCTCGCTGATGTCGAATTCATACATCTCCAGGCTGATGCTGGGCTGGAGCTCCATTCCGGTGTTCTCCTCCTTGAATTCCAGCTCACGGTGATCGAGATCACCGGCCATCAGCTTCTCACTCATCCGTTCCCGGGTGCGCAGCTTGCGGTCCACCGCTTCCTTGCTCAACCGGCTGAGCTGATCCTTGGAAGAGCCTGGCACCAGCAAATCCAATACCTTGTCCACCGCCAGCAGATAGGCATTGGCGCGAACCTCCTCCAGCATCTGCTGCCGGGTCTGGTTCACGGCGTTGTTCATCAGTTCCCGCACCATGGATTCCACATCCCTGCCCACATAGCCCACCTCGGTGAATTTGGAAGCCTCCACCTTGATGAAGGGGGCATTCACCAACCGGGCGATTCGCCGGGCGATCTCCGTCTTCCCCACGCCCGTGGGTCCGATCAGGATGATGTTGTTGGGCATGATCTCCGCCTGCATCTCACCCTGCACCTGCTGGCGCCGCCAGCGGTTGCGCAGCGCGATCGCCACAGCACGCTTGGCCTGATGCTGCCCGATGATGTATTTGTCCAGCTCTTTCACGATGGTGGAGGGAGTAAGTTGTTCGGGCTTGTACATCAGATCTCCTCCACAACGATGTTCTGATTGGTATAGATGCAGATTCCGGCGGCAATGCGCACCGCCTCGGTCACCAGCTTGCGATTGTCCAGTTTGCTGTGCTGAAGCAGCGCCCGCGCCGCTGCCAGGGCATAGTTTCCCCCCGAACCGATGGCAACGATGCCGTCATCGGGCTCCAGCACATCACCGGCGCCGCTGATCACAATGATGCCGGTGGTGTCGCCTGCCACCAGCATGGCTTCCAGACGGCGCAGATAACGGTCGCTGCGCCAGTCCCTGGCCAAATCTACCGCTGCCTTGCGCAGATTGCCCTTGTTCGCTTTCAGCCTTTCCTCAAACTTCTCGAACAGGGTGAAGGCATCAGCGGTGGCACCGGCGAAACCGATCAGCACTTTGCCCTCGAAGATCTTCCTGATCTTCACCGCCGTGGCTTTCATCACCGCTTCGCCCAGGGTTACCTGGCCGTCCCCGCCGATGGCTGTGTGTCCATTGTGGTGGATGCCGATGATGGTGGTTCCATGCAAGGTGGTCATTGGTTTTGCTCCGGCTCGGGCGGCGCTGCAGTTTTCTGCTTGGCATCGGGCAGTTCGCTATGTTCGAATCTCAGCTCCAGTGCTTTCTTATACTTTTGCTGCACCAGTTCCCGCTCTTCTGCTTTCACTCCGCTGAGGATGATCCCAAAGATTTCCTCAGTGCCCAGAGTTTCCTTTTCAAACAATTCCGTCGCCAGGCGATCGAGCAGGCCGCGATGTTCGGTCATGATCGCCAGCGCTTTCTGATGAGCGGTGGTGATGAAGCTGCGGATCTCGCTGTCCACCAGTTGCGCCGTTTCGTTGCTATAGACATCGCGCCCGATCAATTCCTTACCCAGATACACCTCGCCGTGGTCTTTGCCGATGGTCATGGGGCCCAGTTTGTCGCTCATGCCCCAGGTGCACACCATTTTCTTGGCGATCTCGGAAACCCGTTCCAGGTCGTTGCCCGCACCCGTGGTCAGTTCATCGAATACGATCTCCTCGGCGGCCCGTCCGCCCAATAGCTCCACCATCATCTGTTCCAGATAGCCGCGCGAATAGCCGGTCTTATCGGTTTGCAGGAAGTGGGTGGCACCGGCGGAAAATCCGCGTGGAATGATCGAGACCTTGTGCACCGGCTCCGTCTTGTCCTGGAACACGGAAGCCAGCACATGCCCCACTTCGTGGTAGGCGGTGAGCTTTTTATCCTCTTCCGGGATAACCCGGCTTTTCTTTTCCTTGCCCAGGATCAGCTTGTCTTTGGCCTCCTCGAAATCCACCATTTCGATCAGGCGCTTCCCGTTGCGGGCGGCCACCAGGGCTGCCTCATTCACGATATTGGCCAGATCGGCGCCGCTGAAACCGGGAGTGCCGCGGGCAATCAGTTCCAAATGCACATCCTCGCCCAAAGGAACCCGCGCCGCATGGACTTTCAGGATCTCCGTCCTGCCCTTGATGTCGGGCAAATCAACCGTTACCTGCCGGTCAAACCTGCCCGGGCGCAGCAGCGCCGGATCGAGGATATCGGGACGGTTGGTGGCGGCAATGATGATCACGGCTTCATTGGGTTCGAAACCGTCCATCTCCACCAGCAACTGGTTCAATGTCTGTTCCCGTTCGTCATGCCCGCCGCCCAAGCCGGTGCCCCGGTGCCTGCCCACGGCATCGATTTCGTCGATAAAGGTGATGCAGGGTGAATTCTTCTTGGCCTGTTCAAATAGATCGCGCACCCTGGCCGCGCCCACGCCCACGAACATCTCCACAAAGTCCGAGCCACTGATGCTGAAGAAGGGAACCCCCGCTTCACCGGAAACCGCTTTGGCCAGCAGGGTCTTGCCCGTGCCCGGACGCCCCACCAGCAAAACGCCGCGTGGTATCCTGCCGCCCAGGCTCTGGAACTTTTTGGGATCTTTCAAGAACTCCACGATCTCCTGCAGCTCCTCCTTCGCTTCATCCACTCCTGCCACATCCTTGAAAGTTACGCTGCTGGTGCTGGCCACATGGAGTCGCGCCTTGCTCTTGCCGAAGCTGAAAGCCTTCGCATTCTGCCCGCTCATGCCACGCAGCACGAACAGCCACAAAAAGATCAGCAGGATGAAGGGCAGCAGGTAGGAGAGGATGCCCGCCCAGCGGGAGGGTTTGTTCGTGATCACCGCCACCTTCTGCGCCACCAGCATCTTCACCAGTTCCGGATCGTCGAAGGGCATCACGGTGTGATATTGCACCTTGTTCAGGTCGGTATAGAGGATGTCCCGCTCGGTGAATTCCACCCGCTTCACATCCCCCTGCTCCACTTGCAGAATAAATTCCGTATAGCTTCGGTTTTCGATCTTGGGGCGGGAACCATACCAGGAATAGATCAGCAGCAGGCCCAGCAGCACCATGATGAAGATGAAGGTATAGGAAACCGGAGGCTTTTTCGGTCTGGTCAGGCCCGGTTCGCCTTCCGGAGTTGGGGGCTTGGACGCCCCAAAGAGATTGGGCAACCTCGATTCTGTCGGTTTCTTCTCCCCGCCTTCAGGCTTGCGCCGTTTCAGCACAAAGATGCGGATCAGGCTGAACACCGAGATCAGGATCAGGGCATAGACGAACCATTTCAGCAGGGAACCGAATTCCTTCAGTGCAGTGTCCATCTCCTCAATCGGGGGTGCTGGTGTTGGCGCCATGGCAGCAACGCTGTCCTGCTCCGCCTCTGCCCGGGTCGTATCACTCGCTACTGCTGTGGATTCAGCCCCTGCCGTACCAGCAAGCAGCAGTGGCAATAGCATTAGCACAATAAACAGATATCTCATGAATAAAGCTCTTCCTTCAGGATTCCGATATAGGGCAGATTGCGGTATTGCTCGTTGAAATCCAGGCCATAGCCCACCACAAATTCATTGCCGATCTCAAAGCCGATATAGTCGAAGGTCACCTCCAGCTTGTGCGCCGCCGGCTTGTCCAGCAGCACGCAGGTGCGTAGCGATGCGGGATTGTGGTTCCCGATATAGTCCTTGATATATTGCAGGGAGAGCCCGGAATCCACGATGTCCTCCACAATGATCACATCCCGGCCATCCACATCCTTGTCGATGTCTTTGCGGATCTTCACCACGCCGGAGGAGGAGGTTCCCGCCCCATAGCTGGAGATCGCCAGAAAATCGATCTCGATCGGGATGCTGATGCTGCGCACCAAGTCTGCCAGAAATACGAATCCCCCCTTGAGGATGCCGATCAGAACAGGCTTCCGGTCTTTGTATTCATCCGAAATCTGCAGGCCGATCTCCCGGATGCGGGTCTGGATCCGGAATTCGTCAAACAGCACGGCGGAAATGTCACAATTCATGTTGTTCATTGGTTTCTCCTTGTCCCTTGATGCGGTTGGCGGCGCGTTTGGGCTTTTCATGCACCGGCTCCGCCACGATCTGCAGGAAGTGTTCGCTCTCCGGGGTGATCTTCACCCGGTCGTCGATGCGGTGCCCCACCACCCAAATTATCTTTTCGCCATCGTCCAGCAGCGGCACCCGGTCCCGTTCAAATTTGGATACTTTCTCATCGATGAAAAAATCCTTCAGCTTCTTCGGCTGTTCCATCCCCAGAGGTATGAAACGGTCGCCTTCCCGCCGGCCGCGGATGGTGATGGGATAGCTGATCCTGCCTGCATCCAGATATACCTTGAACCGGTCATTATCCCGGTGCAAGGGCAGCACGCGCAACTGGCGAAAATGGAACCGGAAATCTCCATATACCGCCCGGCTGCGGTCTTGCTCCACCAGTAGGGGCTCTGGTTTGGATTCCGTCCCGGTACCATTAACAAAAATCAACCGCTGATATTGCTTGCGCACCGTGAGATCGGACTTCAGGCGGCGGTGGCTGGAACCCTTGGAACCGGCCAGTTGCATGATGCCGTCAAAGCTGTGATGGAAGAAATCCCTTCCGCTCCCGCCCAGGCTGAGGATCAGCCTTTTCAATATATAATACTGCTCCACCCGGCTCAGTTTCAGCAGTTCCGGCAGAGAAAGCACGGTGCGCTCGGTTTCCTGCTCCAGGGTCAGCTTCTTCAGGTGTCTGGCGCTGTTCTCCCACAGCAGTTGCTCCGCCTGCAGAAAGATCTCCGCCTGCAGGCTCAGTTTCTCCACCACCTGCGGATTCACTTCGGTTTGGATCAACGGCAGCAGGGTGTGGCGGATCCAGTTGCGGCGCAGCTTTTGGTCCTGATTGCTGCTGTCCTCGCGCCAAGTGATTTCTTCTGCTTTGAGCAGGGAAGTCAGCTCTGCTTTGTCAAAATCCAGCAGGGGATGGATGATCCCCTCGCTCTGTGGTCTGATGCCCGCCAGGCCGTTGATCCCGGCTCCCCGGATCAGGTTCAGCAGTACCGTCTCGGCCTGGTCGTTTTTATGATGCGCGGTCACGATGAAGTCGAAGCGATACATCTGGATGATCTGCCGGCAAACCTCCAGACGTTTCTGCCGGGCGCGGTTCTCCAGGTCGTGCCTGCCCTCCAGATGGATTTTGCGCACGATCAAGGGGATGTTCAGCTGCAGGCAATGGCGCTTCACCAGTTCCGCGTCGGCGTCGCTGTCCGCACCCCGCAACTGGTGGTCCACATGCACCGCCAGCAGCGTGATCTGCATTAGCGGACGCAATCGGGCAAACAGGTGCAGCAGGGCAACCGAATCCGCTCCACCCGAACAGGTGAGCAACAGCTTCGCCCCGACTGGGAACAGGTTCTTCTCCAGCACGTAGTTATGCAGCTTGTTTAGGGCGCTGTCCAGCTCGCGCATCATCTCTCCATAGCGATATTTTATCAGAAAGTAAGGTTTTTTCACCGCCCTGTCTTGTCAAGAGGGTTTTTTTTCAGGTGAATGGTTAGTGGTGAGTGGTGAGTGCTGCGCTGAAAGTTGGGCTGGGGGGCTGGATGTGTGGAGGAAGGGTAAAAGGGCAATAGGGCAAAGG